>Ga0307514_10002013_pt1 | contig 22033 bp, 18 predicted proteins | sample 16_EM_MG_FD_203088 | JGI IMG/M metagenome (GOLD analysis project Ga0307514, IMG submission 203088) | Populus trichocarpa ectomycorrhiza microbial communities from riparian zone in the Pacific Northwest, United States - 16_EM | ecosystem: Host-associated > Plants > Roots > Unclassified | place...
TCGCACAGACTCTGTTGCGGGGACCCAGATAGGGTTATTCTCACCACCTCTCCTACCATTCCTACTTCCGTCCTTATGGATACACGCACCACCGCTCTGAACGGCAAGCCCCCCTTCACAAACGGGTATTTCAATGGTGTATTCCGCCTTGAACCATAGCCTGCTCTTGCTCCTGCTCTCTGCTTCCTTTACTTCTTGTGTGATTTCCGGCCGTACTATCTCTTTCTCAACCCCCTTCTCACCCCCTTCATGCTCCTCAAGCTCAAATATCTGCTGCTGACCATAATAAATACTTGACTCCCTAGGTCGAAGAATTATCCCCAAGCTGTCGTGATCGTCGATGCTATTTCGGAAGTTGTGGTGGCTGGTCGGATATATACTGTGAAGGTTCTCCGTGGTGGCTAGCCAGCAAGTAAAGACAAAGAGGATAACTGTGGCCCCAGCGAGGAATGTGAGGGGTATTGAGCAAGCTGTGCATAGGGGTACCCCTGGGTTATTCGATGTCGTCGGGAGAAGGTTACCCCGTGGGCTGTAGGTGGGGATGGACGGATATCTCGTTCCACTCGATGACGGTGTCCCCGAACGGCGAAAAAGGCGAGAAAGCTGACGCGTAGGAAAGAGACCCATGGCTGGTATGAAAAATCTTGATGATGAGTGTGTCTTGTGAGAGAGTACGTACGTACTCTACTAGGGAGCAAGCGAGAGGATCCAATTCGTAAATCGATTCGTGTTAACCCTGTAAGGGATGGCAGTGTCGTAGTGCCGAAAACGTTTCTGCCGCAGGAAAACAATTATAAACTGAAAGAATTCCCCATTGAGATCAAAGAAAATTCTCTCGTACAGGAGTTTCCCTTGTGCTGTTATGTATGTCCACAAAGTTGCCCGGGAAAATGATTAACGCTCAGCACAGCGAGTTTCACCTCCTCCGTGCCTTCTTTGGAACGGGGCCCCCTTGTCTACGTAGCCGCCAAAGCGCCCTGATTCCGCATGTGTCTCGTTCTAGAACCACATGACAGCCTTGGGAACCTGCCTGTCTAGGTATTCTAGTATCTTGTAATAGTATTCCATCCCCTGGCTGTCACCTACCCCCACTATCCCGAGCGAGCATCTGCTAGAGAAGAGACATAGCTGTACATAGCAGCATTAGGATGTAGTAGCATGAACGTACCTATGCATACCTCTGAGAAACTCCGAATCCACCTACTCTCTGCAAGGCCTGTCATCTGCTACAATCCGCTGATCACCCCTTGAATGTTGAATGGTTGATCTTCCGATGTGCCGAGACTCCCGGATGCTGAGCCCACGCCAGTGAGCCCATGCCGCGATAGGCCAACCGGATGCGGGATGCGGGATGCGCGAGATATGTAGGCGTTAGTAGTATGGAGGAGGGTGCCTTATTGGCATGACACCAGCAGAAGCAGCAGAGAGATGGGGGCTTGGTGGGGAATTCAGTATATTTCTTGCGGAAACCCGGGACTGGGCGGGCTTGGCGAGTTCCCTCACTACATCTCGCTCTCCCACTGCTGGTAATACAGGTAACATTGCATGACCAATGGGATAAATTACATGTATCGACAGGTACAGTGACAATTAAGAGTCCCTGAAATCTATGTCTACATCACCATCTACACCGACCACAGATAGTCTGGCTGACCTTGCAGTGCTCACCATGACAGGTGTGATACATGCCAGTGCCAAGTCTGAACAATAGCAACTCCCTAGACTCAACACCAGTGGATCCAATTAGACCCGTGTCGTGTACCATTGCAGACGCAACCCCCAAAATTTTGGAGCGAACGTTGCCAAGTAATATTTACAGGGCGGAGGTATGTACTCTAGATACACAGAGAAGCTGTTATCTGCCTGCCATAGCAAGCATAATCCGTACAGTAATTCCTTACAGAGTATCCGTACCTGCCGAAGAATAGCTATGATGCAGGGAACAATGCAAGGGGTAAATACGCAATGGAGCTCGAATTGCGAACGTACCGGTGACGAGGATACACATACATGTACCTGCAGACGAGAAATGTTTGCAAATTACTTCTAGGGCACTTCGAGCAAGTACCACAGTGTTATTACAGTTGATATCTAAATTGTCTCTACATATACCGAATATCTCGGGTCCCGGACCGAGAGCCGAGGCTGGAGCTATGCATGCACCCCCACCACTTTCAGGGTTGTCATGATCATTTCCATGATTGGTATATAATTCCTGGTTGCTTACCAAATGTTGCACCTAAAAATTAGGATCCGGAGGTGTCCGGCCACCAGACCGGGAATCGAATTCTTGTCCTCAGACTGGAATCCAGCACCGTGTAATCTCTCACACCTGCGTGGGTACAAATATATATATAGACAAATTAATTCGTCGGGATCAGCTGCTGAATGATCATGAGCAGGGGTATTCAAAGCTAAAAAATGCCATATATATTATCGATTTACACGCACAAAAAAAATAAATGGTTTCTCCGGTTATCAAAGAGCCCACAAGGTTCCTTAGCTATTTGGTTTTATTTTCCGCTTTAGGGGCATTGGTCGATTAGTCTGGCTAGCACCGATTTTCTACCACAAAAAATAAATCGGTCTGGGCACGAGAACAGCTAGCACTGTTCTCTAGGCCATCACCTAGTAATAAATTATTACTATATATAAGTTAATGCGGAACACTGGGCCACCCTCATGCTCGTTTCAAACATGTACTACCTGCAGATTCGGACCAGATTAGGTACCTTCATCTAATGTACATCATTTTATCATGCCAGATCACTGGCGGGTCACTGCCCACAGTTGGCACTTTAATTCTTCACTCACTCGTACGATCAATGCGATGGTCTTCTATGATATCGATATCTACTTTCAATATTCGATGTCTTGCAATTGCGCAACCCTGAGCTTGGGCACAATTGCAACTGGCAGACATGTACAGTACTTACTTAAGTACCCAATAGTCCGACTAGCGAAAGTCTGGCGGCTCACAAATAATTGGCAGCTTGCTACCATACAATCTGAATAGGGAACCAAAGTCTGGAATAGCATATGGTAAGCACTGGCTCTCGCGCTTCAGATCTCCTCCAATAGTAAAATCGTTACGAAACTCCCGAAGCCGCACTTGGAGAATAAACAAGAGGAGGTTGTTATCCCCCTACTTGTATTGTATGGACACACCCACGAGTGTATAGATGTATGGCAATTAATGAGAGATACATACTACTGTACCATGCAATCCGGGCAGATACCATGTACCACGCGAGTACTCCGTACGCTGCACTGATATACCATATCTTTGCAATCGATGGGCAAAATCCGATTGACCGGCACCCTAGGTATTTCAATTGTACATACTGTACCTATCCCTTTCATCTTGCTCCTGTACGTGCCTAGCCGAAAAATCCTTGCAAATGATTTTCCATATTAGACGGGAGACTAGGACTGCTCCAAATTAGATCAAGGGAACGGGGAGGAGTCCCTGGGAAACTCGAGTAAAAACACATCCGCCAGGTGTACTGATGAAGGAAACACATTCTCAACTAGGTGTAAAAAGAGAGGCCCTGATTTGTTCAGAATAACTGGCAAGTTGATGTGGCGATGACAGATTTCATCATTTAGAATGGGAATTCCCGAACTCGGTGCGGCAGGTCAGTTCGAAACATTTTCGAACTAACAAATATTATTTGATTGGGGTCGGTGGAAAGATTGTGAGGACTAAGATATATTTATTCCTTTGATGTATAATCATGATTCACCAGGTGGTACAGTACTCTAGGTATAAATAAGAGCCCTGTATCCATACAGAGTGAACTAATCCTAACCTACTTATCACTAGCTGCAATATAGCAGCATATCTCTTGCAGAAGATGGGACGAGTAGAGACTACCCAAAGAAGGCAATATCTATTTGAATAATGCCAGGCTATCTTCGAAACGAATTTCTACCAAGCTGAATATCCCCCAAATCTACGGCTGGTGATATTACCACTGGAGGAACCTTGATTCAATTTTACAGCTGGCACAAGAATCACTGCTAGCAACATTGGGAAAAAGGTCTATTCAACTCGGAAAGTAATCAAAAAATACTACATCATGAGGAAGAACTTAACCCTAGCATGCACCCAGTATCTACTATATTAATTCTATCGAGGCGGTTCTGAGACAGAGCACCAGTATATCTGTAGTGTGAACTTTAACATGACAGGCTGTAGGCGCATTACTCCAAACTCGACACTGCCACTCTACAAAGCGGTCTCGATTCGGCAGTCCATCAACTCTCATCCACGCTAGTCGCCATAGGCCCTCGATGCTCAAATACCAATTTCCGTAACGCCGGTGGTCCAGTAGTTATACTCTTTCATCGTAAGCGGGATCACAAGATAAAAATGATTTGTTTGGTGTGTCTCTGTTTAGCGATAGCTTATCTTCTTTATCGATTTTGGATACTTTAATGTACTGAATACGTAGACAATCGAAGAAGGTGAGACCAAAAAAATTGGCATTCAAGCAGGCTCAGGTGCTCCAAGTCCTCCCAAAGGATTAGGGATGTGTTTGTACACATGAATCCTGAAGTAATACCAAAACATCAAGGAAGACCACAAAGCAGATATCCTATGAGCGTGCACGACGGGAATACGTCGTACGCTCACCTAGGCCTCCAAACAGAGGACTATTTCGGGGTACACCTCCTTGCACCGATCGGGCGATTGCCATTCAAATCGAGCAGAGTACGCAAGCCGGAGTCGCCAGGGTTTGCACCTACAGCTCCACATAATGGCGCAGTCTTTGTGGGGATTTGGGATTTGTCTGAGATAAATGGGGCGCACTCCTTACCTGTGGGTGGGTATTGAGGGTTAGCTAATGATATGGAGATAACCAACAAAAAAGGTTCCATGCGTACAGATTCTCCAATCCACGCCATGCATACATTCAATCACGCCCTTCTTAAAAGCTTGTTTGGTGGGTTTTGCAGTTATCCACGGGTTTGAAGTCTTCTCAATACATACCAAACCGCTCGAATCTGCTTTTTGCCATTCCCCCACCCCTCCTTATACCCTTCCTTATACCCGTCCCCCTTTCCCATGGCATATCCTGTCTCCTGGCCCTCCTCGTAGCCTAAACTATACCCCGCATCAAACCCATCTACGTGCCCGTCATCGACTCCGTATTGCCTGCCTTGGTCAAAACCTTTCTCGAACCCAGCCGCTTGGCCTTCGTAGTTACCTGTTGTGAATCCTGCAGTGTATCGCGCTTCTGTATAAGAATTGAGTTGGTCGCCAATGCATGAGTATGTGGTATTGAAGGCTTGATCAAAGTTTGTGGGTCCACCAATGGGCCTATCTCGATATGTGCTACAATACGTAGGCAATAGGGGAACTTGCGGCTGCAGGCCATGTTCATGACTGAACTGGAAATTGAAATCGTAGCTGCCAGGACCTTCTTGGCCCCTGGGATGGACGTATGGGGCATTGGTTGTGACGGAACAGGCAATGGTGGATCTTGGTGATAACGGAAGGGCGACGCGGTGAGTCTGTTGAGTTGTATCCTTCGTTTGGTTTTGTTTTGCTGCTGCTGACTTTTGTGGTTTTTCTTTCTCTGCCCCACCTCCACTACCCCCAGCACCACCCTGATCACCACCGCCACCATCAAATTCTCCTCCTTCCGTGGCATCCTCCCCCCTACACCCTTCGCACCACCCCCAGAGTCCCCCTTCCGCCATATTCCCCCCCCATAACCTCACCCCGTCCAAGACAGCATCCGCCCCCCTACAGTACACCTCCACCCAATCGACATAGTCTCCGACCACCTTTCCTGCCCCTTTCCCCAATACCAGCACCATCACCGCAACAATCGCCTCCAGCAAGTTCTCACCAAGTAAATACAGCCTCTGAGCCTTCCCGCAGTCGTAGACATAATGCCATTTTCGAATATTCTTTTCATATGGGCTGAAACTTCCTAACAGGTTGAACTCCCTTGCCTGTTTTTTGCTGGGCTTGATCCTGAGGAGGCAGGAGGTTCCAGGTCCTTTTATAGCGCCGTGAGCAGGATTGTATGCAAGGAGCTCGTGTCTGATGTCAAGGAAAAGAGCGGATCGCAGGGGGAACGTAGCAGGAACCCAGTCTGGCGGGAGGATATCCATGAGATGTTTGAGGGTAAACTTATATGGGCAAAAATAATGGATTAGTTAGAATCCTGGGAGGAGGGGATTAGATACATAACATACCCCGCTTCTATGTAGGTCTTTTTGCATCTTCGGATCAGCTGTATCTGGTTGGCTGTCTTGAGATAGCTCGTCGTGGAAGAATTCCTCTTCGGCGTAGCTTTGCTGGAAGAGCTCGATGTGCGTCACCCCGCTGAGGCATGGTGGGCAGCGGCATTCAGCTCCCTCAGCGGTTGGTTTGATACCGTCTAGTGCATAGAATCCGGATCTGATAAGCTCTTCGATACGACCGAGACTTTGTATGACAGAGTCGCAAAGAGTGTGAGCGGGAGCGTCTGGGTTTTTGCGACGCATGATGGTGGTGAAATATCAATATGTGTAGTTGCTACAAATTGAGGATATTGTCATTATTAGCAACATATTTTGTGGTACTGAAAGTATGTTGTCAGTGCTTGTGACAAAATATTTTAGCCTTTGGTTCAGAATAGCCATCACATGATGTATCTGGGAAACCCACCCAACGCCCAGGAATTTGTACAAAAGAATAATCCATTATTTTCATGAATGCTATCTCCCACTTTTGTTACATGTTAATTGGGGTTTAGAACTCTTCGATGATCTCCTCTATTGGTACCAATCTTTGTTGATTAGTACGCATAAACGTACAGAGCAACAAGCGCAGTGGTTCAACAGATATGCGTCCAATGTAGGAACACTTCACCAAGTAATTCGCGGTATGAAGATATCTGAACCGTACGAAGATAGAGAGATGAAATGTAACTCGCTGAGTTCATTCAGTTCGTTCCGTTGGTTGTCTAAGACTCTCGGGCATATCTATATACCTGAGGACATGAACACACCACGATTGTAAATCAGGAGTCGCACACTAGCAACAGAGGTATGTGGTGATGAGGTATGAGGTATGTGTGGTGGAGTTACGTATGGTAGGGCTCATACATACGTAGCTCAGTAGCTCATATGTACATCGCTCATACGTACTTTCAACACCCCCCCTCAGCACATACAGGCGTGCGAATAGACAGGATTATTACATACATCAAAAAATCTTACGAGCATGAGTTGGTAGATTTCATGTCCCACCACTGCGGCATGTCTCATGACTGCAGTGGTGCGTGCCGACTGAAGCATCAATATAGTGAGACATATGTAATCAGGTTACCTAGAACCCAGCAAGGTATGCGGTTTTTAATTTGTATATTGATTTAATATTGTCTCGCATGCGCACCCAGTGATCACACTCCAACAAGTATATAATAAGATAATTTAACGTGTAAAATCTACAGGTCCCTCGAATATGCTCCTGTAAACTCGCTCTAACCCTCAAAAACGCTGTAGAAATTTGCGAGCTTAGAACTGTATCTTGCTTTATGACCTAGAAATCTGAGCAGAATGGTCTATAGAACTAAAATACCCAAGTGGGACCCTGAGGCTTTTGTATTGGGCTCTCAAAGGGTAATAGTGGAAAAATCTGACATATTTTTAGACTTTGAACTCCATATCCATGCACTCAGGGTAAGGATATAATCAGGAGGACACTCGATAAATGACAGTACCCTGGAATACAACCCTCACCTGTCACTACTATAATACCCACTATGGCCAGCAACGGTGTTATTAGGGTATCGAAGCCGAGGTAGAAGATGTCCCGGCTAATGATGGGCTAGCCTCGGCTGACTGGTCTCGTGCCTTACCACGCCGGATTTCACGTCCTTAGCACCTCCTACTTAACTTCGCCTAGCAATCACACCCCGAATTCAGGTATTTATACTGTACATAGCACCTTTGTACTCTGTATGTGTAAGATTACGAGGCTATGGGTGGAGGAATTTTGGTAAAGAAGTAACCAACAGAATATATTCAATGGGAGAGCTATCGTAGATTCAATATAGACTTGTATGCTATGGTTCTAGTGCTCTGTCTCCTCTCATTTCGCCGTCGATTTCCCAGTTCTTTTATCCTTCGCAACTTACGTCAACTAGCCATATTAGGTACCCGGTCATTCTCCGTATATCCCAATTGTCCATTCCAGGTTCTCATGCAGCTCTCATGATGCCGCACGTGAGAGTAGTTCCAACAGTATGTACTGGATACCTGAAGGATGCTCATCATATACAGATTCCCAATTAATTCATAGACCATGCGCAATGGGCAGGGGACAGATAGGTAGAAAAATCGTACCTGTGTGGGGAAGTTGCGAGAGTTACAATGCGAAAATCTATCTAGTTCTGATGCGGAAATTGTCCTAGTTATCACTATAAGGCCAATATCAACATGATAAGCGATGGGTACTCAACTCCTACATAAGGAACAATCTACATATACAAACGGGATACAAATGGTAAGTATGCTCGTTAGAGTGAATTCAAAAATAAGAACACCATTTTTTTTTTGGAAGTCTATACGTCTATGGAGCCTTAGGCTACGAGGCGGCCCCGTTCCCGCCCCTTTGAAGGTTTGGGTTTGCGCATGGAACAACACGCCGCACCAAGGAAACCAGAACAACCACAGCTACATATACTGTGCTTGACCCTAGCTGTATGCAAACTGTATGAGAAAAGGCAAGGTGGGTCCGCGGTGATCCCGACATGGAGATGGCCAACTCCAAAAAGTATGAGAACCACCCGTAACCCCAATCCTCCTATTTCCTCCCTCTATCAAAATCATAGGCTTCTACAGGAATCCAGTGCCCTCCCAACCGCACCTGGCTTCCGAGCCTGATGACCTTCTCAAAAAAAACAACGACGGAGCTGGTGGCCTTTCCCAGTCTCCTCCTTCCCCCCCTCACAGGCCAACGTGCTCCCATAATCCCTACTTTCCTTCCTCTAAGCCTTCCCCCTACTTCCTCTGTGATTTTTGCCATGGGTCTATGGCAAGGGACCCCGTGGGTCACCATCCCCTTGGCGCGGGTATAGCCAGAAGGGATGTCCCCGGGGGCTGTCTTTGTTTGCCGGGAATTTCTGCCAACCGGTTTTTTTGCCGCCGGACATGGTGCGATCTGTATTTTGGTGAGTGGTGCCGTGCACCGGAGCCTCGCCCTCATCCTCGTAGCTGGACAGGTCCTCATATAATCGCCAGTCGATCCTGGTGTCATCTAACTCGTCCTTCATAACCTCATCCTCCTCCTCAACCTTGGCTCCCCTCTCCCTCCTCTTCTCCTTCCCCTTCTCCATCCTCTCAACCTCCTCGGTCTGTGTACCCGCGGGGGATACTGTGACTTGCAATTGGGGTGTGCTCGCCTGCACCCCCTTGTCCTTCTCTCTCGGCCTTCCCTGCTTCATCCTCCTGTCTACCTCCCCCGCAACCTCCTTCCCGTAGACTCCCTTCCACGAGGCAGTCACCCTCCCCACACCACTCCTCCGCCCTCCGCCGCCTGTTCTTCCAGTAGTCTGCCTCCTCTTTGAATGCCACTTCCCCCCTTAAGGCTCTCAACATACCTGTCTTTGGGTCGTGACTGGAGGTCAGCTAACTCCTTCCTCATCTTACTCACCTCCCCTTCCATCTCCGCAATCTGAGCCTTTCCTGCGTGTACCTCGGTCTTAAGATTCCCGCCCTCTGAGATCTTGGCTTCTTTGGCGGCCAAGCAAAGCTCCAGCTCCTCCCTCCTCTTCATCTCATCCAACCACGCCTCCCGCGCTAGAGATACCTCGCTAAAGCACACCCCTCGCCAGAGATACCTCGCTAAAATCCCAACATCCCGCACCCCCCCGCCGCACCCCCCCAAGAACACCATATATTATTGGCGCATTGCTGTATTCTACAGACCATTATCCTGCTTCGATCTAACCATTATTGGCAAAAGTGCACTGAACCCGAATGCGGTAGTCCACTATACCCAAAGAAATTGGTCTCGGGCCTTCAGAGGAGGAAAGCGTTCTAACCACATTTTATATACGACCTAGAAGTAATCGGACAAGACAGGTTACAATGCCACAAAAACTCCCCATGGACATTCCAACTGTACAGTGATAAATACGCGAGTCTGAGATTCCTCAACAATTTGGTGCAGTCCTTGGAGTCCAACCTGAGCAAGTTAAATTGCACTTCCTTAGCTCTCCTACTTCGCAAGATTGCCACTCTACAGTGGTGTCGCGTTATAAGAAACAGTGCCTCGGTCCCGTCAAAATTTGTATGGGAAAATAAGAAACTCGCAGGTTTCTCAAGTCTTGGATTAGTAATACATGGGGTTTGGTCAATGTCGCATGAGCTACAGCAGTTACCCCGCATGGTGGGAATTGTTTCTCCACGAGTTGACACTACAATCAAGTGAATGACCTCTTATTCTGCTCACTAAACTCGACTGTCTTCAGATAAATTGTCGGCTTCTACCTAGTTATCTTTCAGTATGTCATCCAAGGCAGTTCAAACCCAGCAAGCATGAACTGAAAAGGAGCGAGAGGATATTCGCTCTTACCATTCACAACATCCTGACCATGACTATCAAGATATCAAAGGCTGGTTTGAAGCTAAATATCCTCCAAAGACAATCAGCAAGTCACAGATTAGCAAGATCCTTAATCCAAAAAGACCGCGAGCAGCATCTAGCATACCAACTCAAGTAGCCAAGATCCAACCAACAACTGCACGAGTACGTAATGCAAAGTGGAGTGAGCTGGAGCGAGCATTGCATGAATGACATCAAATGTTAGAGCGAAGGAATGTGGCACTTGGTGGATATCTGGTGCAGTTGAAGGCAGTTGAGTCTTGGGATAAGCTACCAGCATATCAAGGACAGCAGAGAGTCCCGAAGCTTTCAACAGGGTGGTTAGATAACTAGAAGAGTTGGTTTGGGATTAAAAGAGTGGTAATGCATGGCGAGGATGGCTCCGTTGAGGTCACTGACAAGACAGAAGTGTAAATGCATGCATTGCCAAATGAATTGATGGTATTTGAACAGAAGGACATTTACAACATGGAGCGGGCTCCAGATCATAAATTGGCAGCGAAGCAGCTTCATGGTACTAAGAAATCCAAATCTCGATTAACAGCATGCATGTGCGGCAATGCAGATAGGAGTGACAAATGCCCCATATAGCTTATTAGACGTTACTTAAATCCATGAGCCTTTAAAAATATTAATAAGTCTCTAATAGGCGTTCATTAGCGTGCAAATAAAACTACATGGAATAATACAATTTTAATGACAGAATGGTTGTTGTGGTTTAATCTCAACAAACTCCCAAATGTTCAAGAATTTTGGCTACCTCCGAATGCGGCCCCCCGATTTCAACCCATGGATCAAGGAATAATTCGCGCATTCAAGGCCTATTATCGTCGAGAGATAATAAAGCATGTTATTAAACATGTAGAATCAACTCCAGAAGTTACCAAAGATGATCCATATAGGACAGTTAATGTTTTGCATGCAGTTCAATGGGCAATGGATGCATGAAAGCATGGCGTTAAGCAGTCTACTCTTACTCATTGTTTTCAGCGAAGTCAGGTGAAGGTGTATGGTCCAACAACTGCTCCAGACAAAGATGATATTCAGGAAGTTGAGGAAGAAATTTATGAGTGTATCCGTGTCACCCATCCTGATTTCTCTCGAGCTAGCCTTCCTGAGTTGATTCTGTAGATGAAGTAGTGGAGAATTCGGTGCAGGGGGAGGAGCAAGGAATTTTAGATATCTACGAGCCTACCCCGCAGACAATGTTCCCGATATACCTGCTATTTCTTATAAGGCTGCACTAGAAGGCCTTGAACTCCATCTTTTTCGTCTTCAAAACCCGCATGTTAATTTACAGGAAGGGGAGCAGCTGGGGGGTCTTTTATATCGAGAAAAGCGGGATATTGAGGGTCTGCAAGGCATGGCTCACCGGAGACAGCATCAGCCAGCCATCACGGGATATTTCACCCCAAAAAATTTCTTAGTTTTTGTGTATATATCTTGCTATAAGAAATCTCGCGTTATAAGAAACTCCATGGCGGTCCCAAGCAGTTTCTTATAACGCGACACCACTGTATCTATATTGAGCGTGTTTTCAATATATAGAACGATCATGTTTGTGATATCTGGTTAACCATTTCCGACGAACCCGAAGTATTTACCTCTTTTGGTGGTGGGCTGTGGTACCGGGAAGCCACACTGGTACTTATAGTGAAACATGATACGGTACTACAGATTAGCGAGCCAATGTTGTAAGACCAGGGGTTAATTTGCCGATACCTCTGGGTTAACGTACAGTAGGTAAATAGGCGATATTCTCTACTGCAGCCTTCCTAAGAGCGTATACACAGTTGTGTTATGTTATGCTACTGTAGGTACAGTACGTATTTTTCGCTTCATTTTTGTGGGCATCTAGAATGTAGTACCTACAGTATGAAGTAGGTCAAGAAGCTATCAGTGTCTCATAAATGCAGATCTAGCTGTATGCGCCCCCCTTATATATGACGTCGATGCACAGTTTCCCTGTGGCGTCATTATGTGTCAGTTTGTATAATTCATTATCACTACATGATGCTCGTCATTGTTGGTTACTCTTTCACGTTGCCATCCACTAGTACTAGTCTTGAGCGCGGTTTATTTTGGCGCTGGAGTATACAATCGCTGCCCATTCTTCTCAAAGGCCTCAATGACGGCCTGACCTGCCGTTCCCACTAGCCAGTCGGCAAATTCCTGCGCAACGTCCGGGTTTTGCGCCTTTGTTGAGATCAGTAAATGCGCTGGGTTGAGAAGGAGATCGGCCGGATCAATATCCTCTCCCTGTTTGTAAATGACTGCTTTCTCCGTAAGGTTGGTAGGCAAGGAGAGCCAGGTTCCGCGATCTGTGAGGGTATACTCTTCAAGCACAATTGCAGCAGTGAGAGCTTGGATTGGATACGCAATGTATTGGTGGTACCAAGTTGAGACTGCCGTAGCCCAGGGGACCTATAGTAAGTTGATAACCACAATTAGCAAGGCCTTGATCTATGCATTCCGTGCACTTGCAGGGAACGATTTTCTTACCTGACCAATACTGAGGAACAAAATTGATTCCTTGATATTTGTTGCACTCTTGTCAAACCTACTCAGGAACCTGACTGGAGGGGTAGAATTGCCCTTCTCAGCCTCATGGTGTAGTTGCGAAAACTGCCTCAGAACATCCATATCCGTTGTGAGGCGTGCAGGGTTTGACTTTGGTCCGACGACATAGAAGTGGTCCCGGAAGGCATAGTAGCTCGGAGTCTTTGCAATTCCTTGTTGAATTGCAATTTGCTCCGCAGTTGGACTGTAGGTGATAGCAACATCACAAATTCCGGCGGCGAGATAGTTTATGCTGATGGTGGTGTCGGAACGGTACCACGCAACTCTGAAGTGTTCGTCGTTGTCTCCGCTCATACGGTCCTTGATAAATGCATCCGCGAGGGCTGAGCAAACAGTGTCAGGCTCAATCCTCCATGAATGTTATTGGATAGATACAGACCCTTTACTAGGCCACTTTGCCCAGCACCACCGTTTCCAATTCGCAGGAGAATTGGTGAGGTTCCGTTAGAATCTCCACCATCATAGATTTGCTCAGGCTTGACTTCCTGGGCAAGTACAATAGTGGCAATTGACATAAAAAAGAGCGATTGAAGGGTCTTCCAGTACAACATCTTGATAATCGCCTCTCACTGTGAATGGGGGACAAAGAGAGGACTAGAGAAGGGACATGGTGGGTTTAATACATCAACTGTGTCTCATTCATGGATTGGATCAGTATCAAATTTCACTTTGAATTCAAGAATACGTGATCGGCGCTGGCAGTATTCGGGGCCAGCCAAAGGTCTGAGAAACACACTAAAAAGCGCCTCAGAACAGGGGAGTCCATGTACGGATGGGTACAGACATAATTTTGTATGGCAAAAACCTTTGGTATATTTCTACTCATTAACAACGCTACCCAAATCAGCTGACACAGCATAGGGCAAGTGTTTACTCTCATGCTTCAGCTTTCCTCTGGGAGTAAAATCCATTATACAACTCCTAAAATTGTGCGACAAGATCAGCGCATTGGATATGCCTAGATCGACCCGAAATACGAGTTACCTACTAGTCTGGTTGGCCAGGTAGGGAAGGGTACCCGGTGGACTCACGCTAAATCTCATAAAGGAAAAGCAGCCGCTCTGAATGGAGAAAGGGGGCTCTGCCACCATGTCATCTACCAATAACGACAGGAACTCATCCCACCAGGCATATACGAAGCAACAATTTCGCGATGTACAAGTAGGCGGGAACCGATTTTGTCAGAGTCCCCACTAGTACTTCTAGGACTCAGTGGACGAGGTAGATGTTTTTGCCTGGCAGGGAGAGATAGGAGCACCTGCAACACCTGGAATTGATTTCGGGAGGCATAATTAATTGGAGCATGACAAGGTGTGTATAGAGGCGGCCAATTCTGGAGGGGAATCTATGCTTTCGGATGTGTATTATTGCTGTGTGTCGTAGGAGGTGGGGTTTAAGCGGAGGAATCCACAAGCGGTGGCTGAGGGTCTAGACATGGGTAAGTAAACTTATGTCATAATAAACTCTGATATAAGAAATCCCTTAATATAAGAAACTGTGCCCGAGTCTCGTCAAAATTTGTATGTCAAAATATACCTTGTTATAAGCTAGGAGACTTCCGACCGTCCCGACTTTACTGTACTTCCACAAAGTCTTAATTGTGTAATGGTATGTTGTAATGCTTGAATGAGTCTGGGTGTCTTTTAGAGTACCTAAATTATGAACCCAGTCTGGTTGGCACGACCGCTTGACAATTTACTTAAGTAGGTAATATAATTACATATGTGGCTGGAGAAATCCAAGGCTGGACCTTAGCTACCAGCACGGGACTATAAATTTATGACAGACTTTCAAAATTTCCTTAACTACAAGCCCACCGGTCCCACAATGAGTACCATAGAAGCCATCAGCGCCTTTATACATGATTTGCGTTGATGCACAATTACCACGAATATAACGATCCCAACTATTTATTTATTAAAGCGTGCAATGACGCCTCTGGCACGACAGGCAAGTTTGCAAATTACTCAGCAAGACTGGGGTCTTGTGCCTTTGAGATCAGTAAATGCGCTGGATTGAGGAGTAGATTACCACCCTGTTTGTAAATGGCTGCTTTCCCTGTAGGGTCGAAGGTCAAGGAGAGCCACGTTCTGCGGTCGGTGAGAGTGTATTCTTTATGGGCAATTGCGGCACAGAGAGCCTCGTCTGGGTATGCAATGTATTGGTGGTACCAAGTTGAGACCGGCGTAGCCCGGGGAGCCTTGATAATCACAATTAGCAAGGATTTATGTAATCCATGGAAGAGTTTCTTACCTGGCCAATATACGTTGTGAGACGTGCAGGGTTTGACTGTGGTCCGACGACTGTAGAAGTGGTCTGAGAAGGCATAGCAGCTCGGAGCCTTTGCAATTCCTTGTTGAATTGGAATCTGCTCCGCAGCCGGATTGTAGGTGATACAGTGAACTCGCGTTATAAGCAACTCCTGGGGACCGGGAAAAGTTGCCTATCGGGCGAGTTTTTTTATAACGCGAGATACAGACAAAAACTAGGAAATGTCCGAGAGGGGCCTAAAACACCCCGTGATAGCAGTCTGATGGTATGCACCCGGCATGAGAGTTTTGAAGGCGAAAGAGACGCAGGGCTTCAAGGCCTTCAAGTGCAGCCTGATAGGAAATAATAGGTACATCTTGCGTGCCTTCCGGATCGGAATCAGAATCCTGAAGTAAAATAGGCTCATATGTATATATATAAAATACGTTGCTCCTCCGCTTCCACCGAGTTCTGAACAACTTCATCAACAGAATCAATAAACTTGGAAAGACTAGCTCGCTGGAAACCAGGATGCGCAACACGAATGCAGGGAAAATGATTGCTGGTTCAACTGATTTTGTAGAGAAACAATTCGCACGATGCGGAGTAAATGTGCAGCTCAAGTGCTTCTGACAACCATACTCGCGATATAAGCAACTTTCATTTTTATATGTACAGTATATCATACTATATAAGCCAATAGTAAGAAACTTGCCTATTACCCGAGTTTCTTATTTTCCCATACAAATTCTGTCGGGACCGGAGACTAGTTGCTTATATCGCGAGGTTTCTTATATCGTGGGTTTCTTCTAACGCGAGTTCACTGTACCACGCGATTCCGAAGTGTTTCCCACCAGCATCTACGTAGTACCTGATAAACGCGTTCGCGAGGGCTAAGCATTGCAAGCTTGCAGTGTTATAAGGTCTACACTCACTACGGGTGTGGGGATATACAGACCCTCTATCAGGCGACTCTCTCCAGCATCACCATTCGCAATGATAATTGGTACGTTCTTGGGTGAAACTCCACCACCATAATAGATTTCTTGGGGTGTGGGTTCCTGACTGAGCAATTGAAGTGCCTGCTCCTTCTCGTACATCTTGATCACGGTCAATGGAGAACAAACAGAGATCTGGAGATGGATACATGTCGAATTACTCGAACTCAACGACCATTCAGCCGTCGATTGAACTAGTTAACAGCTCACTTCAGCTTGCGAGAACCGCAACTGCTTTCTTGCATAGGTAATGAGCCTCGATTGACTAGTTTGATAGGGTACTGATCCCCGATCCTGTACGCGACTACTCGATCCTACTCTCTAACTATTGACCCTGCTGGTCTGCGCGGATCCAGTTGCGGGGGCTGCAACCCCAGCCTACATGAAGGAAGCGATTGTAAGAATCAAGGTTATGAGGGGCGGTATCGTGAATGGGGTCTTAAGACCGAAGCGTGGAAAAATGGTTAATTTAGATCGCTAACTCTAAGGCTATGAAAGAATTGCTCCGACAGAAATCTAATCACATGCGAGGAACAGCCCGCTTATATCCTTCTCTTTTACTATCACTTCCTTCATTGGGGTAGTCACCTTCCTTATCGGTTCATGCATCATGTGAGGTCACGGTGTCGAGAGTATTTCCTACAGCGAATCCTGTGCCAACAACCAATCCCGCGTACAACCACGAATCCTGCGACCCCATAGTGTGTATGGTATGTACAGAGTGACTCACGCCCCGTGTGGGAGCAGGAATATAGTCTCACTTTTGACATCTTCCTCAAGACAAAGATGTACCCATATGGGAGTTTATCCCAGTCCGAGGTGGACTGGATGTAACGGGGAACTTGCATTGGATGGATCTCTGTATGTGTAAGCTGCACATCCTTATCACACTTGCAGGCAAATAAAATTTTTGCTAAGACCACACAAAAATTTGCAAATCTGGGGGTTCAACCGGTTAGGTAATATCAATTGTATCCTCCTATACTGGAAGGGATACGATATTGTTCTGTCAGATAATAGCTTTTAATAGAGTCGAGCAATCACCAGAGTAACCGCTCTCCCCTGAGCGAGCGCTTATGGGCTTGTCTTGCTTTAAAATTCCAGGTGCTTACAGACTTCTGGTGCACTGGTACTTTCGTGGCAAAATTAACCCTAATATATCAACACTTTTAAGGGTTTTTGCATTTTAAACATCAACTTCTTGAGATACCTGACTTCTCTTGTATTTTTTTTCAAGACCTCATGATATCTCGAACTCATGGTGCTGAGGGATCCCAAATTTAGAGAGCGGGGTGTCATATCGGGGTGGGGGCTCAATCATAGGAAGTCTTGCAGGACTATTTGAGTTCAGGGTACCAACTGGGTATGTTAGTTATATCACAGGGGTAAGCTTGCTTGATATAAACTGTGCTGCTGGTACAAAGGCATTTACGTACGCTTTCTATATCACTGCTAGTTTTTCTATATATTTATATTATAAGTTTACATTAGCTTATATGTATAGTGCTTACTTGACATATGTTTTCTTATTACACTACTATGGGTCTTGATACTTGGCTCATACATATGCTACATCGCAAAGAATATGTGTTAAGCTCTACAAGTCCATGTTTCCAATATGTCAATTTCTGTATGTTTGGATTCATTAAGCTACTTGCCACAGTTTGCACCACTAGTACTCCGCTTTTACCAGGAGGGATATTCTAATTTTTTATTATATAATAGCTTTGATATAATATAATAAATTGGAAGGAACGGGGTCCCTTCGGAGTCTTGGCGAGACAGAGCTTCCACATTCAGACTGGGCATACTCATGGTGGGTGTACTTAAGGTGGAGATGAAGACCAGAGGGACATAGAGAATACATCATCATATTGTGGGAATTCACGCAGAACATCCATAAATCAACTATTAGAGCTCCAGGCCAATTTCTTTCCTCCTGAGTGAGCAAGTGTCCGGAGACTAATGCACACATGTACTATAACTCTGGCTCTAATTTGAGCCTGTAGTTGGATTTTGAATAGTTGAATACTGCATTCCAGACATGCATCATTTGTGCCCAGTGGCCGCAAAGCACCAAAGCTCTATGAGCCAACCCCACCTCGATTGAGGGTCTTGGTCGAGGCTACAGCCAGCGTAAAGGAGGCTGGTGAGAATGTGTTGAGGTGAATAAGTTGCTCGAGATATAGGTCTCACCTTAGATTGTCAGGGAGCGATAGCGAGGATATCCCAGCTGGGCTACATGAGAGCGAGATCCTGGATCGAGGAGAGCTACCGCAAGAACAACCCCGGAATTTAGTGTGGGTCAAAGGACACAACGGTATGGGAAGTCTGACAGAGTGGCCAGGAAGACGATAAATGCGAGTGTGGGATTGCCCGGAATGCGACGCATCTGATGCAATTCCCACCGATGGGGATAGTAGGGGAGAGGGGAAGACTCGGGAGAAGAGGTACGGCGGGACCCAGAGTGGTGTTGGGAGTGCAGGTGTTGCCCCCAACGCCTTAGTTTCCGAGATCGGTACTTAGGGTACCAGGCTAGCCAGAGGAGGCATAAGCAAACACCTATAGTTACAGATAGGAAAAGAGCTCGGAAATGCTTCTAAAATCAGGAAATTGTTAGGATATAAGGAAATGGTCAGTAGCAATACAGGTTCAATATTGGGGTATCTTTTAACAATTTAGAAAGATCGGAGTATTGTGGAACAATATTTGGTTACCCTGAACTCGGCCTTATGCTCAGTACTAATATTTAGTATTCCATCCTTCCGCCTTAATAACAGCAGCAATATCACGAGGCATTGGCTATTAGTGAGTCTAATAAAGGTGGAGGTGTTTCTTCCTGTGCCTCTTTCAAACATTAAGCCATTCTCTTCTTAGCAGCTGCTGATCCAGCAGGATATGAAGCAAAATCTGGAAACTTTGATGAAAAGATGGCTTAGATATTGAGTGATCTCCTCGATTGTTTGATCACAAATTGCATTGGTGGTTTTTGCAAGTCGTCCTTTTCGAGCAGCATTTTTGGCTCAGCATACCTACAATAGATTGGCTTTCTATTGCACTAGCATAATTAGAATCAAAACATATCGCTTGAGAAAGGACTGGACAGTACTTAGATACCGCCAGATTTGTCTACTTGATGCACCAGATATATTCACGCTCGCAATATCTCTCCTTTGACCGCCCTTGAGGTCTACTAGTAGGTGCAGCTGAGTCTGGATCGGGCGTTGATGCCATGTTTGGCCTCAGCTGATTGATATGCAGGCTTAAGCACCCCACTTTTATATCCTTGCCTTTGTCACTGTTTTACTGCTATAGTTTTTTTAGTTTTTTTTGAGTCTATACATCTGCCCCCCGAAGGGAGCCATAGGCTATGAGACGTCCGGAGTCCCCCCCGGCCCCCACTATTGCATGTTGTAGCACCAGAGGATGTAGAACTACAGAATGCACAGGGCCTACGACGAAGAGTTTGAAGCCAGCAATGGCGGATAAGACAGAAGGAAGCACAGAGCGAGCATAACAATGAAGGGGGAGAGCATGATTATAAGGGCGGGGAAGGGGAGCTAAACAGGATGTTGTTGTAGACAATTTTGTTCTCATTTAATAAATTTTGTGTATACGTTATTTATATAATATACATTCCACGAGAAGGAGGAATTGGACAGGAGGATAAGGAGGGGGAAGCCGAGGGGGAAGGACAAGGGGTGCAGGCGAGCACCCCTCAGCCACAGTATCCCCCGTGGGTACACAGACCCGGCGAGGAGGTTGAGAGGAACGAAAGGGGAAGAAGGAGAGGAGAGAGAGGGGAGCCAAGGTTGAGCAGGAGGATGAGGTTATGAAGGGCGGGTCGGATGACGCCAGGATCGACTGGCGACCATACAAGGACCTGTCTAGCTACGAGGGTAAGGACGAGGCTCTGGTGGCACCACCCATAAAATAGGTACGGGTCGCGCCACGTCCGGTGGCAAAAAAACTGGTTGGCTGAAAATCCCGGCCAATCAAGACAGCCCCCCAGGACATCCCTTCTGGCTATACCCGCGCCAAGGGGATGGTGATTCACGGGGTCCCTTGCCATAGACCCATGGCAAGAATAACAGAGGAAGTAGGGGAAAGGCTTAGAGGAAGGAAGGTAGGGATTATGGGAGCACGGTGGCTTGTGGGGAAGGAGGAGACTGGGAAAGGCCAGCTCTGTCGTTGTTTTTTTTTAGGGGGTCATCAGGCTTGGAAGCCAGGTGCGGTTGGGAGGGCACTGGCTTCCTGTAGAAGCCTATGATTTTGATAGAGGGAGGAAATAGGAGGATGTGGGGTACGGGCAGTCTCGCCACCATGACGCCAAGCCGCAACCAACGTCTGTGGCGAGACTGGGGTACGGGTGGTTCATGCGTCTTTTGGAATTGCTATATATCATACAGTTTGGGTCAAGCACGTGTATGTAGTTGTGGTTGTTCTATGCGCAAACCCAATGGCGACTCACCAATGAGTGACCAAAGGTCTGCCAAGCCGCTAGGTGACATCTGGAGCGAGACTGGGGCCGTCTCATACCATAGGTAGACAGAGACTTCAAAAAGAAAAAAAAAATACCTGCATACACTACATATGCGCGCATATGCAGACTTTCTTGTGCCAGCCAGATTATTTTGGTGTGCGCCTCTGAAATAACAAGGTTGCCGTGCACGTGACTTTCCCAGAGGCTTGATATTTAACGGAAGTGGGGCTTGGCACAGAACTAACCAGAGACAGTCAGTTGTCAACCAAGTGGAGATCTCAGAGACTGGAAGCGAGGCTAAATACTTGGTACCTATACGGAGGCGCAGAACAAAAGTCTTTATACCTTCCTCTTTGGGAATAGTGGTCTTGGCAGCATATGCGTGAGTATGTAGGCATAAATCTCGCATATGCATACCCAATGCATAAAATGAAGCCCTGCTATAGATCGCCTCTAGGGCAGGGTTAAGGTAGCAGGAAATGACAGTGCTATTCACATCAGCTATGTAGCCACGAATTGTATCCTAGCTATTGCCATACCCCGCCCTAGATACCTTATTTGGGTGAAGAACGCCTGATTTGTTCACTATATGTTGCATGCGCAGCATGCCAAGGCGGCTGCATTAGCACTGCATAGGCTAGGTTTATGCTTCAATGACCATGCACATGCGATGGTTATGCTTCTCCGACCGTGCATATGCGAGGGTTATGTCTGCATGTTCCCACATATGCGTGCCAAGGCCGCTATTCCCAAATAGGAAGGTATAAAGACTTTTGTTCTGCACCTCCGTACCGTCTACCAAAATCGAAGTATCATGTCTGGCCTTGAAGTTATTGGCGTGGTAGCTAGCATCTCGGGGATTATCGATGTTGCAAGCAAAGTTATTGGCAATGTAGCCAATTACACCGCCGCGGTTAGAAATCACGAAGGCAGCATCAAAAAGCTACAAACGGCACTTCAGTCTATGAAAGCTACCCTCTCTCACATCCAGGAATTAATCAACGAAGCTGATGATAGATCGGAATCCCTAATAAGGATACTGCAAGGCAGTGGGGAAAACCCCGGCGAAATTGAGGAGTGTCGTAGGACGCTCGGGGAATTGGAGAAATT
>Ga0307514_10002014_pt1 | contig 22031 bp, 25 predicted proteins | sample 16_EM_MG_FD_203088 | JGI IMG/M metagenome (GOLD analysis project Ga0307514, IMG submission 203088) | Populus trichocarpa ectomycorrhiza microbial communities from riparian zone in the Pacific Northwest, United States - 16_EM | ecosystem: Host-associated > Plants > Roots > Unclassified | place...
CAAAAACTCATATAAGGGTATGAGTTTTTTTGCCACCAAGCTGTATGAAAAAGAAAGGAAATCCGGGAGTAATATGCTTCCACCACGCCCTCTATTTCGGTTGCATCCCCCGAGAGTATATACTGCATCCCCCGAGAGTATATGCTGCATTTCCCGAGAGTATGTACTGCACCCCTCCGTCGCTCCAGCCTACCTATCCCGGCGTTCCCCCTAGTAAATTCAGGGGAACAAAAAGACGAGACCCTGAGTGGTGCCGGGAGGTGGCGAGGTTGCTAAGGCATTAGTTAGTTCTTTTTGCCTGTGGTCGGGGGCACTGGGGCCCCAGGGTCGGGCAATCGACTAGTAGGTGCGGTCTCTCATCGTAGGCTAGATAGACGGAATACGAGTAATGATTTTCCAAAAAGGGGAAAAAAGATCCCTAAAACGCTGGCTGTAGGTTATAGGGATGGCAGAAGACGACAAATGTGAATATGGGACCGTCCAGAATGCAGTTCACTTGATGGAATGCTCCCTGGTAGGGCAGGGCCCGGAGTGCTGCTGGGCGGTGGCGAAGTCCCTCCGGTAGTGAGGGGACTCATGTACGTAGACGAATGAGGGGGGCAGGGACCGGCTGGGGGGTTGGACAATCTACACGTAGATGCGGTCTCTCACCAGAGTCTAGATAGATTGAATACGAGGAATGATTCTGCTGATTGAGCCCAACAACCTGAAGATCCTGAGGTCAACCCTGACAACCTATGTCTGCATGCCAAGTCCCCCGCCTCTTCACCATGGTAGGTTGGGCTGAAAGGTGTTCGGGCAACCACCGCCTCACGAATTGAGACAGAGGTATAAGTATCCGGTGTGTTCTTCCACTTTTACTGCCAAACACCATTCAACACCACTCGCCCCTTCTCTCTCTCTACTGCTACCTCCTTTCTGCGCTCTTACTTTACTTGTGAGCAACAACGACCACCTGGGAAGAACCGAAAACAGAGTCCCACCACATTCTAGCTGTCCCTTGCCCCACCATGAGCATTTTGGCCGACGTTGCCGTAGGGGAGGGAGCGAACCCGAACTATGGGCAACTCATTATCTCTAACATCCGCTACGAAGACGGGAGTGCTGTGTCCATTAAGGGCTTTCTTGGCATTGTGTTCTTGTCCCCCGCCTCTGTCGCTCCCAGAGACTTCTTTTATTCGACCAGCCCCTGGGTTGATATTAAAGCGCAGACCACAAATGTGGTAATTGGCCCCTCGACGTTTGAGGTTACTGCCCAACTTGAATTCGCGAACGCCTACACAATCAGCCCTACTGGCACCCGTCTCACCTTCGGCATCAACGGCGACCTGACCAAGAACCCCGAGCTTTATACAACATCATTCTTGTTTGCTGCCGATCAGTTGCCCGACATCACTGGTACCGTCAACATCGAATGCGCTGCCGCCCCCGATCCAGATCTTGCTCCTTACCCGCAAACGCTGACATTCACCCGGGGAGGAGTAGCAACACCAATCTCCGTTCCCCTCGGCATGACGACCCAATACAAAGTGGGTCGCGGTATCTACACCATCACTGCCGCCGAGCTCACCACGCTGGCACAAACCGTCGTCGCGCAAGCCGATGTATCACCTACCACGGTGACTATCGTGACGGGCCAAAGTGTGACTGTCAGCGTGACTTACAACAGCACACCCACGAAATACAGCGCGATTGATGTCGTCATGGAAGAGATTACCCCTCTCGAGGACGAAAAGTTGCGTGTCAGTGTGGTTGTGGCGGGCGTGCAGGTTGCCGACTTCAGAACTCCCAACCCTCACACGACTCAATTGCGTCGACTACCGCCGTCGAGCACAGCAGATGTGGGTGTAGAGCCGTTGACGCTGAACAACTTCCAGTATTCGTTCAAGACGAAGAGCGAGGAATTGTCACCCTCGTTGTTCAGAGTCGTCTTCTCACAAGCTGACCTTATTACAGAGGCTGTCGACGACACTGGCTTCGTGTGTCTCGTAGTCACTGTGGAAACAGCTCACGGGCTCGACACAACAATACCAGTGCGCCTCATTTCGGATCCCTACATTTACACACAGCCGGTGAAAGCCCAGCCCGGGAGTACCACGTTTACAACCCTCGTGGCCCCAGGCACGTACACAGTCCAGGCCCCTAGCTTCATTCATGACGGCAGTGTCTATTTCGTGCAAGCCCCCAACACACTGACGGTCGCGGAAGATGGCAGCACGGAGCTCATACTCAAAGTCCAGCCTGGTCCAAACCTTCATGTCCGCGGTTTCCCAAGCTTCCTGAGCTTCGGCGGCTGCACCGACTTGACGGACGGCAACCAGGCCGACTTTGTGGCGGCGCGCGCCTCATCCATCTTCAAATACGCCGGTATAAGTGGCGACGGCGATCCTACCAGGTTCCTGACAGACGATCCCGCTACCTCGCGAACCATCTCCCTCGCGCGTGCCGTGGAACAAGAGCTCGGGGACGGGAACCCTGTGCTTCCGGTCATGATCTCCTACACTTGTAATCTCTCTGGTGGCGACCCAGAGACGCGCTTGCAGGACGAGCAGGGCCTCACGCACAGCTTCGCAAACTTCATCTTGTCCCTTAACCTGGCCACAAAAACGATCGATGCGGAGCATCCCGTGCCAGCAGGATATGTCGTCAATCCAGACTTCCTCGGGGCGTGCCAGCAGCACGGGCTGACTCCAGAGTACAATATGCCAGTACGCGCGCCACTGCGGGGCGGGCTCGATCACTGGGGGGTCAATGCTGAGATTCCCAGCATCATTACGGACACCCTGCGAGGCTATGTACGTGCGGTGAACTGGTTAGTGCGGACCGTTGCGCCAGCTGTTACATTCGGGTGGCAGGTTAACCTTTGGGGTGTGGGAAGCTCGACCTGGGTTTACGAGAGCACCGACCCGGCTTCTCTCGCTGAGAAAACTGCTGCTTATGCAAGATCGCTAGCCGCGTACGGTGATGACAATCGCCCTGATTTCTTGGCCGTCGACCGCTACGAACGTGACGACTTTGACAGAGCTGCTTATGACAACGGCTATTGCTACGGCCCACGTGAGTGGGGCAGGTTCTTTGACTTCTGCCGGGCGCTTAGCTTGCATCTGCAAGTGCCCGCGATGCCCTGGCAGATTCCGGCGAGCCGTACACCTCTTGTCAACGATGCCGTCAACGATGACTTTGATTCGCAGCATTGGGGCACAGGTGGTAGTTACATTATGGGCGACCCAGGCATCAATTCCGACTACCACAACGTGAACCCGAAAATCCTGGCTCTGAAGTTCATGGATGCGTTTCCACATATGGGCAAGACCGCAGAAGAAATGTTTCAGCGTAGCGAGCCTTTCGATCTGACCGAGCCGGCCTATCTGGACTTCCCCCTGCGCGGCATTTTCGCGGTGCTGCTCGGCGGAGGCAGCACGACCGGAATTGTGTCGAGCATTGGTAACCCGGAGCCTTGGGTGCGTCAGAAACTTGCCACCTATATGGCCTACCCGATTCCCTTGCTTTCGACCGCCAATAATAGCTATTAGCTAGGGAAATGGTAAGTGTCAAACCAACGTTCTTCAAGCTTCAGGAGCTGATGGCAACAGATGAGCTAATATGGGAGTTTTTCAGCACTGCGTCAGCGTTGCACACTCCGTCTGAGTGTGACTCGGAGGTGAGGTTTCTGTATCTTGTGGCCGATGAGGAGGGCGCCGGAGGTGGGGCTGGGGGTGGGGGCAATGGCAGGGGGGCTTCTCCTTTTGTTTCCATGTGCCTTGTGAACTCTGGGTATTTTGCGCTGGTCTTGTCTTGTTTTCAGTTGCTAGGTCTGGGCTGCTCACTACGGCTCTCTCGTTATCACTCTCGTTTTGTTGATGGATCACGGATTGGAGGTATACCTTCTGCAGGGACATCGCTTATGTTACGGGTAGTATGAGGGTTGATTATTTTGGTTTGATGTGACCTCGACTCTCACTCACTCTTTTATTCTTGCACTACCATTTCACTGGTTTGGCCAAAGGCCTTGTCGAATGTTCTCTGTTGCAATCTATGATGATCTAGCTTGCTACCTCTCCCACATCTCAGAAGTGTGACTCCATCCCCCTGGGTTTTACCAAGTACACTGGAGAAAAATTACTCCGCCAGCCATTGCATCCTTATATCATAGTCGTGTATACTACAAGTGTAGGTAGGTCCAGGGTGATGCAAAATTCCGAGTTGAGGGTGATAAACAGAGATATGTTCTGACCTATTCACCAATTGACCAAACTTCGGGGACTGAGCCAAAAATCAGTTGCATATTCAGGTCTAAGTAAGTACAGAGTAAGGCGCAGAGTAAATAAATGGTATAACAGGGTATAACGGTGGCATAGGGGTATAGCCGTGGAGTAATAATATAGCTTTAGCACAGGTGTACTCCGTACGACAATAGGCGAATGGTATAACGCTGGCATAGGGACATAACACTGGGCACAAACCTCTATAATAGCATAACATCGGGACCGGGGGCTATTACGATTTAAGCGCCCACACAAATAAATCGGTCTGGGCACGAGAACACCTGTGACACCATGTATTTGCTCTGCCATTTATTTCCGCTGCGCCTTACTCTATAATTACATCTGAATTAGTTATGTAATGGGTTTTTTCCAAGAAAATACCAGCGGCAGCAATTTTTTTGCCACCAAGCTGTACATACAAATATGGATTCAAGGGAGCCTCTTATCTACGTGGGTGGATTCCATGTTACAATTGTAATTCACAAGTCATCTGCCTACTTACCTATAACCCCTGTGCTACAGCCTTGGCATCATCCAGACTACAAGACCCGCCTCCTTGCTTCCACATCTAACCTGCTCCACCCCCCACACTCCGCCAACAATATGTCCTTCTCATCTACATTCTCCGCCACCCCTTCTGGCGCAGCAATCCACCCCCTCCCCCCCCTCCGTCCTGCCCCACAACACAACTACACCAGCGGAATTCCTGGACCACCCCGTATCTTAATTCCGCCCAACATAGCCCCAGGCTCTGGCCCCCGCCCACCTCCCGTTCAGCGCTTGGACTCTTTACATAGTCCCCCTCCCGATCTAGCAGCCCTCCTGGGCACCCCTTCCGCTCTACAAGAATGGACCTACGCAACCCGCAGACAAGCACAGCAGGTATTACCGTGGGTGTGGCTTGGGCCAATGACAGCCAAAGGGGATAAAGAGTTATTAGCACAGCGGGGAATTACGTTGCTAATTGTTGTTCGCAGTAGTATGACTGCAAAGGCGAAGCTCATGGGTGGAGATGTGGAGCTGAATTCTGACGAATCGCTCCTCCAACACCGTCTTGGGGAAATTGGAGACCCCGTTTGTGTTACTCTCGACCTCCCTGCGGTCCACGGAGCCCCTCTCATCTCGACATTCCGTGCAGCGGCGCAGTTGATTGATCGGAATTACCTTTCGACCCTAATCCCTGAACATCTGAAATACCTCGACGGCTCCTCAGATTATCCCGACTACCACTCTGCGGTTTTAGAACACTGCTCGCAATTCTCTCAGCCTCCGGATAATATTCTATATGACGCACTTAACCCATATCCCCCCGGTGCTCAACGTCCCGGATCAACCCTTGTTTTCTGCGAAACCGGGAATGAGAAATCGGCGGCGGTGGTGGCAAGCTATATAATGCATCACTATGAAGCGAGTCTTGTGCAGGCTTGCCAGGTGGTACAGAGCAGGAGGTTTAGTGTTGCGTTTGATGACATCCACAAATATGCGCTGGCAGCATGGGAGCCCATTTTTAAGAGCTATCGGGAGGTTCAGAAGGCAAGGAATCAGCACATGCACCATCAGCTGGGGTATGCGACTGGGAGTGGAGAATGGCAAGGTAGCGGAGGGCGGAAGAAGAAGCGAAGGTTTGAGGAGTCACAGCATGAGGATGATGAGGACCAATATACCCAGGAAAAGATTTCTAGCGATGGCCGATTCGGAACTGCCCCATTCAGAGACGATGATGACCCTGACAGTGGCATGGTTGATGCTGATGAAGAGGATGGAATGACCCTGGGCTAGGAGCCACGGAAGAATACCCCTACTCTTGCTCGCGCACCAGACGCCAACGAGGGGTTGAAGCTCGGTTGGAGCAAGAGGCGGTATACCTCCTCTGAGGTTCGTCTAGACACTGTTGAGCATTACATGGGTATGGATATTGACGGAACGGACGGAAACGCTTGGGGAGGTGCCTGGTCACCTGCTCTTGGTGACGAAAATGACGATATGGGGAATTATCAGACAGCAGACACCATTTGAAGTGAAGGACAGGACCCCAAGCTTATGGTTATGAGATTTTGGACAATTGCGGCGATCGCGGTGGAGATATTATCCCAGTGGATGCCACCCTATATACCACTTCTTGGGGCAGCAGGTTTCATGACACCACAATTTTTTTGCTTTCTTTTTTCTTTACCTTATGTTTTAGCGAAACCGGGGTAGTTACGAGTGGCGCTAGGCTTTTCTCCGGGTTTTGATGGGTTCGTTGTCGTGTTTGCTGTGGCAATCCAGAGACCAGTGTACTTTTGTTCTGGAGCCTGCATGGTTGAGGCTTTTCTATGTATGCAACCCTATTTCTGAGTTCTGCTGATGGTTTTTAATCCGTTGTCTTCTCTGCGGTTATAGCGTGTACAAGGAATGATACCAGTTGATTCACATCTTTGCTCGCCACCGTTTATTATTTGTGAAAGATGTCACAACCAAGGGGCACCACGTGGTTGGGGTGTTCAGGCGCTGAGATGCCCGTCTGGAGTGTCCTCACCTTGGTAGTGGAATCACGATGGATTGTGCTGTGCGCGCATGTATTGATGAGGAGAGTTTTGTTACGCCCTTATTTCGTCTGTTAATTATCTCACAATTGGCTGGGGTGTATCGAGTAGGATTTCGCTTGCTAGTCCAGCTCTAGCCACCGTAGTACATTTTTTTGAGGCGGTATACATTCATGGTATTGGGGTTGAAGGTTAGAGTGTGTGCATAGCACTGTCGTCTACAACAGATAATCGCGGCAAATGAGTGAACTTTTTGAATAACTGTCTCCTTCTCTGGCTTGCATTTCGACAGAACCTCGGACGGCAATCCCTTGTCCGTAAATTCAGAGAATAGCAGAGCATAATGCCTCATGTTTGATGATCCTGGTTGGCATGCCGAAAAAGGGTTCAGCTTTTTTGATATTGGAAGCCGAAGCTTCAAGGATGAAAGCACATTGGGAATTGGTGGTGGCAGAACGGAAGAATGGCCAGAAGTTGACTATGAAGACGGAGCATCTGTGCGTATTTACTACTATTGGTTTGGGGAGCTATAATTGGTAAGCGACCCATTGTAGAATGAGTGCCATAGAATCAGGGCATAAGATGACCGGCGAACGCTACCCTCAGAGTTTCGTTTGTGAGTCCTGTTTGTGGAGCTCGGCCAACATATGGCAATATTTTATATCACACCAGTTCAGAAGATCCTAGACAATCTGCTTCACAGTCACAATCTGAGAACAAAAGATTATCGTTACCACAAATTGACTCAGACATGCAGGGTCCCCAGACCGTAACGATTGGGAAAATGAATTATGTAGTATTGAATCCAGCCCCCGCCACAGGAAGACCACTAGCCTCACTTCATATTCAATAGAGGGAAAATACGCCTTATGTATTTCGCTACGAGAGTCCCAAACTCCTCTGCGTACTCACAGGCCAGTGCCTAAACATTTAGACAACTATTTCACTTTATATCATAATCAATGTGGTACAGTACATGACTTCCCCCTAGAGACTTCGTATAAGTCAACGAGCTCGATGACAATAGATTGCCAGCTAGGCAGAGATTGCTCATGGGTGAAGTTGAATACGTAGCTTCAACTGGAACAAGTCTACAGTAGCAATACCAACCTCTTGACCCGCGATAGTCTCCTCACTTTACCACGGCTAATGGGTATATTTGCGGGATTCCCACCACAAAACATTTTTCTCCTCATGTCAGGATTAGCTAGTTGAATTTTGTTCAATTGGACGAAATGGACCTTGGAAATAAGACTTCTTATCCTTTTTGGGGGGGCAAAAAATTACACGTATTCATACTGTCTAGTATATCACGAGAGCACGCATCCGTGGGTGGAGAACTCTTGTCCTTGCACAAGTGGGCTCTTCCAGTTCACCCTTTTGGGCTCAGTATATCTGACAGAAAGCCATGTGGGTTATCATCATGATGCCCAGAAGTCGGATGCCCCATTTCCCCTGCGGTGGACTGCTGGCGGGAGCATATAGTCGGCAAGGGGATTCCACTAAAACTCTGACCCCATCCTGTAAGAATTATAAGGCTATGAGATGGAATCGTGGTAGTAACCGGAGCTGGTTCAACTCAGGAGAGAAAAAACATATTCGTGAGATGTCAATCTTCTGCTCGCTATAGTATACTGAATGCTATGGGAGAAGTGCTCTCTGAACCGTGAAGATTAAAGGGAAGAAACGAACCCTAGATACAGGAAACCAGCCTATATCCTTCTCCCGTTAATAAAACAGCCACTTTGGGATACAGAACTGCCACTTTCGGGTCCCTGGGTCATATCACGGGATCCCTTATCATGTGCTCGAGGTATGATGTGAGGGTAATTTCCTACACTCTCCCCTACTCGAGTATCTCATCCAACCAGCTTGGCCATTGAAGTATCCCCTGCTCTTCGATTATCCCGAGGTATCCTCCCCAATCGAACTCGGCCAGTTCGCTTTCCAAGCTAATATCTGGCTCATAGGGGTGAGCTTGGTTAGGTTGTCTGCAGGATTGTCCTTCCCTAGTATGGTGTGGATCTGCAAGAGTTCGCCTTGGACTTGTTGCCGGAGATAGTGGTAGCGGTGCTCGATATGTCGGGATCGCCACAGGAATTTGTAGGTCTTCGATAGGTTGTTTTTGCCCCTCGCAGTCCGCTATATATTCTGCTTCGGTTATCGACAGTGAGACCACATGCTGTCTCCTGCTGTACCATCCTATCGGCTGTTCTTCAAGAGTGATCAGGACTCCCTCGTGCCCAGGCCTAACGTGGCTGATAGATTGATGGCCCGTCTCACTGGCAGGTTTACATGCACGGAAATCTCGGGCCTGGCCATCCTCACGACGAATAAGAGTCCTCCGATTAGTGACTGATATGTTTTCTGCTCAGTGGCGTTTTCGTCGGCTTCGTAGTATGCTGGATTTAAGCGCCATAGTGAGCGTTTTCCAGGGATCTCTTGATCTGCCTCTGCTGGTAGGAAGTTCTTCATCATCGTTTCTATCATGACACATTGCGTTAATATCACTTCCATGTTGCTTTCATTCCATGATAGTTCCATTTTCAGGATCTGAGATGGCCTTCCCTGTTTATCTACAGTCGAACCTCTATATTAGCATACTCTATATATGCATAATCTCCTTATTAGCATTGAGCATGCCGGCCCGAATTTGGGACTATGGCTAGAATAGCATAATTCTCTATTAGCATGCATAGCATTTTGCCGGTCCCAACCCCGGTAAGTACTAACAATTTTCCCTGCATACCTATAGTGGCATGGGGCCGACCCCACCTAAACGTGAAATTTGCAGTGTGCGGAGAAACGAATTCAATCTCTACAACAAAGTTACGGATATCCACAATGGGTAAAACTTCGAGTGCAGAGTCGAAAGCAGCCCGACATCAAGAGGTTAATGCAACAGAAAGTGAGTGTTTTCAACTATATTCTCAAGCCGAAGCGAACCCAGAAGCAACACAGCAGCAGTTGGCACAGTGGTTTCATGATAAGTTCAAGAAGCAAATTAATAAATCTACAATCTCTCGTATGATTTTTTCCTATTATGTTGGTGTGAGTTTGGAAGGCTAATATAAAAAATATATAGGTATTCTGAAACAATATCGCGATGACGCACCACTCCCCGAGGCAGCCAAAGTCCTTTTGGTAAGCGATCTAAAGTGAGTTCGACGAGTTCAATATTCAGAATTAGATGCCGTCCTTTATGATTGGTTTCTTCGCTTCGAGAGGCAAATTCCGCCACAGAGCGGCATTCACGTGATTTCATACAAAACCTCTATAAACGCATAACCTCTCTAATAGCATCGGATCTTCTGGTCCCGACGCTAGGCTAATATAGAGGTTCGACTGTAGTTCGACAGTTTGTTCGATTCCTTTTTCTGCAGTGTCGAGCTCTCTCTTGGGCCCGACTGCTAGGATGTTATCGACGTGTGTTCCCATTGCGGCTTTTCTCGTGTAGAAACATACTTCATTTCCGACACATTGTTTGAACCCTACTTCTCTGATGATGCTGACCAGTATTTGTATCACTCATGCCCAATTGTTTTAGTCCGTACAGCGCTTTATGGAGCCTCCAGTATTTGGTTTCCCCTTCCTCGATTATGTCGCTGACATATATTACATGTTTGAGCGGCGTTGGAGGTATGCCGCGACAATGTCCCATTGCCGAATGTCCCAGCCATAGTAGAGTGAGATGACGAGGAGGATTTGGAAGGTCTCGGGTCTTATCATTTGAGAGTAGGTTTCATCATAGTTGATTCCATACTCCTGTGTGCAATCCCTCCCTACTTGTACTTGTCGATACTACTATCAGGTTTCCTTTTTATCAGGTATACCCATTTGGTGTTGGCTACCTTTACTCGTTTTGGGATATCCCTCTGTTTCACCCTAGTAACCACGCTATGCTTTTCGAACTACAGTCTTCCCTGGACGTGGGCATCAGGCCATTTTTCGGTGTCGGGAGAAGATCGAGGTTGTTGGTCAGTAGGATAGTCGGGGTTTTTTTTAATTTTTTTTTAAAGAATCATTAATCGCATTCATCCTATATAGAATATGGCGATGGACTGCAGCTCCCGGAGTTCTGGGTGGCCTCTCTCATCCCCACGGGCCAGTCCCTGCCCCCCCCCTTAATTATAAATACATATATCGATACTTTCACAATATGAATTCCGCAACCGCCTCGCACCACTCTTCGTCTTCCCATATTATCTCACTCTGCCTGCCCTTCCCATCTCCCACCCACGGACATTCCATCAGATGCGCGGCGTTCTGTGGTCCAGCCATCACATACACACCACTGCTCTTCGCACTTCCCAATCTCCCAAAGCCATTGCCGCTGTGGACCCTTGTCCGTAACCATATACACCAGACCTTTCACTGCTCTCGCGGTCCAATTTAGGTGAGCCGGTGCCCTCGGGTATATTGGGAATTCTTGTTTTATTCCCGCTGGCGTGGCCACTGTTATCTCCCGCCCCCGATATTCGGGGTCTCGCCCTACGGCCTGGATGTTGCTGCGGGCCCCCTCGCTAGGTTTTCAGATCTATTCAGAGAGCCATTTTCTGAGAATTTCCTCGTATTCCTCTTCTGTACGTTGTTTTTTTCTTTGGAGCTGGAGGTGGTTGATGTTCTCGTGGTTCTGGGATCGACGGTCCTGTTAGTTCCTTCGAGATGTTGGTTAGTTGATCATTGAGAGGGGTGTTGTCGTCTTTCTCAGTTACTGGTCTAGAGATTTTTGCCAATTTTATGGCTCCTGTTTTTGTGAACACCCAGTATGTATATTCCATGGATGTGTGTGTACCGGATGATGTGGGCTTCATATGATTTTTGTGAGAGTTTGTCTCTTGTGTCGCATATCATCTTTTCAGCAAACTTACTCCGGTTTTTCCGGTGAGGTCCGCCAGCATGATCTACAACGTACATGTCGGACCGCCTCATGAGTGAGCTTCATTTGTAACGCTACCTCTACTCATACCTCTCTCTATTGTACCACTACCTCTATCTGTTAGTACCGCTCTCACTATTTGTGCCGCTACCTCTATTTGTACCTCTATTTATCCTTTATAATATACATATCCTGCACTTCTCTACGGCCGCACTTGCTATAGTACAGGGGTACCGAAAACCCTGGCAATTGGTTGTACTATTGTAAGCCTTTGCATCCCTGTTGCCGTGGTAGGTATTGAAAACCTTCGTCCATAATATATACAAGAATGTAGACTTCTACATTGTTCTAGTTCGCTTTAGGTATCCAAATGAACATTATATAATTAGTCCCTCATGTGATATGTAGATTACTCTAACACATTTATAGAGCTAACCAATGCAGAATTCCCATCATACGAGATCCCCTAGTCGTATACATTCCTTTCCGCCTTCCTTGTACATCCCTTAAGTACTGTAATGCTCTCCCATACCATAGGCCGGGCGAAGCACCTGCGTCAGTCTCCTTCCCTCAAAGCACCTCTCGCTGCTCACGCGTCACGTGAACCCCCCCCCTCCCTTGATAACATTTGCATAAACCACTGAGTTGAAAAACCTTTCGTCTTCGAGACGTGCGGAATGTAACAGGTTTAGCGGGGAACAAGCAACCAAAAGTAAATATGGTACTGTTGGGGTATTTTTTATTCCCTCATCGAACTCTCTGATGTCACAAAACTACCATGTCAAGTTGAAGGTCATCGGAGTTGGAACACACAGTGCCCACGAGGGTGTCCGCCGATGAGCTCGGTCGAACAATGTCGAGTTTTGGTGGAGCTGGAGTCGGAGACGTAGCAGCAGCCTTGCTCCCAGGAGCACGAACTGGACCGCAGTTACTCGGATAGAAGGGGCAAACTTTGTATGCCGCTGAGGCCAGCCGTCCCAGCCGAGCCCTACCCAGTCTCGACCCAAATGAGGAATGTATTGCACGGTTGGTTTCCAACTTCCTCCGGTACCCAGTCGCTTCGAGCTCAATCATGTACATTTGGAGGAAGTTCTGTCGTGATTGCAATGTCCCAAGTCCTGGCCCAGTTTTACCCCTCAAAATCATTCGTAGCCGCCGTAGGTCGAAAATTGTTGTCGCGGGTTTAGGTTTGGCCATTATTATAAGCATTTTTCTGAAGTCCTCCAAGCATTTCCGGTATCTTTGTAAGAGATTGCGAAGGGATTCCACCTCCTCTTCGCCCATGGAAACTGTACCCGGTGACAATAGTTCTCGGTCCATTAGAGCCATGAAGTCCCTTTCCATGACCGCCAAGGACGTGCTCTGCCGGGTAATAAAATCTTGAAGCTCAGCGCAGTGTTCTGGAAGGGAGCGATAGTCCAGTATCGAAGGGATGAGGCCGAAGGCAAGGGTGCTACATCCCAGCGCCAGGCCAATGGCCTCCACGCCTGACATAATTCGACTTCACAAAACTACTCAGATGGGGTAAGCCGGGTGCTCTACTTGATACCTATTGGGTGAAGTTCGAACTGGTATGGGGGTCAAACTTACATACAGTAGGAAGCGAAAGCGAATCTCATAAAGAATTGGGAAGCACACCGGGTGAACTGAGCGTCAAAGATGTGGAACGGCTGGTCATCACTGAGAACATGAGAAGGGTCAGGCAGTTTTATTGCTTCAAGTCTCGGGTTGGATGGTCTCCCAGGTGCGAGAATTGGATTTCTAGCAGGTTTTGTTGGTTGTAGTATCCACGTATCATGTGTGAGGTTTTATGCAAAGTCCGGGGACCCACCCATACGACACAGATGCAAGCAGTGGTGTAGAAGCCAGTCAAAAGTTTACCACAATCGGATCTGTGGGCGAAATCAAACTATTGTGAAAATTTTCATCAAATAGGAAATGATAATTCAACTTGAGTGAAGTGTATTGGCCAGTGGGCTGATAGAGTACTCTACTCATATCAGAGATGCCAAAGGGAATTTTGATAGGCCTATAGGCGACGAGAAAAGCCATCGCTCAACTGAAATAGTGTCGTCGTCAACCAATCCCACAATGGACAGACATGCACAGAATCGGGACTCTCCTTCCCGTGCCAGTAGCCCCCACTCTCAGTATCTATGCTGCTTCCAGGATTGCAATTGAACAACTACTTCAACGAGTCGTAGCCGACGTTAACTGTGGACACACACAGCTTGGTATCATGAACAATTGGTTGAGGATGGAGAGCAAGGATATAGCTGATGTTTTTCAACGACATCATTTGGACTGCAGAACTCGGATAATTGTGGATGTAGGTTTGATTGGACGATAGGAGTGTCACAATCGGTACCGTACTACTCATTGGTCAATGCGAACTTGAGGTGTTTCCTTAGTCACGCTGGTTACAGTTCTGTTTGTAATCAGCAATTCAATTGGCGGGTTGATCCACCCAGCATAGGCAAAACCCGACATCAGTGCCAATCAATATCTCGTCATAAAGCTGCATGGATTGTAAGAGTTATAGTTCAAAGGTTTTCGCGGATCGGCATCTTTATCACTGACACACCAACAGCAGTTCTACATGCCCTCTAAAATTAGAACTGGGTTACCCCATACCCCAGGCTCACTTAGAGTTTTCGTGGTTTGATGGGTTGAGTGGGGTGCCTGGCATTGCCATCCAAACCTGTATGATCACATAAACCTCATGAAGTTCTTTATTTTTATTTAACCCAATTTCATGGTGTTAGTGACTTTTTTGCGATTTTTCATCAGCAGAGCTTCGCTATACCTTGAGTGATGTGACACTCACCACGTGGCAGTGAGAAGGGCAAATCTAACTCTATTTGCTCAGGGCAATCGAAACAATAGATCATGCAAGAGTGGTCGGATTGTTGCTAGGTATCTAGTGCTTCTCTCTGTATTCCCAGCATTCTTCCGTTCCAAATTATCCCCATTGGTTTCCCGTGATACGTGAATATCCCAACTATATTACCGCCAGCCAAACCTCCAGGACAGATGAGCTTCCAAACTCATACATATCGAGAATCAGCTAAATCCAAGTTTTGGAGTGTGTTAACGCGGAATAGCCAAAGAAAATTTCCATGAGGTAATACCTCTCCCTCAAATCCCACCTATATTCCTAGTACCCCCTAGTCCATATCAGATTCACACTTGCCCAAACACCCTCGCCTCAGATACCGTCTTCTACTCTCCCCCATTTACCCATATCCCCGTTCACCCCCCACCTCTATCAGCAATACCATAAGCAAAGCTCTCTCTGCCTAACCAACATCCCAGTATAACATAACTGTGCTGTCATCTGATTCACCGCCCCATTTGAAAGGCCATTGGAACAAGAGACATTGGGATTACCTAAATCCCAGGACCGCCTTGGAACAGAGCAAGCCCCCTTCTATGCTGTGACTGTAGATCTAGCGCTTGTATCCGACAACTCTGAGGATTGTGTGGAGGAAGAGTCTGGTATATGTCGACCCGGAATTTCCTTTCTAAAAAGCAGCAATGGCTATAATCCATATCTGTATGTGGAGCTCAAGGCGTGCCCGTACATACAGAATCACCATAATATTGTAAACCCGGTTTAAGCCCTTGCCCTTCTGTGCCGTTTAGCAGCTGGATCGGTGTGTAACGCCCTGAGATTATCTGATGATGCCGTTTTTTTTCTGAACAACTTCAGAATGAGCTTGATGACTCGGGAGAGTATCCCCTCTGGGCTTGCACCTTCGCCCTGGTTTCGCTCAGTAGGTCGACCAGGAGATCTAGGCGGGGCCTTCTCTGTGTGGTGTTGGGCGTCTTCTTTTTGTCTTCCAGTCCTCTTGGCAGCGGTAGGAGGTACGGCGAGGGTTGATTCTTGCGAATCTGGGATTGCCCCAATGTTGAGGTCTGGGTGCAGGCTGTCACACCGTGTGCCCCTGGAGCTGTCCGTAGATGGAAGTGTGCCACGGCTGGCTGCGACCATAGCCCCCGGGCTCATCATTCTTTTGCGCTCTATTGTCTCGACACCACCAGTGCCTGCAGTATCATGGGATTTGCGGGTAAGAAGATGCTGTTCAACATATTCGGCTCTCTCAATCAACCTTCCAAGGTCCCGTGAATATTTGGCATGGAAGATGACCGCGGTTTCATATTCATCGAACCGTCGGCGGTAGAGTGCAACCTCCGGAAACCAGAGCACTGGTGGTGCTGAACGGCGTCCTGTGGAATCTTGTTGATTGGGTTGTCGTTGCTCCTCAAAATATGAGATTTTAAGACCCTTTTGGCGAAGATCTTGTTGGTAACGCGAGGTTGTACACTTAGGGTCAAAAGTAATCTCGATACGTCCTTTTTGATTTTTCAATTCCATTGCGTATTCCCAGACATGCTTTCCAAGCTCTTCGCATATCAACCGCTTCCCCTCCGCATCATTTTGATCCCTGAAAAAGTGCTTGTAAAGCGGTCGCATCTCCTTTGATACTTTCTTTTCTGCTTTGGAACCAATTTTGAGTTCTCTTCCGGCTCCATGCATAACCATACGAGCGGCGTAGATTTCCTCGTCCAATTCCTCAGAACTGTCATCAGGGTCCGGATTATCGCTTACTGGGGTTTAATCAATCAGTATAGATAGAGGTATAGCAATTGATATTATCATGTACCCTACATTTAGCCAAAACTGTGAGATCCGCCGCTACATCGTCCGTAAAAATTCGGTATTCCTGAATAGTGTCCCATACATAGGTAGAGATGACAGCAGCTATCGCAGAGGGCTTCGAATGTCTATGACCACGTTCTGCGGAGAATGCTATTTCATAGTCCTCGAGCTGATATTCAATTTCCCGAACCGCTTCGCACTTTGCATTTGGCGTCTTGCAGAACCCAGGAAACTTTGTAAGCGTAGGGGCGAGTCCCATTGCCACACTCCAAATAATATTGCTGAGCTGTGACAAGGTGTTTGAGTTATCTTGGGCACTCCGGGGGCAGTACGACATCCTAGGTGGGTCCGGCAATGAGGTCATAGCTCGAGGCGGTGGTCTTAGAAGTACTTTGTCCCCGCGGCGATTCTTGGAGAGGTCGTCAGTCTTGGACCTCCTGGATCTCTGGGAATGTTCGAGGTGAACAGCAGAAGAATGGTTGTCGACAGGAGGGGCTCGCATTTTGAGGAAATGAAACACTGGCTACGTGGGAACTGATGGAAATCTCGTGAGGTTGTTGGGATTGGAGCGAGGCTCGTTTAATATAGGTATCAATTCAATTCAGATTCCACCTCTGGGGTTTTTGCCAATGTAAATGAGGTTGAGGCAATTAGGTATGCGGGCTAGTAAAATGTGAAAGCGCATATTGCCGAATTCGAGACTGGTACTGAGAGATCGTCATTCGTGTCACGCTTATTCCACGTATTTCGTGAAAAAGCAATAACAGTATGCATGCATGTGTATGTTGAGAGTATAATCGTCATCCCCAATTGTCTATCATGTAATTAGCAATACATGTCTCCGTTCGTATGGCGCCAGAGGCTCTTGTGACGCCTCATAGGGATTCGCAGCTTCATGCTACTAGGTCAAAGATATCATATAACGGACACCCTGACATCTCCCACTTGATTTGATTGCTCTCAATCTACAGTTAGCCTCCGCACTTTGATTAATCCTAGCTTAGGAATCCATACCTTCAACATCGATAAAACCATTTTCCCCACGATTCCTGCTCCAGCATAAGGTCCTGGGGATACGTCCATCTCAATGGCGGGGCCTTCTCTTATTGTTGGTGTGGACTTTGGCACTACATGTTCTGGTAGAATTTCTTTCTATTTCCACGCCCTATACACAAGGGACTAACATCACCTAAAATTGCAGGCTTCGCCTATGTCGACACAGACACTAGGCATCGGGGAAGAATAAAACGTGTATATTTCAACAATTCGGACATGCCCAAGGTCCCTACAAAACTATGTTACTGCACCCGGGGTAGCCACCAAGGGAGCGACCACGAGGGTTCCAGTCGATATGAAAACTATCAATACAACTGGGGATTACAGGTCAGCGAGCATTGTCCTGAGCCTCGGGAATTTTTCAAGCTACTCCTCGATCCTGAGACAACAAATGATAGCTTCGGAGAGGATACTCCTGGTTCCTTCGCCGGCTCTCATAGAAGGCTTGCAAATAGAGGGGCCTCCAATACAGTGGCTCCTGACGACATGGTGAAGCACTTCCTTGCAGCAATGCGTGGGGAGTTCTTTGTTCAACTGCAGCGGGACTACAGAGGAGCATACAGGAATGAGGATTTCACTATCGATTGGGTGTTCACGGTGCCTGCCTTCTTTAGTCCAGAGATGGTTGGGAAACTGCAAGGGGAAGTTATCCCAGCGGCTGGCTTCATCGGGTCTATCAGCACCTTATTGGAGCCCGAGGGAGCCGCGACAAATGTTCTGATAGACGCGATGGCTAGCCATAACCCCCCTGTAACTGTTAGTATATTCTCATGCACCTAAAACTAATTGTATCAGAATAGTACATATATCCCTACAAACTATGAGGGATGGTTGCTAGGTAAATGCTTACTGTGTTGGGGATTTGGTTAGGCAGGTGAAAAAATTCTAGTTTGTGATGCTGGTGGTGGAACTACAGTATGTTTCCATAGAGGTTCTTGAAGCGAAAACCAGACGGACATGCGAGACAGCTAACTTGTCGTTCAGGATCTCTTTGCATTCGAGATCAGATCACTGGAGCAGTCCTCCACTGGACCACACCTGGAAATGAAACCCCTGGGAGGGTTTTGTGGTGGACTCATTGGAGCCATAGACATCAACGAAGCCTTTGATATATTCCTGCATAAAGCCTGGAAACCAATTGGCGAATCCTCGAACGATGAGGGACATATTTTGGAGAGCTATCGGCAGCGCGACTTCCTGAATGCGCATCGACGCTTTGACGAATACAAGACATCATTTAACGAGAATGACATCCCGCGGCCTATCGAGTTCAGTGAAACCGTCGGGGTAGCGTCAATCCCAAAGGCCGGGATAGACTGCGGAGTTCTGGACCTTAGCAAGTAGGTATTGTGTATCTCGCGATAAGAGATTTGAGATTTCCGCATATGCTAACGCTGAGAGCTGATAATTCAAGATCATTGATGAAAAAATTCTTTGATGATGTGATCTTCCAAATTCAGCAGTTGGTGCAAAGTCACATTACAGCATTGGAGGATAATGGGCATATTTTACAGGTAAATCGTCTGTTTCTTCCATTTTTGCTAGTGTCGAAACTAAGATTTGTAGGCGATGATATTTGTTGGGGGGCTAGCAGCTTCACCATATGTACGGCGGAAGATGGAGGCATGGGCCGAAAATCGGAACATGAGGCTAATAACACCGCAAGATAGATATCAGTGAGTACCTTGTGAAGAAGACTCGTGGAGCCAGGCGATATTAACGGAGCCAGAATTATTGCTGCGGTAATGCGTGGTGCAGTACAGCACAAATTACATGAGAGAATTCAACATTCACCACCCACTCTTGCCATAGTCCAAAGAAGTAGCTTTGGCTACGTCCTTGATGAAGAATATGATCCTGCAAGGCACACAATTCACCTCAACCATAGTTTTGAGGATGCTTTTACTGGAAGAAGAATGGCGCGGCGACAAATAAGGTGGCTAGTTCGTAAGGTATGTGCACGTGGTCAAGCTCTAGTTGACTGAGTGCCCTCTCAAACCAACAAATGTACTGTAGGGCGACACACTGTATCCAGACAATGAAGGGGAACTAATAGCACGCACGATACACCGAGAACGATTTGCCAAAGGCCAAGTCCGAAAGTGGACTTATACAGTTGTCCGAACGGAGCAGGATGATACCGTGAATCTCCCAACGACAGTTGATACTCCTGGCATGTTCCTCCCAGCTTTGACCAGATAGGAATAAGTTGCTGACGCAATCTGGGGTCTGCACAGGCGTTTTGCAAATCGCCCAGACAAGCCTTGACTTGACTGCCTACGACCGGAGAGACAGAAGATGTTTTCAAATGTGCTGGCGGCATGCCCCTACAAGCGATCACCGCTGGCTACGATGGGGCCGGAAGGATGTGCTAAAGTACTTCGAGACAGAAGTACATTTGGCACTTCGGTTTCGGCATGGGGGGTCTGTTGAGCCCATTGCTCAGTCTATACTAGAGGTGCAGGGGCTGAGGCCGAAACGGAGGAATCCTCTGACACGGTGGCTACCAGGCAGGGCCTATAGATAATTTAGGATAGGAATTGGTATGGGCGGAAAAACATTTCCGGGAGAGGAAAATCACTCGGACAGGACTCTGTGGTGGAGTTTTACAATTTGGCTTCATTGATAAGTTGTGCATCGCTGGGGTATTTTGTTACGGCGTCTTGGGGAGCACTGTATCTGATGGACAACCACTCAGCTAACCTAACAAGTGTTGCTACATACGGAGTACATAGGTGTTCTATTTTCACTGCCATGCCCACTTAGGTTAGCTGACCATCTGACTTAGCCTGGTTTACAGTGTTGCTGGTCATGTGCATGTGATGTTGCTTAGCTTAGCTTAGACTTGAGATTCCAAATTTGATTAGTGTCTCTGTCCAAGACTGCTACTCCGTACGTTGGTGTTTTTTATATATAAAAAATAGAGAGGTTTTACTACCTTTTTGATATGACTGTAACCACAGCAACTAGGCTAGCTAATGCATGTGCTGGGTTCGTGCTTAAGGATGGCAAGGATAAAAGATGTCAATTTTGACAACGATGTCAATGGATCCCTTACGTGGCTTCTTGGCCCTATCATCAACAACAAATATCTCAAGGAGGTTAGACACTCTTCTTGGCATCAAAATCTGCAGGCCGCATATGCAGTAAACACCATCCTGCATCACGATGTCAATACAAAGTGCTTGTTCTACATCCCTCTTGTCTCTTGACTAGCCATTCGGCAAGCCCCAAATGCCTGATTAGCTCTGTAATCTCTGCTCATGTGAAACGTAGGTATTCAAGAGCCTCTGTATCCCCCATCCAGCATCTGCTACGTAGTGACCAGTCCTTTTTCTCATATGCAATTGGAGCTCGATATGGTGTTGTATTGCTATCATCACCATCGGAAGAAGAAGATTCCGCATCAATGTACTGCCTCATCAGCTGTAACCCCACATCAGCATGATATTGTTCGCCATGTCGTTGCACGCTGATGATTACTAATGAGAGATAGGACGAGAGATATCCATGGAATAGTAAAACCTCTTGTTGGTGGTTACAAGGATCTGAGTAGGTTACATGGGTGAGATATCTACAGTCTACCCTTGCTATAACGGACCTCGCTATACCGGATCCCTTGCTATACCGGACGGGCCAGAGGCTTCAAGATTTCACACCAGCAAATTACCCCTCGCTATACCGGACGGCCATACAATACCGTACCGGACAGAGTGTCAAGGTTTTCATATCCCTGTTCCCATACATTTCTCCCTTGCTATAACGGACGGAGCTAAGCTAATTCTGCTAGGTACATGTGTCAACTGCTGCCTCAACCCTTCTGTCCACTGTTTCGCTCACTTCGCTTGCTTCCCTTGCTTCCCTTGCTTCCCTTGCTCTGGTTGATGTGCCTAATTCATTGATCTGGAGTGAATGTTAAGCCACCCATGGAGGGTCTGTTGTTTGCGCTTGGTATGTTGATGAGCCTGGATCGCAAGGGATAGGTGTTGGGGGTACCCTACAGTGTCGGAAATATTCAAAGATTGACGTGAAGTAGGGTGTTGAAGTGAGGAACATGGAAGAGTCTCAAGGTAAGGAGTTAGAATACTCAAGCAAGTGAGTGCCACATCTTTAAGTATATCAGACAGCGTCGATCGTGATAGTGCTCTTCCCTATATTATCACTATTAATACAGCAAAATCAAGTAAGACTCGGATCTATGTAATTACCTACCTCATCATCAATAAAATTCTTACCAAAGTCACTAAGTTTCTCTTTTGCATGTTCCAGCTCCAGCCTCTTGCGACATATCTCACGCTTTTCCAGCACCTCAGTGCTCTGCGTTTTCCTGCACTTCTCAACATAATTGATACTGGTATGACTGGTATTGCAATTGCAAGAAGGAAATCGAGAGCTTCCCCGCTCCGGATCCCACTGTACCCATTACTCATATGCCAAGCTCAACCCCTGTCACTTTCTATGTATACTGGATCCCTTGCTATACCGGACAGAAAGCGCTGGATTTTAGCCGTCCGTTATACAGGTACACCTGGCTATAATGAACCTTGCAGTAGTGAAAAATTGGCTATAGTGAAGAGATTGGCCGGATTGTTTCAGCACACACGTATTCCGCCCTGGCTATAGTGAAATAAGGGCTATAGTGA
>Ga0307514_10002015_pt1 | contig 22028 bp, 26 predicted proteins | sample 16_EM_MG_FD_203088 | JGI IMG/M metagenome (GOLD analysis project Ga0307514, IMG submission 203088) | Populus trichocarpa ectomycorrhiza microbial communities from riparian zone in the Pacific Northwest, United States - 16_EM | ecosystem: Host-associated > Plants > Roots > Unclassified | place...
ATGAATCCAGTGATGCGAGAAATGTATGTTTTCCATGATTTTTAAATTTTTCTACTATATTTAACATCTTTCTAGTGCTGCAGTTCTCAGGAACTTGTAGTGGAGAAGTGCATACTTTCATCATGGAGCACTTGGAAGAAATAATTGATTAAATGTGGTGACCAACACTGAGACTGCACAGAATGCTAGGAATGTCTTATGCATATTAAATGTGTTGGATGTTAGAGAATAATATAAATTATATCTTGGGACCTCACCTAATAGTTTAAGCTTTTGGGTTGAGATAGTTCTTTGACACTGTGTTTCTTGAAGTGGTCTATAATTTAATTCTTGGAATCAATGAGATCCAATGTGTAGCCAGATGACAAAGTTTCTCAAGCCAATACATCAGCTCACCTTCTGCTGAGTTCCCATAATAACCAGTGCAAGCTGCTTCTTTTTTTTCGATCATGCCATAATTTCCAAATGTTGGAACGCCTGCCATTCTCTTGAAAGCTATCACGTTTTAAAGCACATCATATTTCTATTTGTTTTAGGAAGCATATCAGTGTTGTGTTTGATTCATTTGTTTTGTTGGGAAGTTTTTGCTCAAGGACTCACGTGATTATAAATTTACCTATAGAGAGGTCGCTTGTGATTTAAGCGCGTGAATAAAGTAGTTTTTTCTTGCTTTGGCAGATGGGCTTTAGTTTTGCTGGAAAAGCTGTTTATACTGCAGTCTGGATTGCTGCTGTATCTCTGTTCATGGAATTGCTGGGTTTCTCCACACAAAAGTGGCTCACAGCTGGAGGACTTGGTACAGTGTTGCTCACGCTTGCTGGTCGAGAGGTAAATTATGGCTTACTAGGCATATCATTACGACAACTCACTGCAGTTTTGGAATCACTCATTGTGGATTCTAATATTGAAGATACATCATGTGATTTTTGTTGACCTTAAATGGATCTTCACTTACCTGATTGGTTTGTGCATTCAGATATTTACGAATTTCCTTTCAAGTATAATGATCCATGCTACACGGCCATTTGTTTTGAATGAATGGATTCAGACAAAAATTGAAGGTTATGAAGTTTCTGGTACTGTTGAGGTTTGTCCTTTTCTCCTTCATCTTATTGTGAAGCAGGAAAATAGGGAGTATGAATAAGACTATTCAGAACATATCATGTATATGCATGTTATTTTTTCTTCAGTCAACTTCATCTAAACTGAAATAGGAATCAATGATATGATTCCTTTCTGTAAAAGAGAGAAGAAACTGAATTCTAGGTGCTTTAACCATTTATTGTTCTTTATCTAATTAAACTCTCATGCTGTTCCAGCATGTGGGCTGGTGGTCACCAACAATTATAAGAGGCGATGATCGTGAAGCTGTTCACATTCCGAACCACAAGTTCAGTGTGAGTATTGTGAGAAATCTTAGCCAGAAGACTCATTGGCGCATCAAGACCCACCTTGCCATCAGTCACTTGGATGTCAAAAAAATTAATGTGAGGAGCAATACCAGTTCACCTGCTTGTAAATATTTTATAACAATCTAGTGCTTTTTGGTGCTTCTTTGACCTGAAAGGAGGATATAAGTTAGGCGCTGCATTTTCTACATGCAGAATATTGTAGCTGATATGCGCAAAGTTTTGGCCAAAAATCCGCAAATTGAGCAGCAAAGGTTGCACAGAAGAGTTTTCCTGGATAATATCAATCCAGAGAATCAAGCTCTTATGGTAAGGCTTTAATTGCATTATACTTCTTCTGAGTTGAGATTCTTTCACCTGCTTTTACAATGAAAGCCCTTACAAGAAAGTTGAAGTGACGTCTGGAAAGAGATAACGAGAATTCATTTCCTTGGCCTTATTTTTGATTAATTTCTCTTTGGTAGTGAAATTTCTTTATTTGTCATGATTGTACATTTTATAGTGTCAAACAACATGAAGTGTCTGGTGACTTGAGTTTCTGGACTTCATCAGTTTGCATCAATCTTTCTGAAATGATGTTTTTACTGGCTCATGAATGTTGAACAGTATCAATGAATGTCTACCATCAGAAAAATAATCAAACCTGAACTTTCCCAGATCACAATTATGAATCAACTGAAACATATAATTCTCTTTCTTCGAGAAAAAGAGATCTATTAGATCTCTTACATGTAGAGGTTGCTTTTTCTGCACAATCACATGTAATGTTTTGTAAGGCATCTGGATGGCCATATCTTCCAATTGTCTGACATTTTCTGTTGGGTATCTCAACTGTGTGAGCTTTTCGAATGTTTTTATTATGGGTTTCTTATTTAGAAACACAACATTAACCTTTTTTCCATGTCATAATGTTTTTCTGATGCAGATTTTGGTTTCATGCTTTGTGAAAACCTCACATTTTGAAGAGTACCTGTGCGTAAAGGTAAGACTAATTTTTTATTAATACTTAAATGTGATTGTCCAGATATTATAGGCTATGATGACAAATAGTTTATTTCCGTTGCTGTTGTTAATATTTTCTCTATTGTATCTGAGTTGCAACTGTTAGAGTCTAGCCATGCTGTGATTATGCATCTATTACTGAAGGATAAATGAAAGAAACCTGAAACAAAACTCGCAAAGAGATTTCACTGTTGTCCAGAAAGCTTTTGCTCACCAACCAAGCATTCTGACAGCATTGTTTGGGATGCTGAGAGACCATTAATAGTAAATAATGGCAGAGCCACTCGGTTCCTATAAGCCATCAGTTATTGGTCATCTACTTGATGTAATAACATTTGGAATGACAATGTATTGTTTTATCTGATGGAAGAGAGATCAACCTTATTGGATAGGATGAGTGGAGGGTCAGATGCGATAAGGATAAACAGAGACAGAAGAAAAAAGAAGGCAAGAACCTTCTGCATGTCATGAATAGTCTAGGAGAGGGAAAACCAAGAACGAAGGAATAAAAGCAGTAGAAGATTCGACTGGAAGGTGGATCGATGGTGGTACACACGTGTCCCACGTGGGGTATAGATAGCGTTACAGGGGTGGACAGGCAGGTCTGGTAAATTTCCGCGTCGGGTTTTGATTTGAGGTCTTGGGAAGGAACGAAGTCAAATGGGAAGGGGTCTCAGAAATTCTTGATCATTCAATCAATGTCAACCAGTCGTAGAATCCTCAGATGTGGGAAAAGACTCCAGTCAAAAGGCTCAGGGAGGTGATGGACGTCTAGGAGTGCGAACAAACACTGGTGAGGGAAATCAGGGAGATGAGAGGAAGGAACGGAGAGGCCGCCGACGACACTCCTCCGGGAGAAAGAATCCGCGTCGGAGTTCAATGATTCTGCCTTCCTTTTAATTTAGCTGAGTGAGCGGGAAGGAAAAGAAGTCAGAGTGGGAATGGGAGGAGAGACAGCGGGCACTGGCTCACCTTTCCATCAGACGTTGCCATTCACCCGAGTTGTTTTCGGACGGGGGGTAAGAACCACAGGGAGAGGGTCCGTAGATAGGACCAAACGGTCACATGCCTTCTCAATCCAATCCCTTGGGCAGAACCCGTGCACAAACTGTATCTCGAAACGTCGCATCATCAGACACACTACGTATCCCAGCTGACGATAGGCTAGCTGTCTCCCCACACAATTCTGTGGTCCGTAAGAGAACGGGATGAATGCTGAGGTATTATGAATGTAGGGTCCAAGGTGCCTGAACTCTGGAGATACAGAAGAGGGGGATTTGAGCCAGCGTTCAGGGAGGAATGACTCGGGCTCCGGGGAGAAGTAGCGTGGATCACGGTGCAGCGGGTATGGAGAAACGAAGATTTCCGTTTCTTCGGGTATAACACTAATCAAGGAAAGTCCCGGTCAGCAAGTGAAAGCGGATTGAGAGCGGTTGAAGGCTTCAATAATTGAGTAGTCTAAGGAGCGCGTACCTTCCAGCAATCGTTTTCGGGCCGTACCCCCGAGGTATTCTCCTGGACCCGTTGGTAGGAACAGAAGGCATGACCCTACGTGTACGATTCAAAGAAGGTTAGGGCCGGCGCTAAACGATATGAAAAGATCGAACCTCAAGGTTTCGTTGCTGGACACAAGATGTCAGCATCCGGTCGCACCGCGGTGAGGATAAGTTACGTACATGCAGGCACCAAGATACTCCATTTCGTTTAGCTTCTTGAAATCCATCGGGTCTTCGGGGTTTGTGAAGGACCGGTCGACTTCATCTTGGAGGTGTCGATAGCAGGTTGGGTTGAGCAGCAGCTGATAGAAGATGGTGGCCAATGTGGTCTTGATGGTATCTGTGCCTGCAACGATGGCGAGTGTGCCATCGGAGAGGATGTCCGAGTCAGAGGGCTTCCGTCGTTCCAACCCGTCATCATCGATCTAGGAGGGTGATTAACAAAGATTGATGGGATATGTGACAGACTCACAAGGTGATAGTAAAGGTCCTTGGTGATCGACCCGCGATTCAAACGTTCCTTGGCCATGTTGTAACCAAGATCTCGGAGTGCCAGAGCGTTGGATTTCCACGAGGGGACCCAGTGCATCAAGGATGTTACCCAAGGAATCTGGGAGATGATGTTGGAGACACTAGGGAATTGAGGATGGGACACTAGACGAAAAAGATGAGGGAGGGAGACCTACGTGACGCCGCTGTCAACTATGCCGTTGACGTCGTGGACATCCCCGTCGCGCAAGAGTTCGAATCCGCCTCCGAAACTATTAGAGGTGGGGTCAATAGGTGGGTATGTCGGGAAGGGGGGGGGGACCGGTGCTCACGCCATATCACCGAGAGAATCGAATCTGAATTGATAAGCGATTATGAGCGTACGGCAGATGAAAGATGGAGGTGGGACACGAACGCGAAACGACCAAAAAAGGAGGAAAGGCAGATTCTTCCGGGCTGGCGCTCGAGACAATCAATGAGTTGAGCGGTCCTCGTTTCAATGATGTCAGAGTAAGATTCGATGGAATCGGAGCTGAAACCACGATTCCATAACCTCCTCCTATTGGCGTGGGCGTCACCGTTGAGAACCTGGAGATTTTTTGAAGCGCGGAGGTCTCGACGCAGATCATACCCTTTACGAGAAGAGCGGTCAGCAGGATCAAATGATGGTATGGTGGGGTGTGGGTGAAACGAGGCGTACAATGACCCTTGGGTAAACCCTGGGAACCTAGAACGGCGGGAATGGCGGTGACGTCGGCGATGGACAGCTCGTTGGGACCGACTCTGACGATTGGACCGAACTTCTTGTGGAGTTCGTGGACACGCAAGTAATGGCGGCCCTCGTATGTTTCCCAGACTCCCCACCATTTTGTGAGCTTGCTAACAGTGGCGCCTGGGAAGGACGCGAGAGGGTGGAATGGGGAGAGACGATAAGATGCGATAGAGAATGCGAGAACGAAAAAGTATGTGGTGAACGAGAAGAGGGTGGAGAGGAGTGGGGAGGAAAAATATGGGAGAAGAAGGATGGACCAAAGCGCCGGGACCGCGAATATGATGGCCAAGACAGGTTGGGGAGATTCTGGTTCGCGCCTGTTGAAGACGAAATGGGTGAACTGTGGGAGAAGGTGTGAGAACTCGAGGGATGGATGAGATGAGTGTGTGGATGGGTTACCAGACTGGAGGCAGCGATGGAGAGGAAGGGATGCATGGTTGCCTTGAGGGAGAGGGAGAGGATGGGGGATGGATGGATGGGGATTTAAATACGAAACGGGACCCGGTGGCTCGGAGATGGGTTGTTCAGAAGGGCATGGCTAGAAGGAACGATATGATAATCATCGTCGGTGGATGTCGATGCAGACCAGTCCGATCCGGGCTCTCAAATAAAAACGCCCGTTTATTTTCTCATCCCTCCCCCCAGATCTTAGCCTATCATTTCTCCATTTCAAATCCTCCTCTTTTTTTCCCTCTCTCCCACGAGATCGTCATGTCAAAGCGCTCTCACACCCAACTCAACACCTCCACCGATCCAGATGGCCAGCCCCTCCAGAAAACCCGCTTGTCCGGCGTCCGGCGTCACTCCCTCACAGACGACATGGGCGAGTTCGAAGACGCCTGGGAGGACGAGATCGAGCAGGAGGAGGAGCTCATTCAAAACCCAACAATCGATCCAGATGGTCTGTCCGCACCACTCCCTCGCGCCCAAGAGCGTCTGATGGTTATCTTACAGCCCCCGTTTAGGTATGCAGGTCGACGGGGAGGATGCAATGGAAACAATTCATGAGGACGATGAGGACCAAGATCACCAAAATCCCCCAGAGTTGGACGCATTCATCCCCGGCAGACACGTTCTTGGAAAAGACGAAATTTTAGAACCCGATGACTCCGTTTACGAAATGCGCCATTCTATGCAGGTGAAATGGCCTTCTCTATCCTTCCACGTCCTCCGTGACAATCTAGGCGATCAACGGCAACGATACCCAGCCACCGCATACATTGCTGCCGGAACACAGGCATCATCCGCCAAGGATAATGAACTCTCGGTTTACAAAATGTCCGCCTTGCACAAAACAAAAAATGACGGAGGTATTGTCTCTCCCCCTGATCCCCCCCCTCCAATCAAGATGCCGCTCCCGTCAACGTTCCTGTTCGACACTAATTCAGTTTCTTTCCTAATCTTCCAGATGTCTCTGATTCCGATGACGAAGATGATGCGGATGCCTTGGACGAAGATGCCCTCCTCGAGTTCAGATCCGTTCCTCACTTTGGCGGCGTTAACCGTGTTAGGGCCCAACCTCTCCCTACATCGTCCCCGCTTCCTCCCGTGTCCCAACCTTACTACGTCTCCACCTGGGCCGAAACCGGCAAGGTGCATATATGGGATGTCCGACCTCTCCTCGAGTCCCTTGATGTCCCCGGCTACACCTACGACAAAAATCGCACAAACTCCCCTGTATTCACGATCACATCCCACGGTCGCGCCGAAGGTTTCGCAATGGACTGGGCTTCGTCCGGCGACGCCAATCCATCCGCCCTCAGGTTGCTCACCGGAGACATCCATTCCAAAATTTTCCTGACCACAACCGGTCAAGCCGGATTTAATGCCCTGTCACAGCCCTTCACCACTCATACCTCATCGGTCGAAGACCTGCAATGGAGCCCTTCCGAACCTTCCGTCTTCGCTTCCTGTTCAGCCGATCAGTCTATCCAGATCTGGGACGTCAGGATAAAAGGCAAAAAAAGCGCGGCTGGCATTGCCCGGGCACATGGTTCCGACGTCAATGTCATCAGCTGGAACAAGCTAACCGCCTATCTGCTCCTCAGCGGAGGCGATGAGGGCGGAATCAATGCGTGGGACCTCAGAAATATAAAAAAGAAGGGGTAAATTTTCCATCACGATCGTGTGCTGAAATGAAGACGCGTTTTTACTAATCCGCGCTTCCAACCCCTTTGTTTATCCTACGTAGATCCACCGGCCCAGATCCGGCACCAGTGGCCTCCTTTAACTGGCATCGAGCCCCCATAACATCCATAGAGTGGCACCCGACAGAAGATTCGATCTTTGCAGCGTCCGGTGCGGACGACCAGGTCACGCTCTGGGATCTCGCGGTCGAACAGGATGATGACGAGATGACTGACGGTGCCGGCGGTCCCAACCAACAAGACATCCCACCGCAATTACTCTTTGTTCATCAGGGTCAGAAGGATGTCAAGGAGGTCCATTGGCACCCTCAGATCCCTGGAGCTGTCATCACCACCGCTCTCGATGGTTTCAACATCTTCAAAACCATTTCTGTCTGACCCTTACGGTCGTACTCGTCGTTGTAATTACCACCTGTGTGTAGAGTAGGTACACAATTCTGTTGTTTGATACGAGTGGAGTCCGGAACGGACAGTGAAAAATGCTCTCTCGCTGCACCACTGCCGTGGTTCTATTGAAACCCGAAACGTCCGTCGACAACTGGCGTTTCGACGGATAACCCAGAGAAAAAACGGAACCCCGCTCTGGCACCCTGCCGGTCCCGAGCGCAGGTGGGAAGTTTGTACGGGTAACACGCGGTCCAAGAGACTTTACCAAACGAAGGATGGACCCCTTCAACGGTTTCCCATGGGATATATCGTCGAGAACCATCACCGGGGCTTCCTCATGCTTGGGTCCGAAGGGCTCCAAGCTGACGGTGATTTAGTTGTCTCTCCACGCTCTCGTGCAGGTCGAGCCCAGTTCCAGTATACGCCGCTCAAGCGTGTGCCAGGTCTGCTCTAGGGACAGGCCCTCGGCCTTGTAGGGTTCCAAGGCAACGCCCGCTAATTGCGCCACACACGAGCGATCTCCAGAGCCAAGACGTGCGTTCCGACAAACGGACATATTAGCCCATTTCAGACCAGACTCCCATGCCCTGATAGAAACGACCGATGGAATTAACGAGGGGTGTGTGCTTCTGGCCCAGTGCGCGAACAACTCTCTAGTTCGTCAACCCTCGTGTGAACGCCTCAACAAGGTTATGTCGTCGAGCTCATGTGATGTCATTTCCGTATCGTAATCAAACATTTGCACGCTATATACTGCATTCCACGAATCAGCCAGAAGCTACAGAGGCGGCGATCGAGCAGTTTCCTTTACCAAATATGGGCAAGTCCCAGTACGTCACATCAACGAAAAAATGTGGGGTGGGAGATTTACAGCCGTTGTCTGTATTGCTTCTCAGTACATCGACGCAGAATTGTTGCCCTTGGGGAACCGAATCTAGCCATGGTAGTTCAGGTCGTGGTGCGCACTTGGCAGAAACGGTGAAAATACCTTCGCGATGTTCTTGTGGATGATATCGGTGAGCACCGCGTACATGGTCCGCAGGTCATGCAACGTGCGTCGTGCATTGTAAAGTTGTCTCTCGTCATGCTCTCGAAGGGCGATCTACAACACAGTAAGGTTCGTGGGTGAATCGCCACAGGGAACTCCGACATACGCACAGCGTAGTCGTCGAGATGTGGATATTTGAGTATCTTTCCAGATATCTTTGCACGAGACAGGTGGTGTTGTCGTGCAACGTCACGCAGGTTTGCGACCGATTCCTGAGCCCGCTGCAGCTCATTTGTCACCTCTAGTCGCCGGGTTCAGCACCACCCAGAGTGGACGTAATTCAAACGAGATACCTTCCTGGACAGCGACACCTAAGAATATGCATGAGAAACATCGTGTATCTAGATATTCATGCTTACCAAAATTATCGCCGCTGAACATGATAATTGGGTTAGTGGGCTGATTCCACCGATAACGGCCACATACTCTTCGATCCTAGACCCCGGGTCAGATGGAGGAGAGATAAGGATGGGATCAGACTTACTTTGGCATCGTCAGATTCACCCACAGCTTCAATTTCTCCTGTGGTGATTCTCAACCGCGTGTCAAGTCCGTTCATCGGAGGAGAAAGCTCACACACAGAGTCCCCAACTCTTCATATTCTGCCTTGAGTTCGGCGTGAATGGTCCGCAAGTGAGCGTTCGTTTTCACATGACCCATATACAGAGCACCACTCCCTGCGTTTCCATCGACGCCGTACCCATTAACAATCTCACCATCTGCACCCCGTTTGCGCTTCTTGATGTCTATCTGGTCTAAGTCGTGATTGGGGTTGTAGACTGTGGCGTCAGTCGTTGCATCGATCCGTGAAGGGTTATAGATAGATGTTGGATTGTTGATTTCCTCTATCCGCTTCTGCAATTCTCTACCGCAACGTATGGTCAGGGGTGGCACGGCACGGGAAAAGATGAACAGATAGTTACAATAGCTATGGGATGTTGAGTTGCGGGTCAAATAGGATCCAGATATACTCACCTTTGTTGGGAAACTTGTGTAGATGATGCGGTCTGCTTCAGCAGCAACTGATGCACGAAAACCCTGTCGAAACATCGGTAATAGGACCACCGGTCTCAGACGAGACAAACCTCAAGGCTTTCGCTGAGCTCTTTGTTCATTACCTGGGTCATTTCTAGCCACGAGGACAGAGGTGTATGATGGTCGGGGAAAGAGTGGATTGGTCGCGCGCCAACCCGTTCCCGGCGATGGGCCAAGATGCTTCCGGAGCGTGCCTTTCTATCACGTGCACCACCGATCTCAGTCGTTACTTCCACATTGTCGGTCCGGCGGGATGGCCTCGGTATGACACTCTAATCTTCTCTCTCCCACTCACGGCGCGCGCTCAATGCCATTTAGGACGAGCAAAACGCGATTTCTGCCCTCACAGGGTTCTCTCTCAACCATCTCCTCACGGATTTGTCACTTCCTTCTGGCTCAAATCTCACCGGTCGGCTGGGCATATCTGGCATCTCCAACCTATCCTCGAATGAGATATACAATGACAAATGGGACAACAATGACGACGGCGCAGTCGGGCATGGTGCGGGGAAGGATTACGAAGACGAAGTCGACGCAGAGTTGCAGGACGATGAAGATTTTGACGTCAAGATGGAAGAGGAGGATATCTTTGAGGAGGAGAGACTACCAAAACGGATGAAGACGGTTACACGTCTCGTCGAGCGACCGAAAACAGTCTACGAACGGTTCCCGACGTTTGAGAAGGGCAAGGTCTTAGACTTTACGGAGTTACTCAAAGGCGTTTCGATACACAAATCTCGGATCTCAAAGCGACCTTTTCATGGTATGCAAAAATTGACAAGTGTTTGTGACCGCCTTCACGAAACTGAACCTGTGTGTACTTCAAGTGGAAACGGTCTATCCCCGAAGGAAGGAGGCTCCGAAGGGATACCTACGCAGCATCGTGGGTGATGCTGAACGCCAGGTGGAGTTTAAACGCGTAGAAGAGGTCGTGGCATCTGGAAGTATTGAACACGATCTCCGGCGTGCCATGAAGGTGGTGTATTCATTGTATATCGTCGGGGTGCCGCCTGACCCCTGTGCCAGGAACGCGAAAACTCTGGCCTCGCTGCTCCCCTTCTCCTCGGTGACAGGTCACTGGACCTAATATTGCTTTCGAACTGGGAAGATCAGATAGTGTTTGAACCTGACGAGCAAATCCACCCCAAAGAAACCGTTCCTGCGGACAGGAACCTTACGAACCCTACCAATAAGGTTCTGGAATCCGGTGCCTGGACCCAAAGCATCATTTGGAACTCGTCCGTTCCTTTCCGTGATTTTACTGCCCTGGAACTCAATGAGGAAGAGGTACCAGAAGAACGGCTGCCCGGTACGTTATGTGCTACCTTCTATTTTGATCTTTCTTAGTTTCGTCCGCAGCCGAGACGTTCAGGTTTAGGAAGCGTCACCGGCTGGATCCGCACCCCAAAGACAAGTTCAATCTCTCGAACGACAATTCCTATGAGGTTTCCAAAGACGGAATACGCCATCGCGTTAGGCAGACATTTGGTCAGCTTGTCGTGGAACATGCCTACCCTGCGCAGAAGCTGCAGCTGCCCTTTGTATGTCGTAAGACTATCAATTCAGAGGGACACCGTTCTCACCACATCATCTCAGTACAAGACGCGGCTTAATAAGCAAGAAGCGAGATCGTTCCATCGTCCAGCGTTACAGTTCCCGTCGAACGTTGAATTGAGGTTCAACAAAGTTCGGTCCGCGAAGAAAAAAAAGGACAAGGCGGGTAGGAAGGTTGGCAAGGGAGGAAATGTTAGTGAGGGTCTCTACAAAACGGCGGATTTGAGCCTGAAGGACACCAGTAACTATGTGCTGCTGGAATATTCGGTACGACCTTGGGTGGATTCAGGGAGGGTCGGGTTACTCACCCCTCGGTTCTCCTTTAGGAAGAACACCCTCCAATATTGTCAAACTTCGGTATGGGCAGCATCCTCGTCAACTACTATCGAAAGAAGAGCGATAAGGACGAGCACGTTCCAAAGGTGTGGAAGCCTGTACGCAGGTCATTTTCGGCCCCTCACCAATCAGCATAGTTTGACCTCGGTGTCCCATTCGTGCTTGAACCCCAAGACGAATCTCCGTTCATGAAATTTGGTTCTGTTGCCCCTGGCCAAAATATCCCCGCGCTATACAACAATCTCATCAGGGCACCCTTGTTCAGGCATAAACCATATGCCACTGATTTCCTGGTCATCAAGTGAGTCCTTAGCTCCATTTGCTCGACGCCGGCCTCCGTTGATCGCGCGCGCGGCTTCCTAGGAGCACAATCAAGAGTGACACTAAGTACTATATTCGGGAGATGAAGAACCTATTCGTTGTTGGACAAACGTACCCTGTGACCGAGGTTCCCGGGCCCCACTCGCGAAAAATCACCAACACAATCAAACACCGGTTGCAGACTATTGCATTCAAACTATTGGCAAAAACCAAGGAGGAGAGGTTGAAGATCTCACGATTGATGAAATATTTCCCGGACCAGAATGAGTTGCAGATGAGACAAAGGCTCAAGGTCCAAAATTTTCCTTACGTCTCTCTAATCTTGGGGCTCAGCGATACGAACAGGAATTCATGGAGTACAATCGAAGGGGCCCCCATCAAGGGTTTTGGCGCCTGAAATCTGACTGGCCCATCCCATCCCAAGCCGAGATGCTAAAGATGGTTACCCCAGAACAAGTTGTTCTCTCAGAGTCCATGCAAGTTGGACAGCGCCATCTCCAGGACGCCGGTTACGGAATCACTAGCGAAGTCAAGGACGACGACGAATCCAATTTGTCGGTCGAACAGCAACTGGCTCCGTGGATAACCACCAAGAATTTCTTGCTCGCGACTCAGGCCAAGGCCATGTTACGGCTTCACGGCGAAGGCGATCCGACCGGCCGGGGAGAGTCATTCAGTTTCATCCGGGTCTCCATGAAAGATATCTTCGTCAAGGCCGGAGAGGACTATGCGGAGAAACTCGGTGAGTCAACTGTCCAACTTGTCTGTCGGAAGAAGTATTGATCCATTTGTTTCCTTGTTAGCCGAGGCAGAAAATCGGCCCAAGTCTGCACACAGATATAATGTCGCCGAACAGCAGCTGGTCTACAAATCTGAGATTGAACGTATCTGGAAGTCTCAGCAGGATTCATTGAGCCGAAAGGATGAGCCACCACTGGATGTTTTCGAGGAAGACAAGACGTTCAAGAAACCTTTACCCCCACAGCGTCAAGGTTCGGTCGGCGGGGATCATGTCATGTCTCCCGGATTTTCTCCGCCCGGGGCTGGTCCGTCCGCAATGCCTTCCCCTGCTTTGAGTAGAGGGTCCTCCGTTGATCGGGAGAGAGAGACTAGTTTAGGTCCTGACGGACCGCGCCGAGTTTTACGCATTCGTAGACTCGTAAGTGATGCTTCCTCCGACTCGGACTAGGACAGTCCGCTGATCCTTCAAAATTGTTATAGGTGGCGGGTGAGTGGGAAACCGAGATCGTTAGAGAACCAGCGGTCATCAACGCATACCTCAAGAAGCGTCAGATCATCGAAGAAGAGGCTCAATTAACGAACACTCTGGCCCCCACCGGCGATGCTGATAAGGACGCAAGGGCAAAGAAGAGGTACACTGTTTTGAATCTCGTTATCATCAATCTTTCCAGCTGATGGAACCTTTCCAGGCTGGAAGAGGAGATTGCGAGGATGAAGAAGAACCAGGAACGACGTTTGCATAGGAAGAATGCCAAGCTGGTTAAGGAAGGAGGGACACCGATGCAGATTAACAGGGTGGTGAAAGCTGACACAACTGTGAGCAGAATGTCTCATGTCACTGTAGTCGCGTATTGATCGACGCTTGTTCCGTCTTAGCGTCGTTGTGGACATTGCGGTCAAGTCGGTCACATGAGTAAGTTTGACATCTGCCATCACAAAGTCTGTCCATAATGACGGATGTTGTTACAAACAGAGACCAACCGTAAATGTCCTAAATGGGCAGAATACAACGGGGGAGCCCCGCCAAGTTTGACACCTGCCAGCACAAGCCCGCCACAAACGCCTACAATCGGGAACAGTGCCGGGTTCCAACAAGGTCCAGAGTTTCCCGCCAACAACGCTGGTCCGTCCGCAATACGTGCCCAAACTCAATTCGGGTATGCCGCTGCGGTGCCGTCACCGCTTGCCACGAGCCCACCCTTTACCGCTTCCGACATGGGGGATGATGGAGAGTCGGCTGTTCCCAAGCTGAAACTGACACTTAAGAAGTCGTGATGCTATCCTTTTCATCTTGCTGTAACGTATTACACGAGTACTATTGTTTTTCTTGCCGCGATTACGGTATTTCTTCCATGAATTTGAGAGAGGATGAGGAAGTGTGAGAATCAGCTACCGGAAATATCCGTCGAAGAATGCCGACGGGACGCGCCATCGGGTCTCCGATCAGGGCACGACGTCAAGTCACTCGTTCTCAACCCCAACGCAAGCCTTTGCACTAGCTTTTCATCTCTCCTCATCCAACCACCGACAGTTTCGCCATGTTAAGACTTACCGTTCTTGCGGCGCGGCCATTGGGTTTTGGAAAATCAGCCACTCTAACTCTTCGGCCGGTCGCTCGAAACTTTAGCTCTTTCGGAACCAAAACCAGGAGCAACTACTTGAACGCCGCTTCGGGCCGATCTCGAGTGTCACCCTCATCGTTTTGGTCGAAATGCTCAAGGACGTTCATGTCGGATTCTTCTGCGGTGACCGTACGTCCTACGCAGGCCGAGGCGTGGAGGAAGTATGCCATAACAGCGGTGGGTACACCGGGGTTATCCTGGAACGATTCGGGAAGTGTTCATCAGACCCCGATTTTTAGGCCACTGTCGCCGGAACGATCGTCGCAACCAATGTGTTTTTGAACCGTGAGACGAGGGATGGTTTGAGCGCAGCGGAGCAGTCGTATTTGAACGAGAGCTTCCAGTACACCGGCGGAGGTCTCTTGTTTACCGCGCTCGCCGCGAGGTCGTTGTTTAGATCTGGTGCTGCGGTCAGGATCATGTCTGCCAACCCTTGTAAGCTGTCGTTTGGTGTTACAGCGATCGCTTGACGATTCTCTTCAGGGGTTGTGCTTGGTGTTAGCTTGGTCGGCTCGATCGGAACCATGTGGGGTGCGATGAGCACCTCGCCCGAGAGACCTCTACTCAAGCACGCTTTATGGCTGGTATGTGTTCCCCGGCTAGGTACGCAATTCCAACCCTCAAAGGCTCATACCGCTTCCGTTTAGGGTTTCAACGGATTCCAAGCCGCCACCCTTAGCCCGCTATTCTTCTTGTCTCCCGCATTGTTGGGACGAGCCGCACTGTACACGTGCGGTGTCGTCGGTTCCCTGTCTTATGTGGGAGCTACGGCCAAGAACGACAAGTATTTGTACATGGGTGGACCCCTCTTGGCCGGTGTCACCGTCGTTGCATTGAGCTCTCTCGCTCCGATGGCCCTCCCTTTGGGTATGCGCGGGTTGGCTATCACTGAGGCGATTTCGCTGTACGGTGGCCTTGCCGTGTTTGGCGGTTTCGTTCTCTACGAGTGAGTCAGAAGTATGTGAACCGAATAGGGCTAATCTGGTCAAACAGCACTCAGAAAATACTGCATAACGCTCGTATGGCCGAAGCGGGTGTTATCACCAGGGACCCTATCAGGGAGTCTATCGGACTCGAACTCGATATGATCAACATCTTGTAAGTCCTGCGCTTGTATATACTATGGGTCTATGGGTTCTAACGGTCGGCATCGACCAGCATTCGTCTCGTACAGATCCTCGCGATGCAGGGCAACAGGAAGAAGTAAAAAAATACGGACCTAGCGAGGATGACCGCTGGTATTTAACGAAGTGCATCTATCCTTGTAGTTGACTTCATATCGCACCACTCTCCGGAAACCAGTCGCCCGAGCAAAGCGTTGTAGAATTATTATCCAAGTATTTGTATTAAAAAATGGCAGGACGAAAAGGTGTTTTTCTTGCAACAAACACGTCACGTCTTGACCTTGCCAAGGCCGTCCAAGATGTTGACGAACCCTCCGGGATCGACGATCTCCGTTCCACCATACGTGACTTTCTTCCCCGTCTTCTTCGCCCACTCTTCCAGATTTCCATACTCCACGTATCCAGCACCACCGACGATAAACACGGTGCCTTCCGAGTATGCCATCCTCCTCGTACGACTTGTACCCCCTGCACCCGCTCCAGGAACACCAGAAGCGCCAGGGTTACGACTCGCTCTGGGGTCGAGGAAGAGGTATTCGTCCGTTTCTTGGAGAGATTGATTTGAAGCCGAGGCTGATTCCATGAGAGCCTCCGTCAGACGAGTCACGGGGAACAGTTTGTTCGCGGGGAGGAAGTTCTTTACGCCCGAGATGAAGTTTTCCAAACCGCCTTCTTTCAAACGGTCGGCGAACTGGAGAAAGAGAGAAAATTAGGACCAGAAACCCCCTTCGACAACAATTGCACGGTACCCTGTTTCCGATAGCACCCAACCCTTTGAGTAGCTCTCCACCCGCTTGTCCTGCCCCACCGCCCAAGACAGGTGTCGCAGTGCCACCGATCGAAAGCGTCATCTTGGAAATCTCCCTCGTCCTCCTCACGTACTCGAACGCGGCGACATCCGCACCAGCTTTCTTGAGCTCATTCTCCAGTTCCGTGATATCCTCTTTCGTGATAGCGGTGTCTGGAATGGAGAGATAAAACACCAACACCAACCGAAGTTTGTCTTCGGGCGTGGGGGTCGCTTCGCCCTTAGGATGTCGGAGGGTTTCGAGGATGGCCTGGACGGTCTGTTTTGAAATCGCCTCTTCTGTGCTAAAGAGTTCATCTAGACCGCGTTTCTTGATCTCATCCAATAAGGCGGTGGCGATATTCATGTGGGTGTCCAACGTGGCTTTCCTAGCTGTCAGTTCCGGGAGAGCGGTGATGGCCGTTTTGAGGTGAGTAGCGTTGGCAGTCAAGTCACTAAATAGAGAGAGGGTCAACGCAACCGATGTCACCATCGCTGTGTTCCCTACATTTGTGCAATATCGTTAACATCGCTAACGCCCGTCGATCTGGTGATCTCTGCCGCATCTTGCTTGTACTTGTTCAATTCCGAATCTATATCTTCTGCAACATGGGGGAACGGTTCAGATGCGTTCTTGGCCCAGAAGAAGTCTTTCGAGTCGAGGTCGTATGAACGTTTCTGTGGTTGTGTGATGACAACTCTGTTCAGTTTCATGTCCAGACAGTCGGAGACCAGGGCTTGATAAGTCCAACCATGGGAGATCATGGGAACCAGGTCGATATTACGGTCCAGGACGAGGAGCACTACAATGTTGCGAATGGTAAGATAGACATCATGACGAAATGATCAGAGGGATGCATACGAACAGGGTCGCTGGAGGTTGGATAGCCCGGTGGAATCGTGGGTAAACAAGGTCGAGGAAGTATGCGACCGTGAAGAGGAGATGATCGCATCCCGAATCTTCTGTTCAAGCTTCCTTGCAACCATTTCTGCCGCATTGCCCTTCGGGCAACGGATGAAGGGCACAAGACCTGAAGGAGCACGTCGATATGAGTGCTTAGATTTGCAGGGATCGTAAACTCGAACCAGAAGTCACGACGACACTGAAGAGCCCACTGGCGATCCTCTCAATCTCAGCTTCGATTTCCTGCTCGGTCGTTTGAGGGGAATTGAGGATGTGATAGGATGTGGGTGGGGTGGAAGGACCAGGCTGGGAAGGAGGGTTCGCTGGTGCTGGTGGAGGCGGTGGTGGGACCAAAGAGAAGAGTTGGGGTGAAGGGCAGATGAAGGAGAGGTATTGATCCAACACCTACTTGGTCGACGATGAAGCACTTTAAACGGGGGCAAAGGACAATGGAAATAATTGAGAGTGGACCAACCTGTGGGATCAACTCCCCCGTACCGTCCTTGGCCACTGCAGCAGCCAACTCCTCTAACAACGCGCGAGATAGAGGTTCGACGAAGTTCAGGCTAGAGGATTCGTAGAGGTTCTTCTCGAGATCTTGTGCTATACGTCGGACGTTTTGCAATGTCGGTGCTACGAAATAGACCGCAGGGACATCGGGGAGCGGTGGTCGATTGGAATGCAATTGTCTAAGAGATCCAAATCAGTCGAGTGAGAGAGGGACGTTTGAGAGGGGGGGAGAACGTACACGTGTAACGTTACACCCACATCTCTCAAATCCTGAACACGTAGTACGGTTGCGATGACGTCCTTCGTGAACTGATCTAGCACCAACACCTTCCAGACAGGTGGACCACTTGGGGCGGGGATGTTCAAGGTGGAGGGTTTTCCGGTCGACGAAGGGGAATCCTTCGCAGAAAAGTCTATTTGTTCATTAAGATTGAGTAGGGTGAGGAGAGCATTGGTCTGGGCCTGTTGCAGTGTCTGGGACGAGGACTATATGAGGGTAAACAAAAAAGAGAAGGGGTTTTTAGAGTTATGGTTTCACCTGCTTCAAGCCACTGCTCGCCATCGTTCAGCCACCAGCGATCTGGAGAGGGAGAGAGGAATGGATTGGAGTAACCACGTGTTCAAACAGTGCCTCATCAGGTTGCGACATTTCCAGTTCTTGGAAACTGGTCGATGGGTTGTTTCCTATCATCCTCTCGTCCTTTCCCTTCTCCCTCCTCCTGGTCAGTTCCCTTCGCTACACCCATCTCCAACCACCTCTAACCGCAACCCACAGAAGATGGGATTCCTATCTGGCCTCTGCTGCGTCTCTTCCAAGCACACCACAGATCCAGACGACGAGAAACGGCCAAGGCCGAGGAACAAACCGCCGAGATACAACAGACACAACTTGCCGTCGATAGTTGTCGAGGACCCCGCTCCTTGGGTGGTGAAGAAACATGACAAACTTGAGCTACTGAGCGATGGCATGATAGTCATAGGACCGCCGTCTCAGAGGTCATGACCTCGCCTCGAGCTAGCATCACCGTGAGTCCTTGTCCCTCATTTACTGTTGCTCCTCTGAACTAGATCCTCACAGATTCGCATGGATACATACATATATATTGCAACTGTACTATACTCGTAACCGTTTTCGTGTCGTATTCGCCGAGTTACTGGAATTAGAGCGCTGTGGCGCGTTGCCAAGTCCAAATGTACCGGGCAGCAACGCGTTCGACAAACGCCGGCTGGGTGATAAGAGGATAGGTTTCGTATCGAGTCGAATCTCCTAACAGATGCGAGTGTTCATGGAAATTGAAAAGGGCGTGGATCGACGTGTCTATTCATACGGGATATCGCAATCCCGTTTTCTAGGCACAATTGAATCGGTTAGATAGAACAGACCACCAAGAAAGAAAGGTCGGAGACACCCACCGTTAGGCTTGACCGTTTCTTGATAATCCTGATTCGGCTCAACAGGATCGACGACTCCAAAAGTGGAATCTCGACTCCAAGTCCGTCCCAATCTCCATACAGTACCAGCGTCCGAAGGTTGGGAAAGCTTCGACCCGTCACAAACTCTAGGTGTTTCCTCAGGTGACCACCTAGGTCGGTAGGGGTCCAGCTGGTGTTCTTTCTGGCATGCAACCCAATCTTCTCCACAGTCTCGAACGCTTGACCCTGAACCCTTGCCTCCGGAACGCACGTAAATAGCACATAGTAGTGCACTTCCTCGAGGTTCGGACACAATGGAAGGACGTCCCCGATCCTGTCCTCGTTGTAAAACCTCATGTCGGCCACAAATTCGAGGGTACGAATCTGGGTTCGGAACCTTTCTTCTGTTTCGAGCAAGCCGAATTCTGATATGACATGAAACATGGTGGGGAGTGACCATTTCTGTACCTCGCGAGTGAATGAGGTGGATAACCTTCCGAGTCGCAAAGTTTCGAGTCGAGCGAGGTGTACTTTCCTGACTCGCTTTGAGGCCAGGATGTCTGGGTTCCACTGACCGGCGATGGCGAGGTATTCGAGGTTTGGTGCGTTATCAAAGACATCGTAGAACAGGTTGATGCCCCCGGACCGGTGCGCGTCAGAATAATGCCACAACTCGAGGCGAGTTAAAGTATTGAATTGAGGACAAGGGGCACGGAAGTTCCAACGGAACCCATCGTCCTGTCGTTCCGGTCTGATAAGAGTTTGAATGCGAGGGCACGCGGCCAATATCTCAATCGTCCCTTTGATTGTGGATTTGACGGTCCGACCGAATGATAAAACGACCCTGCGCACGTAAAATCCCTTGCGGTCGTCGAGCAGGTACTGTAGTAGCCCCGCAACGTCTGTGTCGCCCCCTAATACGATGCTGTCGATCCCTAGGGATCTAACGATCGAATTCCAATATCTGGAGACGAGGGAGAAGGAGAGTCGGTCGCGATTCGTGTGAGACGGAGGATGGCTATCTTCGAAAGGAAGATGTTCTGCGTGGAAGGAGGTTCGAGGTGGAAGGGCAAAGCGCAGGATGTTGATCCAAATCTCGGGCGGAAGGAGAAGGGATTGGTCCAAGGTCATCCCGTGTGATCTCCGAAACCCCACGTTCCCCCCAGGTGGGGCTCATCTTACCAAACATCACCCGGTTGCCCGGACAGCAGCTTATCTTCTCTTCTCTCGGTTGGATCAATCTCTTTTTTTATAACGATAAATAGTTTTTCCCAAAGGTAAGCATATCGTAAATCGATAAAGGGAGGATGGGGACAGTGAGACAAAGTATAATCAAGAGACGGAGCAAGAGAGAGAGAGCGATTTAAATTGTGTGCGGGGTAGTTCAGTCGTAGAGGTAACCTTGGCAGGTGAGAAGATTGAGTGGATCGGGGTGGCGGACAACGGAACGGTGACCGGCGTTGCGCAAGTGTGAGAATGATGAAAACGACATTACACAATGCAATTCGACGACGACGGCATGGAACTGGAAAAACAATTCAAGACGGTCAACCCCCCACCACCAGCAAGATAGGAACGGGAAACTCACATAAAGACGAAATATAATACAACGGCAGGTAGTTGGTCTTGTGGGGGGTAATAGTGGGGTGGCGGTGGCAAGTGATTATGGCGGGACTGTGAGAGAGGCCAAGTGACCTCTCGGAGTCCAACCGTACGTAGAGTCTAAACCGACCACGAACCGCACATAACGGCGGAGGGGGGGGGTGGTTTAGGTCAAGGAATTCACTGTGGACTATTGGTATCGACTTTATGGGTAGATCTCATAGATCCTGTTCTGACCTGAGATGGTCGGGATGATAGATTGAGGATTGCGGTAGACTCCTCCATCTTCTGAAGGTCCTCTGCTCGTTTCCTGGATTCCGACCACAGGCGAAGGGTGAACTCGAAGAGCGTCCGGGAGTAAATGGCTAGCTGTGCAGACATCTCCTCATAACCTCCATCCCCGGGTGGCGGCAGTATGTGAGACGTGAACATTTGGTGGTGAGGGGTAGAGTAAGCCAGCTCTGGGTAATGAGGAGGGAAGCGGGGGGACGAGGAAGAGAGAGAGTAGGACCTGAAGAGAGAGGAGAAAGGGAGAGAGAATGCAGCCCGCTTTATGTGTTTCGTGTCGGCTTGTGCTATGCTCCACCTCAATTTCGAATTGGCTCAATATCCACATCCAATTCGCCACTGGACGAGAGAAACCGGTAAAACAATCGGGCTTTGTTTCCCAACGGTGGCGACATGGTCGGCAAACCCTGACCTCGGGCCCGAACACTCCACTAGCTTCTGTGGCCGTGGTCTTAACCGAATGCTTGAGCGTTCAATAAGTTTGTCAGGATTCATCCCGATTATTTTCCCCACAGCATGCAGGTGACCCAACTGGCGCCACCCAATCAGATCCTTACGTACTCTCCACCTTCTTCCTCTTCCTACGAATATCAGTCAATGCCCCGAACCTCGGCGTGGTGGAGCTGAATTGCTGGAATGTCAGAGTTAGCGGGCGCGGACAGCACGGCCAACCGTCACTGATGCATACGACCGAGTGAAACAAATGGTCCAACTATTAGTGTCACAAGCTAAAGGTTATAGAACATGAATCTCGTCAACAAGCACAATCTTTACAAACTAAAAAAGTTCATCGTAAACGTACAACCACAACCACGAACCCTCTTTCTACCTACTGGTCGTCGACCTTCTACTCCTCGAGGACCCAGTCCGGCGCGGCATAACGTCATATTGCGACCTCACGTCCAAGGTGACCGCCAACGAATGGTATTGTTGCAGGTCGTACGCTTCCTGCATCGCGATTCCCGCCCTGTCGTTTGGTAGCCAAATGATTGGTGGAGGTGCGATCAACTCCGGAGCATAAAGGATCCCCGCCATGTCTTC
>Ga0307514_10002016_pt1 | contig 22026 bp, 18 predicted proteins | sample 16_EM_MG_FD_203088 | JGI IMG/M metagenome (GOLD analysis project Ga0307514, IMG submission 203088) | Populus trichocarpa ectomycorrhiza microbial communities from riparian zone in the Pacific Northwest, United States - 16_EM | ecosystem: Host-associated > Plants > Roots > Unclassified | place...
ATACCCTAGACCCCCTCCTCTAATATGACCCCCCCAATAACCACCCCCCTCACCCTCTGTCCCTTACCATAACTTGAATATCTCGCTGATAAGCTTACTGCTACTAGGAAACCTCAACCAGCCACCTATGTCCATGCGAAATCAATATTAGAGAGAGAAGTCCTATAACAGCAAAACAGGAGGGTTTCCGCAAGTGTACTAACCTGTACAAAATGCTCCATATTGAGAGCTCTCATAAAATCAACTAATTCCTCCTCGCTATCAACCCCTTCAACCCCCTCATCCTCTGCAGCATCCTCCACTAGCATGGAGGGTTCCGTAATACTACCACTAGGCTCTTGCCAATAGACCTTAGGCTTTAGGGATCGCTTTGGCCTATAGAGGTATGGGAGCTTCTTATGCTTCCTGCTAGTTGCTTGCCTAGCAGCAGCCCATGCTGCATCAATTTCCACATATTCAGATTGCCATCTGGCATAATAAACTTATTATACTATTGGAGATCAGCCCTCCACTGTCTATTATGAGTTTCCCTATCAGTCTTCCTCGCCTCGGCAAGCCTCTTCTTGTCCTCCAGTGCGTGCTGTCGTTCCAACCTCTTTGCCTCTGGCTTTGCAAGCTTCCGAAGCCCCTTATTGACATCCTTGTATATAAGTGCTTTATTTTGACCGACATGCCTTGATCTCTTCTTATCCTTGCGAGTCCTACCACTGCGGAGCTTGCTGAGAGTCTCAGCCTGGGGTGCAATATCTCGGTATTTTCACGGAGCCAACTGGGAGTATTAATGTGAATATTGTCTGAGACTGAATGTGGGGGTAGTGGTAGCGGTGGTGGTCCAACGCGATCAATTGGCCAGCAGCAGGCTTTCCCCAGGCTCCCATGATGCAATCTACTATATAAACCTCAGTTCATCTTATCATCCATGTAGTCACTCTCAGAGACGGCAAAGGTTGCTTCATTCCTTATCCAACCTTCTGAATAGTATGATTCACAGTGACTCTTCCTCTGCCAAACAATGAACAGTGGAAGGAGTCTTCCAAGAGCACTAACATACTCCAAAAATTCCCGGGATACTTCTGTCATCAGGCTTGCAGTACTGCAACCTCCAACATATACAATAGCCATAGTTCTTGTACCATTTCGGCCCATGGTAATTCCCTTTTCATCACAACCCCAAACATTTTGAGCAGTGATCTTTTTCCGCCGAACAAGATTGGCAAGTTTTCACAGGAAATCAGCTTGTAGCTCAACATCATGGCATGCTGCTCTCTTGTAGCGAATATACCCTTTTTTAAACCCTGGATTGAAGTTGAGAAATCGGTTGACCCAATAACAATCAATGATATATAGAGAGGGTGGAGAGGTTGGGTTGTTGAGGTTATCACGCCTTGTTGTAGACGTCTCTCGCGACAGAGACCAGAGTTGGTGGTTGTTGGTGGATTACCTGTAATACCCCCCCTTTGCTCTCGCTGCACCATCTGGCTCTCATTGATCATGTATTGTGCAATCCTCTTACAAGCTCGGGATTTAGTAGAAATTCCAAATCTGCCATGATTCCAGCATGCTCTGCAATTGCATTCTCATTCTCCTCCCCTACATCAAATAACTGCTGTGATCTAGTAGCTGTAACATGGTCCCTGATAGTGCCTGCAAGTCATCGACCTATTGAAGTGGATATAAAAGGTGCGTGAAGATAGTAACGTAAATAATATACGCAAGTATGGGTCTGGTAGCGTATCAGCGGAGTGGGTATGCAGAGGGCGAGAATGTAGCAAGCAGTGCATGTTATACTAATACTATCTACGGGCGAGATGCCACTGTATAAATACATGTAAGAGCGGCTGAAACGCTTAACAGATATAACTAACTAGAATAGGATGTAAAGCAGAGAAATCTGTATACAGTAAAGCCATATTATGCTGTGTGATCATAACTTGTCAAAATTATGCCTAGAACTGGCGGGAAATGTATGCCTTTATATAGGTATTCGGCCTGGGCAGTCTGGACCGTCTGGACTGGCCTGTATGGCCTACCGCCTAGACCAGCCTACATAGCCTGGGGGTCGCCCCAGGCCACTACTTCCTCCGCCGGGGCCGGCCCAGGCTATTTCAAGCCAGCTGCTGGAGGGTGCTTTCTCTCTTGACCTTGGGGTACTCCATTACAAGCACGGTGATTGGGCTCCCAACGGCTCTCACCTTTGAGGTACTTGCACGAAATTAGTTACGGGAGGTCAAATGTTAGACAGCTTGCGAGAAATGGATAAGGCAGTTCCTTGCACCAGACAAACGGGGAAAAAATATATTGGCTCAGCTGGGAATTGAACCCAGATCACCTCCCCTCTGCCTGTAACCAGCAGGACCTACATGGGAGGAGTCCTACCATTAGACCACTGTGCCTTGTTGATGTACCAAACGTAGGGCGTGTTCATGTGTCAGTTTTTCACTATTCCTGGCGCTTAAACTATCTAGACTGGACTGGCGGACGCCAGTTTCTCGTAATAAGTATCTTAATATCCAAATTACTCTGGTCTTCACTGTGCGAATGCCGCACGCTACTCGTAAGCGACTTGATGAATATTGATTTGCATTTGCATTTTCGTTATATTTGCAAAACAACTCAAACAAGGCTCCCCAAATAGGTGTGCGGCGGGTGAGATTGCCCAGATTTCGGCCCGTGCTACTGCTCAATCGTCCAGAAAGTAAGCCTGGGATTCTACAGCACATACTTTGCCTGTGCGGTCCCCGAACTAGGTTGGGCTTGTCATTGACATACTCGCCCGGGGTCACGTATCTCGATACAGTAGTTGAGGGCTGGGTGTGGCTCGCTTTACCCCTACCTATTCATTCTTTCCTCTTATGCAACAACCGTTTATTCAGAGTCTACTGCCAGCATATATGTACAGTAGATATATCTAAGTTAATGTACTTGGTAAGTGTTTTTTTTTATTTTAAGGAGTCATTAATCGTATTGAGCCTATCTCGACTATGACGATGGACTGCAGCGCTCTGGTCGCCCAGATGCCTCTCTCCTCTCCCGGGCCAGTTCTTGCCCTACTTGGTAAGTGTTCATTTAAATCTGGTATACTTATTGTTTCCGTAATTATCAAAGTGAAGGCCTAGGGGGCCTAGCTAGCAGAGACCGGCCCCGAGGTTGGACAACCTACAGTAGGTGCGCCCCCCCTTCATAGCCCAGACAGTCTGAATACGAGTAATGATTTGCCAAACAAAAAGAATGTGAAGGCCTATAGCGGTGGCCAAAGCTGGTAATCAGCCCGTCCCTTCCTTTTGCATACACTTTGCTCCTCGAGGCATCACTATATCAAAATTCAGTGGTGAAGGCAATGATGGATACAGCTACATACCTCGTCCACACGAATTCTGGGTCACTTCTTGCTTGTAACGATTAGGCCGATGATTCATAGACCAACACCCTCCGATGTTGGTCTTGCGTTGGTACGAATATTCTGCACGTAGGAGCTCGCATGAGTACAGGACAGCTATGTATGTACATTTCTAGAAAGGAGAAGAAAGGAAAGAAGAGAAAAGAAAGGGAAATTTTTTTAATTACCATGGGGGTGGTTTCTATGTTTTCAACATATGAATATTTATAGACGTATGCTACCCCCTCCCGTTTTACAGCCAGGCTATCCATATTCCTCAAACCACCCATCAAATCACCTCCAATGTAGGATAAGATCATCACTATTACATACTCCAACTACAAGCCTAATTGCTGAAGCAGTAGAGTGTTTCTCTGGGATTATAGTACCGACTACAGCACTTATGTAGGAATATTGGGAAGGAAAATTGGTGTAAACCCCTGTTAAATTGCAAGATGTCCTCCGCTTCTTGAGGGAAAATCTTGCAGCTTGGGTTTTCTATAGGAATTGTCAAATGGCGAACTTTTGGCCATTTTTGTATTTTGTATTAGGAATGACAGTGTTTTAGGTCATCTGTGGTCTGTGGTACCTAGGAAGTATAATACCAAGAGCTTTGTCTGACAGGGGAGCTAAACCTTTTGTGCTGCCTCATCTACAGGATACTATATGCAGGAACACCCAACCAACTGTAACTACCATAGCTGCACCAGACTTGCTTCTTCTCAACTTCCTTGAGCTGTTGCTTTAATGCAAAGTAGGGCCCTTGTATTTCGCCTATTTCTCGCCTGTATCATGTAGCCCAACGCTCCCAATGGGCAATATCGTGGATCTAAACAATCCAAAAAGGGATTTTTTTGTATATAGAGACAGCTCCATTAACCACCCACACAAACTCGGAAATGCCGGCACAATTGCGAACTGGCGCCGGCCCCGGGCAATCAGGCCCATGCCGTGCAACAATAACCTATGGCATATGCGAGAATATTTTTTTTTTTTGAGTCTATACGCCTTTTCCCCGAAGGGAGCCTTAGGTTATGAGGCGGCCCCGCTCCCGCGCCTTTAAAAGATTGGGTTTACACACGGAACAACATGCTGCTTAAACGCCCAGCCTAGGAAATATGCGAGAATATACGGAGTAGAGGTGAAAGATCAGGCGAATATGCCTTCCAAAAGCCTTTTTGTATTCAGTGTGTACACATAGTATCCAACACATATGCATGTGTACCAGGGATCCTAGTATCCGTACTATGTTCGCCATTGCCCTTCTTGGGGGTAAAACTACATGGACTTACTATGGGGTTATATAAATATGGTATATATCCGTACCATGGTTTGCTGGTCTTGTCTTATCGTCGGCGCCGGGCATAACATTCTTTAAATCATCGATACATATTGTAGGAGGTTATCGACCCTCTACAGCAGCCACAAAATGCTCCCTCAGTTTCTTGTCTCCGCCACTGTAGCACTCAGCAGTCTTGCCCTCGGCACCTCCGCCACCCCCGCCCCAACCTCGCCCTACTGCGGATTCAAGAAGCTGAAATATGTGTTCTCCTTGTACGTCCATTAGACAATTCTAGGTATGAGGTTCAATTGCTAACGGTCTGGTATTCATATATAGCGGTGATTCCTATACCCAAACCGGCTTTAATCTAACGAATGGGTCTCCACTACCCTCCGTTGGAAACCCCATGGGGAACCCCCCTTGGCCTGGATGGACGTCTTCAAAGTATATCCTCCCAAACCCCACTGGATCATCCAATCTATAGCTAACTTCCTCTCCAAGTGGTCCGAATTGGATCGGCTACCTAACCACAACCTACAACGCCTCCACCCTGCTCACGTACAACATGGCCTACGGCGGTGCGACCATCGACTCCGCACTCGTCAAGCCCTGGCGCGATGACGTTCTCTCCCTCAAGAACCAAATCGAGGACCTCTTCCTCGCACACCTCGGATCCCATCCCCGTACAACACCCTGGAGGTCAGAAAACTCACTTTTTACATTCTTTATCGGGATAAATGATATTGGGAATAGTTATTGGAAGGGCGATTTTGATAATTTCCATAACCAGTTGATGGATGTGTATTTTGGATTGATTGATAAGGTATGCTTACTCACTCGGATCCCAACATCCCCACCTTCGGGGGATTTAGATTCGACTGGAAGCTGATACTTTTGGGGGCTGAATAGCTCTACGCCACCGGTGCCCGCAATTTCCTCTTCATCAACGTCCCCCCAATCTACCGCTCGCCCCTCACCGTCAGACAAGGTGATTTGGCCATCGCCACCGAAAAGGAAGCTCTTGCCTCCTACAACTGCAAACTCGTGGAGCGTATAGCTGCCTTAAAGGCCGACAAGACTAAGGCGAAATCCCCCGTTTGGGCAAAGCTATTTGATTATTTCACCCTCTTTGACAAGATTTTGGATCATGGTGATCGTTATGGGTTGAAGAATACCACCGGTTTCTGCACTAAATATCAAGTGTATGTTGCCTGCTGTGAAATGTCGAGATGAAGAATTAGGAAACTAACTTGTAGCTGTGTCTAGTGGTACCCCCTCTTGGGATACTTTCGAACCAGAATGTGGTGTGCCAGTAGATGAATACTTCTGGCTCAATACTTTGCACCCGGGATATAAAGTTAACAAGGCTTTCGCAAAGGAATTGGCCAGATTCTTGAAAAAAGAAGACAGGTAAAGTCTTAATCAATTGACCTCTCAGCTCCACCGTGGGGAGTGAAGGTTCATGTATTATTATATTGTATGAATTCGTTGGTTTCGCCGACCCTGTGGCAGAAAGTAAAGTCAAGACCATTAATAATATTCCGAAAGACGGCCTGATCTCCTGATGGCTGAACCCTGGGGTGTCCTGTGAAGACTACTAGTGCTTTGTGAGCTACTAGTACATGTCTTAGAGTAATACTCATTCCCCATTGAAGTGCAAAAGTGGGTGGGTTTCAGGAGAATATTCGACAATTAACACCTCAGAAGTGGTAATTTTCGGTCTGCACAACAGTATATAAATTATTGAGCCCAGTCCATTGGAGATATGGCCATTGAATTTGTCATTTATATTAATACACAAGATGATTGTGGAAACCGCTGAAAGTCATAATATAATCCAAGTAGGAAGTGAAAGCAAAATACCTGAACAAAGAAAGAACAAGATTCCCACCATCTGCAGCACTAATCAAGCCGAAGTTACTAAAAACAATGAAATAGCGTTTCAAGTGATTGAAGAATCAGTATTTGAAGGGTGCGTTGTTATATTGTGGTGGGGAGAACTGCTGTTGGGGTGGCTGTGGAGAGAACTGCCGTTGTGGCGGCATCGGCGAGGACCTTCCACTCCTGTAGTGCGGAGGCACCGGGCTCACCTTATCGCTATCATAAAACTGTCCTTGCTGCCCTTGCGGTCCCTGAAAGGGAAGTGGTGTTCCAGGCTGTGGCTGTGTCAATACCGCTTGCGAGGAATTATTGCCCTCGAAGACAACCTCTCCACCGCCCTTCACTCTACCAACGACCATCCCTTTTGCCACGCTCTTGACCACCGCACGGCGAGAGACACCACTTGCGTCGATGTAAACTAACCCAACATTTTTCACAACACCGGTCAAACCCCGTGCCACCGCCTCTGCTTCTGCACCGTATCGGTGCCCGACAATGGTGGTTGCAGCCTGCGAGCCGGTTGTGAGGATCAATTTCGAAGCGTACTCAATCCCATCTGCAAGAGTTCCAAAGGCAATCAACCCCTTATTGATCAACCCCGGATTCGAGGACCGTTGGTGACCTTCCCCCTTCCCTGCTAGTTTTGCACCGAGATTCTGTGCATGATGGGTCACTGTTCCAACGGTTTTAGAGGCAATAGTGGCACCTGTGGCACTGTAGTTGTGGATCCGTCGTACGTAGTTGTGGGTGGTAGGTTGGAAGGTCATGGGGGTGTTGACTGGCTTTGTTTTCTCGGTAAAAGTTCTAGCACCCGCTTCGACGGCTTTCGCAACATATGATGCGCCAGTAACGAGGACTCGTGTAGCGGTAGCGGCGGTGCCGACAAGACGGGAGTTTGCATAGGCGGGGTCCTGGGAGTCTTTGAGATAGTCTGCTCGGATTGGTCGCACCTATCAATGGCAAATCTGGTTAGATGTTTGTGGATGCTTCAGTTACAGTGAGCCAGGAAGCAAGTAAAGCCCTCACATCCAGAGGAGGGGTTGGGGGGTGGGGGGGGGGTTGGTACAGTGGGGGGGCATGTGGGATTTCTGAGGAAGGGTATAGGTATGAAATTACTTTTTGAGGACAGTCATAAATGCTATACGGGTGTACAGAAATTGTTGACGATCGACAGAAGGCATTTTTCTTATGATCTGATATCGGCTGCAAATAGTGACTCTCTGGGGCTGTACGAGCACGACTCAGCTGTGGACGGTCACGGTATTCCCATGAAGGTCTCACATTTAACTAAATGAAAAACAAAGTTCAGAAAATCAACGGTGAAAACGAGAATGCACTAGCTCTAAATCGAAAGGTATCTAGTAGTATTGCTCTGAAACGAAACACCCTTTTCGATGAGATGAAACGGAATGTGGGTTACGAACAGTGACGACACCATCGGTCCTACTTAGGTCAATCTCCACAGGTTCTGTAAAGAACTCAGGTTAGCCAATGGTCTTGTGGTGGAAATATGGAAAACACGAACCATGTATTCCTGGTACTACACCGGCAACGTTGATATGCTCTCCAAGAGAGCCAACTTGGTTTCCATTCTCATCCACTAATACCAGTGTTCCTTCGCCGCCTCGGTCTCCTTGAGGTGGAGGTGTCGCCCACCGGGACGGGTCATATGGTGGTACATGCTGTGTATTCTTGTTGTCGTTCGACGAGCTCACTTTTCCCTCCCCCGACGGGTATGTCGTGCTCCGGTTTTTATCCATCTTGTGTATGGAATTTGTGTGGTAGTGTTCAACTGCGCAAAGTATCCCCTTTTGTATTGGGTTTGGTGAGAAAACCTCCGACGGTAGTGAGGCGGAGTAGATAGATGCCAGCAGATGAGAAATGAGAGAGTTGCTCTGAGTGATGACCGCTGCGGCGCTTGGAGGGCAAAGGGCGAACTGGGTATTGGGGTCTGGAGTCTTTTATGGCGTACCCCAAGCTCCCGCAACAAGATTGTGGCGACCTGCAACCACTGATAGAGCACCAATCATAAAATGCTATAACGTCAACTCAGCAGGAAAGTAGGGCTGCATAACATATGCACGAGTGCTTTCGGCCTCTCGTAGAGACAGAATCGGGGGCCTATTTTTTGCCACAGGGGCGCTCGTAGTTCTCCCTCCCAGTCTGGTTGCCCAGCTGTGCAGGGAATATGTAGATCATTTGCGGGGCGGTGCAAAAATAGACCAACCCTCTTCTGTTCATGCGCCTCAGACTAAGTACCTACGTACCGGTAGCGCCTCAACAGGTCGATCCCTTCCCTCTACACTCTTGGGACAATATCGAAATAGATATAACCACATGAGGTACCTAGGTACTGAATTCCTTTTTGTGAGATGCATATCAGTACCATTTTGCCAGGTGCGTTCTCCGTATCGCGCACAGTGGGATTTCGAAATTGTGAAAAAGGAGTGATATGATTACAACCTCTGAAACGTCTATGACGAATCCACCTACAAAATTATATATCGTCTCCGAGTCTGTCCCAACGGTTGTTTCTGCATATGATCCTTGGTTTCAGAAACAACCCTAAATGAATTTAACGACTATTTGTCCCTGTCCTGGAGCCATCGATATACCTTAGTTACAGCTAGTGGACATAAGTCTTGGTAAAATGCGAAATCACACCAAAAGTGACTGTCATGCAAAAAGTGTTAAAAACCGAGTTTGTAAGGTAATTACATGAAAAAAATTGTAGATTTAAGAGGAAACCAGATTGTCCCTTCCCTGATTTTTGTAGCTAGGTGAAATGCCGTGGAGAGGCATAGTTGTCTGTAGAATTGAGACTATTTCCAAAATCGCAGAAAAAGCACTAAACTGTATGGGGAATAGTGCCTTTTTTTGAAGGTTTCGGTTTTCGAGGACTTCCAAAATTTACCAGAGCAGTTGGAGGGATGCTACAGAGCTCTAAGCCAGGAATTAGGGACTCCGTATCAAGCTCAAACTATATTCAAAAAGCCGACTGTGGATTCATAAGATGAGTGCCATTATGCAGGTGTCTACGAAGGGCACTTTTGGCCATTTTGGCTGTGGTTTCACTGTTTTACCAAGACTTATGTCCACGACTGTAAATACTTAGACTGACTAATCAATTAAATGCTGGTGTGTACGGTTACATATATTCCAGACTAGTGTTTGAATATTTGTGATTCCTCTGTAAACTCAAAGAATTCTGTTGCTTGAGATATTCTGATATAACTATATACGGGGTGTTCTCGTGCCCAGACCGTTTATTTTTTGGCTGTGTCTCAAAAAATTAATCAGTGATTTGGGGCTTCATAGCTCATGTGATTACAACATGATCCTATACTTGTGTAGACCAATCTTGAGAGTATCCAGTTGTCAATTTAATTCTACTTTGTGCTTTTGCTACTGTATTATGGGGTCTGGGCTGCACCAATATGTGAATGCTGTGCGCAGACCTCCCCGCTATTTACCCAAGTACTGATCTTGTGCCCAGGCCGATTACTTTTGGAGTGTGGTAAATCACTCAAGTACTTTAGGGCGTAAAGGATGGATAACTGGGCCGGAACAGATATATAGTAGACTTGAGGAGGCTTGGCATACTCATACCCCTATGATGTAAGCTGAGTGAGATATATGAATTAATGGTGTTCAGGCCGCCTTGACAGGTTCGAGACTAATACCTCAGATTCACCACCATTAAAAGCATGTCTTACACAATGGGGGGTGTAATGTCCCTATGTATCTATTGACAACATATTTTTGGACGGATTCTGTATTTAAAATAACTAACAAATTTGGACGTGACCCCTATCTCTCTTCCAACCACCAACCACTCATTGATCCCATTGGTACACAGCCCAGCTCTAACTTTTTGCTCGTGCATTGCCTTTATCTTCTTCCACCGCTTCTTAATAACATGCCCATCTGCTACGCCTCTTCCTGATGCCGGGCAACTTGCTTGCCCCTGAGATCTCTTCCATCCATGCTACCAAGCGTTCCACCACTTCTCCGGTTCATGGCTGACTGGCTGCAGTTGGTCTCGCCCTAGTCTTCCTAGTCTCATACCAAGACCCCCATGAGACTATAGTCTTCCTCTGCGCAACCAAGTTTACTTATTGCTGACAAAGTTCCTACTCTCACGTATCACCCAGCTCGTGCCTGAAAACTTGGGATGTCCCAGCCCATTTGTGCAAGTGCTAGCTAGGATGGCAGGTGGCCCCTCGTGCACATACAGCCCCTACGGGGGCAAGGGATACATGCAGGAATGGATCTCGAGCCAGCGTGCAGAGACAGCCAGCCTAATACCCTATCTGCTTGGGTTACTGTTGGGTCCAGGACGTTCACGTGACTCAAGCGGGTGTGCATTAGTTAGTCTCATCCTGACGAGGAAAAGGTTGTCGAACCTCGGGCCCGGTCACCGCCCCACTATCCTCTTTGGCTATGTACAAAAAGACACGACGAACTAACGCCTTAAGGACCTCGCCACCTCCCAACGTTCGCTACCGGCCTGGTGACCATTTAGGCGACTATTCAGGCCGCTGGACGCCTGGCTTGAGCGCCGAGGTCAGTGCTGGCCTGAAACAGCCTGGGCCGGCCCCCGTGGAGGAAATAGTGGCCTGGTGCGGCCCTCAGGCTATGCGGGCTGGTCTAGGCGGTGTAGGCTATGTAGGCTAGTCCAGACGGTCCAAGCGGTCCAGGCAATTGCCTGGCCGTTCAGGCGAGGCCTTGGCTGAGCCATACCCTGCCCAGGCCGCCTCGGGCCCTCGCCGGAGCCGGCTCGGCCCGGCCGTTGCAACTTGCGTAGGCTGCCACCTCCCGGCACCACTCCAGGTCTCGTTTCACCTCCTCGATCATCCTCCCTTTCCACCTCCTACTAGTGTGTTGGAATGACTAATCCCAAGACGTGGGATAAAGTGGGATGTGTGGGGTAAAATAGAATATGTGGGGTAACGTGGGATGCAACGTGGGATAATGCGGGATGTTATGTGGGATACTACGTGGGATACTATGTGTGATGCTATGTGGGATATTACGTGGGATACTATGTGGGATACTATGTGGGACACTGCGTGGGACACAGTGGGATGGATTGTATGGCGAGAATGTAGTATATAAGAGCGCTGGGAATCCTTCATGTTTAGTCTTCGATTATCATCGAATATCATCTTCATATTTCTGTCTTCACTATTCGCACGAGAGCAAGTGACCAGACAGACGTCTATTTTCTACTTAGTGGGCACCCCAGCAAGTGGACAGCATTTTGGGTGACTCCGCACTCGCATTTGTCATCCTCCGCCCTCCCTATGGCCCACAGCCAGCGCCTTTCCGCAAGCCCGTCGGTTGGCTTGGTGTGAACGGGCCGGTGTTGCGGTCTCAGGTTTTGGTAACTTTGTTTTAAAATTTTTTTTAAAAAGAGTCATTAATTGCATTCAGCGTCTCTAGGCTATGGCGATGGACTGTACGGTACCTCCCGGTTGCCCAGGTGCCTCTCTCAACTTCCGGGCAAGTCCCTGCCCCATCTACCGGTATCTACGAAGATATCTACACAACAGTCCCATTCCGCTACCGCTGCACACCACTCTTCATCCTTGCTCACCTGCTCCCTCGATCTCCCCAATTCCGTCTCCCACCCGTGGATACAGATATAAGTGCGGAGGGCGCCACCTGTCCTCGCCTGTCCTCCTTTAGCAGCCACCGTATCCCCATTATCTTAACCCCTTTATTATCCTCTTCTATCTACCTCCTCATGGTGCCCGGTTTGTATTTGGGGGGGGCCGTGTGTATTACTAGAGTGCGTGTGGTCGGTTAACGTTGCCTCCCCTTAGCTGGTGGCGATGGCAGTGTTTTGCCTGGTGGTCTCAGGGGTGTTTCGGGAGTCGTCGGTGGCCGCCGAGCTCTCTGTGTAGGCAAGGTTCGCTGCTCCCGGGGTCTACAGTTCTCCCCCCGGATTTCCCCGGCGACGCCGGTGGCTGTCGAGCCCTCTCTTTCTCCTTCCCTCCCTGCTCCCGCTTTCGCTTTGGTGGAGCCGCTTGGACGGCAACCTCCGCGTAGGTACGTGCCGGAGGTGTTGAGGGTGGGTCGGTGGCGTCGTCGGAGGTATCTGGTAGTTGTGCCGTCTGGGTCATCACACTTCTCGCCTCTGGCTTCGCAAGTGGGGCTGTCAATCTCCGCGTATACCTCCGATCCGCGGCCCTCAGTACTTCTTCGAACTCTTCGTCTGTTAAGCCCGTACCCTCCTTACCTGTCAGGTCTTCCCAAACGAGTCTGGCTATGCCGTACAAGTAGAAACCCCACTCGTCGTGACCCGGCTCGTGTTTCTGGGGCAACATCCCCGTCAATAATCTCATCGCGCCTACTATACCCTGTCTGACATCAAGTCCTCATCCTCCCCTGGGTCTGAATCCTCTCGAGCGCACTCCACCCGCCGTCGCTCGCTCTCCGCTCTCTTTCAGTGCCAGCAGTATGCGGCGACATGCCCCGGCTTCCCGCAAAAGGTACAGCATATCATTTCAATATCCGATTCGCCGGATTCGCAAAGTGGTATGATTGGCTGGCCTTCGGTGTGCGAGTTATCAATTCTCTGGTTGGGTGATGTCGTGCTATCTCTGTGTTGGCACCAGGCTCCCGTACAGTGTGGCCGGGAAGAATCGCGGGTTCCCCCACTTCAATGTCGAAAAGGGGGACTTCGATGTCCGATATATATCTTTCCTAAAAATCGATATTCTTGTCGTCACCGCCGTGGCCTTTCTTCTCGTGTTGTCCTCTAGTCGATCCGCGTTCTGGTTGTTGAGCTATGTGCGTTCTTCCAAAAAATCGCTGGTTGAGTGCATGATCCCGTCAGGTTTTTGTAACTATCCATGCGCCTATCCACCCTCTCCGCCTGACCATCCGGTCCACCTCCGCCACTCCACTGTGTCCCTTGACCCACATCAACTGCCAGGTCTCCGTACTATCTCCTGCAACTCCTCCTCTACCCACGCCACAGCTCTGGTTTTGGCCCAGTCGAGCTTGTGCTGCTCGAGAGTGCAGTCATGGTTTTCGTAGTTATGCACTGGCATCACGTAAGAGCCTTTCCTGCACAAGACTACCCTGCTCCTTGCTCTCCCGCTAGTGCATCCTTAATCTTCTCATAGGTATGCGGCTTGAATGGACGGGGTTGTGGGCTCTTAGTTACTTCAAGGAACTTATTTGCCAAAATGTGATTTAGACCAGAGTGAAGTCTCGATATTTTCTCGCTATAGACTAGGTAGCCTGAATGTGAGTAATGTTCCCCCCTCCCCCCAAAACAGTCTCAGTATTAGCAACCCCCAATGGGGACTGGCAGGAATTTTCCGATACGCGAGGTTTCTTATATCGAGTTGACTGGACTTGGTTCAACGGTGTAAAGTGATAGTGATATACTAGTCCTACGCATGGCCTCACACCTGCGGTAAACTCTCTTTCTCTTGTAAAGCAGTAGTAAAGCGAGCACTTTCAGCCTTGGAGATCATATGATCTCGCCAATTACCTAACATCTTACCCACCCACTAGAGTACGCGGCGGAGGAATTAACTAGTGCTAGCGCCTCGATCGTGGTTGGGGCGACTTGTGTTCAGATGAGACACGACATGAGAGATAACCTCTCTCGAGCCTCATCACTACCAACATATCCATAGTTATATTCAAGAAAGCAAATATGTGCGCACGCCCACCCCAATGTTACCCTAAAGGCACAATTAAACCAAGATTGAAAACTGAGAGAGGGCCAGTTTTGGCATAGAGGGGGAATTGAATCTATATCACCCATGCACGGTGATTTCCTTGTGGGCACAGCCAGTAATATATCTATAGCAATACCGCTACGGCATAGGCACCTCCGGTGAAGCAGGAGCGAAGAAAGTGGGAGTACATTTCACCTCTTAGCTATCACCCTCTTAACATATACGACGATTCTTTGCCCCCGATCCATGATGACCATCATTTGCTAACTAACCCACCAGTCTTGACAAAAGAAATTAACACACTTGCAGCCCGGTTGGCAATAAACCTGATTCGAACATGGTCCATTACAGAACACTGGTCGAGTCGAAAGGGGGTTCTGTTTTTGGCTTTGGAAGGCTAATAGGGTAAATAAATTAGCCATAAATCCCCCCCTCAGGAGCCAGGGTATTCATGACTTGCAATTTACATACCTGGGGAGAATGTAGTGTCGTCAGCTCTGCGAACCTCAGCCCCAGTTGGGGCCGCAGTGACAGTGGTGCACATTTGGAAGAACATGCCGCAAAACAAGGTCGATGGCAAAGCCTTCATGCTCAAGGTGAGTTCGTGCCTAAATTGACCGGTGATGGTAGGGGGTTGCTGGTTGGTTGGAGGTATCACCTTGTCTCAGTCTGCTGGATTCTGGAGCTTTGGCCTGGTAAGAGGTGTCCCTACTTATAGTCTCGAGCCTCCCATTTGCAATATGAGCTTCAGTCAATTCTAATGTCACTGATCTGCCGTATTAACCAATGGCTTTCCTCGCGGATCGCGCTGCGTGTGTCACCCATTTCTTGCCCAGAAGAGCAACCAGCAGGAACAGCAGGACGGCGTGGATGGGTCCCTCCACTACACCTGGCAGCGCGCCAGAGTTGGCAGAGGTCATCAGGAGGCCATGGACATAACGAATCTCCTTTGTAGAGTATGTACCGGGAGAGGCCGGCAGATTAACTTTCCCCTCCGGAATCCACTTGGGCTTTTTTTTTAAGGAATTATTAATTGCATGGAGCCTACCTAGACTATGACGATGGACTGCAGCTCCCTGGGCCACCCCAGGGGACTTTTTTCCGCTACTCAGGAGAGTCCCTGCCCCTTCCACTGGGACTTCCGAATGGCCCACCATATCCATCCTATCAGGGATGCATACCGAGTAATTCATCATGAGTACTTAGGATTGCCCAGAAGACCTACTCTCTGGTTGCACGAGCCCTCACATGACGAGCGCCGGTACCCAACCTCTAATCAGGAGCAACACTCGAGGGGGGCCGGATTCGAACACCGCCTAACCTCACTCAGATCATTACCTCTCCACTGTGTTAGTGTAAGCATATCCAACATCGCTCAAACGGGCTCTACATTGTATGTATATGCATGCACTACTCTGTGATGTGGCAAAGCAGAAATGAGCCAGTAGATGCCTGACACATACCAGCATATAATGAAACAGTCTGGAAACTCCCGGCAGTGATTCGGTTTCAATACAGGGCAGTGTTTCTTGTTTTGAGGTGAATGCATTCTGAATAGTTAGAGTCCAATAAGTGCTACATGGCAAGCTACTTTACTCGGTACAACGATGAATAATTCACTACATGCACATTGCAGCCAGCCAATTGTCAACAGACTGGCCCAAGATCCCACCAGGCGAGCCGTTTTCAATTGTGACTGGTACGGTAACCTATCACATTCTTCGCATTCAGCCTATCTAGACTATAGCGATAGATCACATCCCCCGAGTGAAAACCCGGCAAGGGACTCTCTCAACCACTGGGCCGATCCCTATCCCTCACATTCCGTAACTGTCTACCTGGGTTGTGCCAACCAGCCTCTTGGGTATCTCGGGCGGCCCGGCCAAACGCTACAGGGAATTAGAGTTGTACAGTGAACTCGCATTATATGAAACCCACGATGTAAGAAACCTCGCGATATAAGCAACTATTCTCCGGTCCCGACAGAATTTGTATCGGAAAATTAAGAAACTCGGGTTATAGGCAAGTTTTTTTAAATATTGGCTTAGTAATATATATAAAAATGAAAGTTGCTTATATCCCGAGTATGGTTGTCAGAAGCACTTGAGCCGCACATTTTCCCCACATCATGCGAATTGTTTCTCCACAAGTCTGCATCCAAATCAGCTGAACCAGCAATCATTTTCCCTGCATTCCTGTTGCGCATCCTGGTTTCCAGCGAGCTAGTCTTTCCTAGTTTATTGAGCCTATTTTACCTCAGGATTCTGATTCCGATCCAGAAGGCATGCAAGATGTACCTATTATTTCCTATCAGGCTGCACTTGAAAGTCTTGAAGCCCTGCGTCTCTTTCGCCTTCGAAACCCTCATGTGAATTCACAGCGAGGAGAGCAGGTGCAGGTGTTCTGTATCGAGAAAAGCGGGATATTGAGACTCTACAAGGCACGGCTCGGGGTGCACCCCATCAGACTGCTATCACGGGGTTTTTTAGGCCTGTCTCGGATATTTCCTAGTTATTGTATGTACTGTATCTCGCGTTATAAGAAAACCCCCCCTATACCTAAGCAATTTTTCCCCGGTCCCCAGGGGTTGCTTATAATGCGAGTTCACTGTACCCTGCCGTGGGAATTTTTTTTTTTTTTTACTCTCTGCCGCTTCTCGGGCCAATCCCTGCCCTCTCCTGCTCCATACGTGAACTATCTACGCTAAAAACCTCGCCACCTCCGCACACCATTCCTCGTCCTCGCACGCCTGTTCCCATGATCTCCCCTTGCCGTCTCCGATCCATGGGCACCGCTGAACATGTGCCGCGTTCTGCGGGGTCCACCCATCACATACGCATCTGGGGTTCTCCGTCTACCCTATCTTCCTCAGCCATTGTCGTTGAGGCCCCTGATCTGTCACCAAGTATGTGAGTCCTTTCACCACATCTCTCGGCCACTTCAGGTGTTTCGGGCTGTTGGGTGTAGTGAGTTATGCTTGTCGGATGCCTGCCGGTGTAGCAATGTCATGCATGTGATCTATTTCCCCATCTCCACTTCCTGTTTCGTCCTTCTGTCCGACTCCTCGTTTCCCGCTCCGCTGTTGTGACCGCGCACCTGCATCAGGCTCTTGTGACCTTTTTTCCATCAGCCTCACTAATTTTTCCTCTATCCATGGCCTGGGTGGATGGTCCATCAGGTCCCTTATCCTCTGTATTACTCCTTGGCTGTCGAGTGCTACCGTGTCGCAGTACTCCCACGCCGATGCCACTCCGGCCTCTTCCGCGTCAGCCACCGTTGCCATCGTCCCCAGCTATATCCCCTCTCGTCTCGCTGCCGTAGGTAGAGACAAATGCTTTTTTCGGCAAAATTGTTTTGAGTAGTGCAGAAAAGATAGGTTATTTATCAACTGGGTATTTACCTATGGCTACCATACCTAGCTCAATACCACTTGGCCTTTATCTACTAATGCCACGTAAATTTGATGCAACATTTCTTGAGTTTTGAGAGAGGTGGTAGCCCTGGCAATGTAGTTGCTGGGATCTGGTCCACTAGGTGTTGTACCTCGCCATAGACTAGGTAGATAGCCTGAATGTGAGTAATGATTTTCAAGAAACAAACAACTCCCTTGTGTATAGGTCAATGCCCATGACATGTCAAGCAGTCCAATTCCTATTGTGTATCCCCTACACGGATTGCAATTGCGCACTGATAGTAATAATTACCTATAGAAGAGGCTGGCTAGGAGGCAATTCCAATATATAATAGTTCTCCGGAATCATGTTTTCTGGTTCAAGTTGCGGATAATGCAAGAAATCACGCATTTGGAAGCCCAAATCAGTCTCTGCCTAGAGGATGTATTTTTCCCAACTTTTTGAATTGGCGCATTTGGGCAGTTGGGCAAACTGATGCAATGGTGAAAACAAAGGGGGTTACTTCCCATCATTAATTCACTCCCGAACTATATCGTGACAGGGCTTGAGAGAAATATTTATACTACGGGTTATGCTGGTCATTAAGTACTATAGTGGTAATATTGTAAGCCTGGATCCCTACGTGCCGGGAGAATGCCTGCTGGGGTACCTGGTCTTGAGTCCTTCTCTCGTGAATCCTATACACCACATATTCCCATGTTTCATACTGATGTACATTAGCGCCTCGCCTACGGGGAAGCCTGATAGGTTCAGCAAACCGGCGAGAGGACTTCAACAGCCCCTGATGGAAAGAGAGGGTACCTACGACTCTTACCCACTTTGTAGCAAGATTAACTTTCTCTGGTAGTTACAGCTATCAGTTATAGACTGACGGGATGGGGGACCCACTACACATGAAAATGACTAAGAAAGAAGGTAAGTGAAGGGGGGGGGGAGGGCACCCCCATGCTATGCCGTCGATAGATAGGCCGTAACATTTTGCAATAGTTTAAGTTATATGGAAGTGACTAACGGCGTGTGTCCTCTACAAGAGCCACCAGACTAGTTTACAACTCTGGAAACTGGCTTTAATTTAAGTCTATTCCAATGATTTACGGAAGACTCCGGCTTGTTTTATGCTTTCATAGTCACGTCAGGTTACCCTGAGCTCGAGGTATATTGCATGCTACTTTACACCTGTCCAGCTCTGGGGTGTCCCATGTCTTTTGTACTCTGCAAGTTCTAGCTACTTCACGTCCGATCGAGCCTATTCTTTTCTGGAAACTGCAACGATTATCTCGGAGCAGGGGCCACCCCCTGAATTAGTGAGGTTGAAAGCTCATTATTATGGTTCACTTGCGTATGTATGAATTCGAATCCACGTAGTTCCGGATCCACACCGCACAATGTAGTACTGTCACGGCGCACAATATTAGCTGATGCGAGAGCAGAGATGTGGCGATGCGATATGCATTAGATGGATATGTGAGGAAACGTTGTCTATAAAGAACCGTCTATGTTCTCCCTATTGCTCTCTTCCTCACGCAACGTCTTGTATCTAAGTCTGTATACGGCGTTACCTACTAGCCTCTACGAGGGGCAGTGCAGCCAGACTAACCTACTGGTCCATGAGTTCTTAGCAATTAGTCCACGAGCTCCAGTCCCCGAGTATTAGCCCGTGCGCTCCCTAGAGCCTTCCTAGTCCCCGTGCCCGTTACAAGTAATAGCGCAATGATATAAGTTTGAGGGTCGAAATAAAATACATCGCATGTCCAATTCCACATCAATAGGTACATATACATATATCCCAATCGACCAACACCCCCAGGAACAACCTCACTAATTCCGCCAACAACACTCCGAAAAACACCCGCTGTAGATAGCGTCTTGAAATACATGCACCCCCCAGTGGGTTCTGGCTATGGAAGTGTGACTTCTAGATCTATTGGTTTGAAATACACTTCCCCAACCATTGCCCAGTGACTTCATTGTTGCAGAAGCACTCTAAGGAACATTCCGTAGTACGCCGACACGAATTTCCACACGTTCGTGGAGCCAGGATGGGGCCGCTTTCGTGAGCTAACAGTATCGGTACGATAAGTGTCAGCAACAACTCCAGATCCCGCGCGACAAGAGACTTGTGATATATGTCCAAAACCACCGCTTTACATACCTGCATCAGCAGCCACGGGGACAGCGTTAGGGATTGCAACTGCAGTGGCGACGGAGAGCATGCCAAAAAGGCCAAAGAAGGCTGTAAGCTTCATGATCTCGATTTATGTCAGGAGGAGATTGATCGGTTATAGCTGGTGATAGTGATGATGTAGGGAGTGTAGATTCTGGATTCTCGGCCTGGTGAGAAAGAAGTCTAACTACGGAGGGGGAAATTGCCTACTTATATACCAAATGTTCGCAGTATCTAAACGGATCGAAACCAACCTATAGTTACGTACTCTTTACAAACTCCCCCGTATTCATGTATCGCTAAAATCAATACATATAATGCGAACAGTGACACTGTTCGCATTATTAAGCATTATATGTGTTCAAACTGTATAGGCCATTCACCAATTGGCGATAGGGTTTCCAAAACTATAGTAATTAAAAGTGCTAGCACCTGGGGACAAGGCGACCTTCTTCGGCAAGCTCCAAAAGTATGCCTCGAGCATGTGTTCGATTCCGCTAAAAAAGAATTTCCCTCTGGATCAAAAATTCCATCCTTCCTTACTTGTAGGTACGTTGTTCATAATACCATATGTTCTGGAATATCTTCTAAATATTTGAAATCTGTGGGTTATCGGCCCTCTGCTCGGAATCTGGGTACAGGCACTTTTTTCCTCATTTGGCCATCTTGCGCAAGCAGTCAGACTGTCAAACTGGATATGCCAGGGTATCTAAAAATTAAGAAATCTACAACACCGCAGAAGCAGGATATGGCCAATTGTCCGTATGGCATACATACATCCCTGCTAGCTGTCATGTCTACGTATGTTGTCAGGAGTATATACAGTTAAACCTTGCTATACCGATCTGGCCCCTGTCATATCGGATCTGGTAAAGCAAGTTTTAAAGTGTTGCGCAGGGTATCTACAACCGTGATCCCAGGTACTGTATAATCCAAGCTGGAATTCCTGAAAGTCTACAACAACCTCAAGTTCTGAGTTCCCAATCACTGATGAACTTACACTTCCAAAGATTCCTACCATTTCGGAAGCTATTCCCCAGCTTCATGATCCCATTACATTTTTTCAGTCTTTCGCTCTTTTTTCCCTATACTGTACACAATGCCAAGTACAGGTTTTTGACATGGCTGGGACAGTTGTTCAGGCTCGAGAATGGCTAAAGCACTATCAAGCTACTAATAAGGTCCAAAAACAACTTCGGGATTTTTAGCCTTCTAAGTAGATTGCGGTTTACCTAGGTATATTTGTATGTAGTTTATTTTTTAAAATCAATAAATCTCCACTCTGGTCCGGTTCTTCTACAATCGAGGAAATTTTGGTGGGAAAGTCCGTAATTAGCAAGCAAGGTTTAAAACTCACAGCATCCAAATCATATTCGGTAGAGTATTCAGGTACGATAGATTACCTGGTCAAGGCATAGGTGGAGTGATTTAAAGTCTAGCCTCGCCATACCAGACCTATACCAGACCCAGAATCCTTGAATACCCGCGAGCCCTGCCACAAAATACGCACTTTTCACTAAACAACCCTTGCTATAACGGGTTTTTGCATGTGCCGGGCCTGACAGCGGAATACAGGGGGGCTACTACTACCTACATATAATTTGCCTTTACTATAACGGAATCCTTAAGTAGATACATGCGGGAAACGACCCAGCTCTGCCTGCCTCCTCTCCAAACAACAACTGCGAGCTAGAACCTGATTAAAGCCATCCATGCAAAGTCTGTTGCTCAGTTGGTAACTTTTGAGAGAAAGCGCAATGGTCCGAAGGCTTGAACTATGTCCGAGACTTCAAATGTATTGCGCATGGTAGTTGGATGCTGGGGGGAGGTCCCCGGCAGTACTTCAAAGTATTTGGTCAAGATCGTAAGTGGATAGAGAGCCTCGGAAGTAGTCTGAAAAGTGAAGATCAAGTAAACTTGGAGTGTAAGAAATGCTTTCCAAATTCACTCAATTTCTCCTTCGCATGCCTGGGATCTTGTCGCTTTTTACAGATCTGGTGCTTCTCTAATGTGGTGGGAGCTCCACGCTTTGATCTTCCTGCACGATGAATCTTGAGCTTAGTGTTCAAACATCTATCCTAACTTTTGTCTTGTACCACATACCCTTGTATCTATATGTAACCAGAATACAAAAAACAGTCTCAGGTCGGAGAAACTGTATAAACTAGGCAGCGAACCTACAGTCGAACAGATAACTGAAATACAAA
>Ga0307514_10002017_pt1 | contig 22015 bp, 24 predicted proteins | sample 16_EM_MG_FD_203088 | JGI IMG/M metagenome (GOLD analysis project Ga0307514, IMG submission 203088) | Populus trichocarpa ectomycorrhiza microbial communities from riparian zone in the Pacific Northwest, United States - 16_EM | ecosystem: Host-associated > Plants > Roots > Unclassified | place...
CCGCAGGCGGGCGTCATCGGTCCAACTTTGTTCTTGAGAGAGTTGCGGAGGCCTGCCCAGGCAATATCGTAGAGGACTTCTTCGTGCTTCTGTAGATTCCACCCAGCCTGTCTCCAATTAGCTTTCACACGATTCGCATAGGCTCTGACCGATTCTTGTGGAAGTTGTATGTATTCCTGCATGAGCGTAATCACCGCCACGCGACGCCCATCCTTATCCCCATAAACCTTGGCTATCTCCTGTGAAAAGAGGTCGAAGTCTTGTAGGCATGGGCCGGATTCCGCAGATAAGTCGCCCGCCCATTCAGAAGGGTCTGTCATCGCCGTCTGTCTGAGTGCCGGGTTTTGGTGATTGCTCCAGGCGTCCAGAAGAGAGATCACGTATTTGACGTGAACAGGTCCACCGCGTGGGAATAGGTGGCCGTGGGAGTTGATATTCAAGCGTAACGCGTCCAGAAATCGGTCCACCTCTTTCGCACCGCCGCAGTACCGTACAGGGTCCTCCATCTTGTAGATATTCGGTCTTGGGCCTGTGATGCTTCGTTCGGCGCGTTCGGCGCGTTCGGCAGCCCATTGATCCCGTTCGGCAGCCATTCGTTCCCGTTCGGCCGCCATCCTCTCCCGTTCGAGTTTCTGTTCGGCTTTCCACTGGGCTTGATTTTCGAGCAGCATTTCCAGCATCAACCGGTTTTGAGTCGCCACGTCTAGACGATCCTCATCAGTAATTTGGGAACGGAGATCACCAATATCGTTGTCGATCGGGCTATCTTCGTCTCCTTGATCTCCGAGGTCATCGTCGAGATTATCGTCATCATCAATCTCGGCCTCCGGTAAAACTGCTGGAGTAGCGCGTTCGCCTATCGATGCCGCTGTCTGCAGAGTGTCATCACTGTCATGGATGTCAGCGACGCGCAATTGAGTTCTAGTAAACTTCTTTGGAGGCATGTTTATTGATAAAACGCGTTATTTTGTGGCGACGCGTCGAAAGGGGTAAATCGCGAGATCCCGTGAGCGAAACGTATCGAATTGATTAAGAGCGATAATAGTGTAAGGCCGTATATCTGTATATGGCCGCGTATGAGAGTATATGAGAAGATACGGTTGCACACGTGGATGTGGTAATATAATAGAGTAGTTGATAGGGAAGATTATCGCTGGCGATCTCAGAGAGATCGCGAGTCGTCTATATAAGGTTGCGGTTACCCGGCCCTGGACACGTCCGTGCCATTGCCGAGAACCTAATCATGACTGTCATTACACTAGGTTTAACAAAGATAATTGAGAAAGTACGTATTTCATGATATTTTGAAAGTCCTGAAGCTGACCTTCATATAGCAGAGTATGCTTGCTATATTTACTACGCTAACACCTGGTCGCCGAAACGAGTTCATTGACTGTCAAAAAGCCACAGTCGGCATGGCAGTACTTCCAATTATGGATGTGAAGACACGTTGGAACTCTACACTGAAGTTGCTCGAGCGCAGCTACTGTTTACGGGAATTCACACACGAGTGGCTTCTAAATCCAACATACAGTGAATGCCGGCCGCTATTCACAACTCAGGATCAATGGACTATTGTCAAGTATGTCATGGAAGTATTGAGGCCATGTCAATAGTGGACCCTTTGGATGTCGAAGAGGCATACAGTCACATTGCATCATGTTATGACAGTGTACAATGACATGTTCAATCACATGGATGGCGTGATGGGACCTTTGGCTAAGAAGAAGACTCAATGGAAGGAAGACTTGTTCTTCGCTGTGAGGTTAGCTCGACAGAAGCTTTCCAAATACTACGCTGAAGTGACTCCAACGATGGGCATGGTTCTTATTTCTGCACACATCCTCGATTCTTTCAGCAAGTTGCGATCGTTTAGAAAGTGGGACAAGGCAATGGATATTAATCCTGAAGACGAGACATTCTACACAACACAATACCAGGAGGCCTTTCTGAAGTATGTGGAGAACGAATACTGCGCCAAACATCGACATGTGCTGGTCAATAAACTCGAAACTGTACCGAGCAGCAATCTAGTACCCTCCGCAATGGCTGCAGGGTCCTATGAATCATCCATTCATCGATATGATTCGTCCAGCGATGATGAGGAATACTTAACGCCTAACATTGTGGCTGAGATGACACCCGGACGAAGCCATCGCGCAGCCCGCTTATTGACCTCCACCAGGCTCTATTTGAATTCGCCGCCTGAAGCACCAAAGAACTGGGGACAAATTAATCCAAATCTCAATGATTACCAGTCCAACCCAATGGAGATTAGCAGTACATTTTGGTTACCTGGTATAACCGGATGGTGGCGCCAACAGGAGGAAACGCACTCAAAGTACACCGATCTCTCCAATGTGGTTCCCGACATATTCTCTATCATACCAGATGGTGTCGTAGTGGAGGCCAGTGTTTCTCTTGGCCGAGATGTTATTGGCTGGATGCAGTCAACAACCACAGGCGGGACCCTTCAGGAAAAAGTCGTTGTAAGGCAGTTTGCTCGAGCCAATAACGGGATTTTGGCAGACACTGACCCGGAATTGAATACCACATACACAGAAAACGACTCGGAAATAGAGAAAGAGGCAGAGGAAAGGAAATTGCACAGAATGGCCAAGGTTCACGACTCTTTGGAGATGTGGCAGTGCAGCCAAAACCTACGTGCTACCCAGAAGGAATCTCGCGATCAAAACAAGCAGATGACGGCTGTAGGATACATTTCGGACACGGAAGCGATCGTCAAACCATTCTGGTCAATCTTTCAACATGATTGTGCCGCTGCATTTAAATTGTCAGAAAGATCACCTTTGCCACTAGCTTTGTCTGCAAAGGACCTCCTTGGAGAAAGAACTCAAATCTTAAATGTCCCCCGAATCCGGAGTATCAACTGTCATCCAGTAGAAAGGGACGAGAATAGCGCACCAGAAAGCATTTCGGACACCAATGATTGGCTTAATTGAAATGGCGACTTGGATAATTGACATGACAGCGAAGAGGATTGCGCAGCGGATAATGAATCCGAGATAGAGCACAACAATAGCATCGAGGATTTGGAATGCCCAGAGCAGCAGGATGTGAGCGCAGCGCCGAATGTGCCCTGATTGGTTTGGCCGACACGGAAGTCAAAGAGACAGGCTGAAAAGGTGTTAGTGACGGTCAATGCAGTAGAAACGCGGAGAAATAAAGGAGGGAAGAAAAAGTAGGACAGAATGTGTCAATGGTTCACAAGCTTTATGTAGCTTGACCGAGAGTTTCAGTTAGAGATATATTTTGGGCAAATAGTAAGAAGTAGCTTGTCAATTCCAGTTAATAAATAGATGTATAGCAGGCGCAATGAATCTTTTGGCATGATAAATCAGTGTTAGTCGTGTTAGAGTGAACAGTGCAACATAGTTACGCTGCTCAGCTTTGCCACAGGGCCGAGTCTTAATCAGCCAGAAAGACTACCGATAAAGTCAAATCAGGATGAAAACAATTATCGACACCAGCAGATATTGAATGGACGATACATTAAAATGAGCGTCAACGGAGCGTCAACGATTTGTGGTCTTGTGGGTACAGTAATTCACCAGTGACTTGGTCGTTGTTATGCATAACAGACGTACTGGCAGCTTTTGTTGGCAAAAGAGATAGCAACACGTTCACCGCCCCATTCTTAGCATGAGCGTCAATGGAGCGTCAACGCTTTGTGGTCTTGTAAGTACGGTAATTCACCAGTGACTTGGTCATTGTTATGCATAACGGACGTATTGGCCGCTTTTATTGGCAAAAGAGATAGCAATACGGTTACCGCCCCATTCTTAGCATGAGCGCGAACAGAATGTCAACGATTTGTGGTCTTGTAAGTACGGCAATTCACCAGTGACTTAGTTGTTGTTATGCATAACGGACGTATTGGCCGCTGTTATTGGCAAAAGAGATAGCAACACGGTCATCCCCCCATTCTTAGCATAAGCGTCAACGGAGCATCAACGATTTTTACCTTTGCATCTGGAGTAAGTTATGTTCTGATTGGTTGCGGATATCCATTTATGCGATATTGGCAGCCTTTACTGGCAAAAACAACAGCAACATGCTCCCTGCGGCATCCTGAAAATGAGCGTCAACGGAGCGTCAACAGTTTTTGGACTTGCATATTTCATAATCAAGGCATCGCGCGGATCTTCGCGTGCATAACTGTATGAATGACAACCTTGCTAGGCAAAAATACCATATATCGAAGGTGAAATACAGATACCAAATCACTCGATATTGCAAACTATGTAACAAGCAAAAGCCTATTGTCGGTTGCCGAAAACGCGATTTTGATAAGATACTATTAACACACTGTAAATTCAAGAGCCTTATATGAATTTATAGATGGACCCACTGGGCGACCCGCTGACAACCCGCCCAATTCAGATGGGTTGGGAGTTTACCATGAAACCATACCCGAGTGGGCAGTTCGGGTTTATTGATTTCCCAGACCGCCAATTTGGCACCAGTTCGGTTAGGACCCAGACCCGGACCCGGAGTGATGGTCCGGAACCGTTGCTAACACTAAACTAGTGGACTCGCTCTTCCCTTCGTACGTGCTTCTTATTTTCTCATATACAACAACCATTTCCACACTAGAACCGTCATCAAATCAGACCAGAACAAAACAGTAAATGATGCGTAAAACAGAGGTGCCGCCTGGGGGGAGCGGAGTCCGCCGCTGTGGCCGCCGTTCCACCTGGACTCTCCCAACTGCGGTGGCAGCCCCCAAATGATGTGGAGGTGGTGTTATGGAGAGTGTTCTGGTGAGTTTTGGATGCGGCGGGCGATTTGGAAGACTTGCTCAGGGTGGTAGTCGAGGTAGGCTTGGTACGCATTTGATGACCAATTGCCGAGTAGTTGGATTTCGTTATCGGCCAGCCCCGCAGCCTTGGGCGAGGTTGCTGATCCCCTTTGGAACGAGTGTCCTGAGTATGCTCCCCTGACTCCCAGCTAACCCAGCAGGTTCCGCAGGTGCTGGACCAGGTATTCTCGTCTGAATGCTTCGCTCCCTGGGCAATCCCCCGGGAGGCGGGCGAAGAGAGGGGCGAGTGGGGTCCAGCTTGGACAGTGTTTGTAAAGGTGCCGCATGGCCATGACTGGGCAGGCGGCATCGTTGGATGCTCACAGTGTGATCGTGACTGCTTTGCGGAAGGGGTCCGTTTTCGAGCTTCTTAGTGTGAGTTGTAGCCGGTCCTCCTCGAATTCCATAGATCTTCGGTTGAGGTTCCATTGTGCGAATTCGGTGTGGCCATTGATTAGTTCGTTCGCTGTCCATGATATTTCGCCTGCCCGCAGAAATCCGACGTGTGCAATGCAGAAGGCGCTGTAGAGGTTCGCATCGCGTGGGTCATTTGCGTCTAGCAGTGGGAGGATTCAGATGAGGAGGCCACATGTGATTGGAAGGCGCTCCTTCTTGTTCTGTTCGCCGTGGAATCGGTTGATTCCTCTGATAATTCGCTGTAGGCGATGGTTGCCAAATGGCTCGGTGCTGAGCCCGAGGTCGATGTGGAGTGACTTTACGCCTGTGAGGTCGGTATTGATGGTCTTCATGCGCAGGCAGCGTTCGCCGAGTTTGGCGGTCCACAGTACGAGCAGCTGCTCCAACGCTGGGAAGGGTGTGACTTCTTGCACTGCGCAGAAGTGGACAAAGTCGTTTCTTGGTGTGGTATTTGTGAGTCGGGTCTGGGAGCTAAGTCCCCACCAGAGATATCGTGCGGCCTGGGGGGGGAGGTTGCAATCCTCGTACCAGGTGTCTGGTGCGTCATTTGTGATTGTTTCTACTGTAAATTTGGGCAGAGGTTAGCGATTTTTTCTGTGTCCCATCGTGAGAGTGCGTCAGCAAGAGCGTTTTCCTTTGTCGGTATCCACACACAGTGTAGCTCAATATCGTGGAGTGCTATGTGCATGGCTATTTGCCGGAGCGGGCTGATTGCCTGGCCTTTGAAACTTCCTTTTGCAAGTGCTGCCACGACTGCCTTGTTGTCACAGTGCAGTTTGATCCTACCGGCTCTGGACTGAGTTGTCCAAGTGCGCAGTGCGTGCAGCACTGTGTACATATCATTAAAGTTGATGTGTTTGGCTTTATGCCACTGTGGGACCGTGGTCCTGAAGAGCTGGGCCGGTGTGTGTATGCTAGACAGGGTTTCTCCTGGTTTGAGAAAATAGCCCCTGATCCCTTTCTGTCCAGATGCGTCTGTCCATAGCCGTAAGATTTGCCGTGGGTGGTGTAGGAGTCGGATCCCGTTCCATTGTGGTAGGATCATCTGCCACCAGGAGAGGTCCTTCCTGATCTCCAATGAGACTCGAATGTGGTGCGTTCGTGATGTCGCCGTGAGGGCATCATAGAGTCGACGAAGGAAGGGGCGGCTGGCTGGCACGACTTTGGAGGCAAATGACAAGAAGCCCACTGTCGTTTCCAAGCTTCTGTGTGTTACTAAGTGCTGTGCGAGTGTGGAGCTGACCAGTGACATTGCTTTCTCGTGCTTGTCGGCCGGCAGGCAGGCCTCAATTGCATCTGTGTCGATTTCTATGCCGAGGAATCTGATGCAGTGTCCCTCTTCATTCTTTTCTTCCTTGACTCAGAATTCCAGCCGCTGCTGATGTGCCTGAAGTCTCCTTTGTACCTGTTTGGTGCGTCTGGTGCTCCGGAGCACGGGAAGATGGCGAGGAAGTCATCAAGGTAGTGGAGTGTATGTTCCCAACCCTGTTGGGTTTGGAGGATCCATTCCAAGGCCGATGCAAAGAGGGCGATGATGGCTGGCAATGTCCGGCAGCCAAATGGGAGGAACTGGTCGCACCACCATGTTCCCATCCAGCCAAATCCTAGTAGCCACCAGTTGTCGGGGTGCACCAGGATGTGGCAAAATGCATCTGCTAGGTCTCGTTTGATCAAAACTGCTCTGGGCCCGCAGGCCTGTACCGCGGCTACGGTGTCATCGAATCGTGTGTATGTGAGTGTCCCCCACGCCTGGGGTATATATTCGTTGACTGAGTGCCCGCTTGGCGATGATAGGTGGTGGATTCTCCTCCAGGTGCTATCTTGCTTCGGTGCAAGTCCAAGTGGTGATGCTATGTATTTGGTTGGCAGGGTTGTGAGTCTGAGGATTTGCCCCGTGGACGCGCGTTTTTTGATGTCTTTCGTGATTGAGGTGGGGTCATTGAGAGCCGATGGCAGGTTTCCCCAGAGGATGAATTGCGGTGGGCCTGTATAGCCGATGAATGCTCCGTAGCGGATTATGTCTATGAGCGTGTTTCGTCGACCTGGGTTTGGATGGTTCTGTAGCCAATGATCCCATCCTGTTTTGAGTAGAGGTCCACGGTTCCTGAGGTTTGGTTGGCAGGTGTTTGTGAGTGTGAACGGAATCTCGAGTTGAGGGCTCTGGAGCTGCGGGGGCATCGTCCCTTTGTCTGTTATGGGCCCTGCAGGTCCCTATGGCCACCGGGATATGCGCTGGCTCAGCGGCGCCACTTGTTTTTGGCTGCACTGTGTGGCTGGATGAGGTCCCTAGCACATTGCGCAGGCGTGAGTGTAGCGGCAGGTCGGGTAGGTGCAGGTGTCTTTGTTGTAGTTGTTGTGAATCTCGTCGCTGGATCTGCTGCAGTTGGTTGGGCCGTGCGGGGCCCCGGCTGTGTGTGCTCGTTTCGTAGGGCAGGCATTATCGGCGGGCATACGTTTGAAGAGTTGGGCCGTCTTGGCACCGTGGTTGGGGGTGCTCCAGCCTGATGGTTCGTATACGCCTCGGCTTATTGTCTTTTGGTGGAATACAATGTGGAATTTTCGTACACTGTCCCATGTATGGGTGCGGAGGTGTTCATAGAGTGTATGTACGTACGTCATGATAGCTAAGGCGAGTGGGAGCTTTTGCAGTGGTGGTGCGAATGTGCATATGATTACTCCGTACACCATGAATGGGCATATCAGGTGGGATACAGAGTCGTATTCTTCGAGGTCGACGTCTTTGCAGGTCCTGGAGAGGTTGAGGATGGCTTCTCCTTTGACAAACGAGTAAAATTGCGGGCATTTCTTTTTGTAGGTGAACGAAGCTTCGGGCTTTGGGAGGTTTGAGGCTTAGAATTTGTTTGTTTATATGGACTGCCCGACTGCTGTGTCCAATGCTAGGAATATCTCTTGGATTGAAAAGAGCATGGGGTCATTAGATGGTAGTTCGGCTATCGTGCCTGTGCTCGTGGTTGTTAGGCCTTGCGTGCTCGTGGTTGGTGCTGGGCCTGGTCCGCGCTGGGCTTCGAGAGCCACTGTGAGGGTTCAGAGTACCACGTTGATGTCGACATCCGCTGGGTTCTGCCCGCTCGTGCCTGACTGTGTGCTCCGGGCGGTGGTTCTGTCTTGCGAGAGGTGGATTGTGTCCTGGGTGTTGGGCGAGGTGGCGTGGCTGTCTCCCAGCGTCTGCTGGGATGCTGGGGCGGTGTCGTGTCCACGGGTGCTGCTGCGGAGCTGGCGACCGGTGATGCTGCTTCTGCTGCCGAGGTCGGAGCCCTGGCTTCCATTGCTTGACTGGCTGTAGGTGAAGTTGGAGTTTGGCGACATTGTTTTGCGTTTTTGGATCAGGGGAGCAGTGAGAAGAGGTGCGGGAGAAGTGTTTGTATGGGAGAGTATGAGAAGATGCTGTGTGTTTGTTTTTTGAAGCTGGATGCGCTGCTTTGCCTCAACCACTGCCGCTCCGCTCCTATTTATATACCTTCTTCTCTCGCTCCTGGCCTCCTTACTTCCCTCCCATCCCTCGGATTCTGGCGCAGAACGTCGAGCTCGGGCTGTGGCCCAGGCTGAGCTTCTGGCGGAGCACTGGCTCTGGCGCTTGCTCCGACTCTTGGTTGTGCTCGTGCTTTGCTCCGGCCCAGGCCCATGCTCTTGCTCCAGCTTAAAGTTTTAGCTCAAGCTCAAGGTTTCGGCCGCCATCTTCCATGGGACAAATTCGTTGCCCTAGCCAGCCGATGGCCATTGGTGCTCGCCCTTGCCAGCCGATGGCCATTGCGGCTAGCCCCCACAAGCCGTCAGTCAATTCCCGCCCGCCAATTCGCTTCCACTAGCCCTCTGTCAAGCAGGACCATGATGAGGCAATTGATGATGCCCGATGCTTTAGGCGGAGGGAGAATGACAGAAATGGAAGGAAATGTTGTTCAGAGGGTGGAGGGGATTGATAAGTTCATCCCAGAGGATTATCCATTGAAAAAATGGATGTATGAGAGAACAATGTTGCCGGAAGTTAAGAAGATGCTGAAAGGCAAAGTGTTTATTCAGGAAGAAGAACAGACTCTACAAGAAGCAAGAGAAGAATGAGATGGGCTTGTTCTTTGGACGGATGTATCGAGAAAAGAGGATGAGTGGGTAGGGTGTGCAGTGGTATGGAAAAAAGAAAGGTGGAATAAGAGGAGGGTACATCTCGCCCGACAGAAAGAAGTGTTTGACGCAAAAATGTATGCGATGTCGGAAGCACAGAAAATTGCGAACGATATTTGCACAGAAAAAGGAGTGAGAAGAGTGACGATTTTTACGGACTCCCAAGCAACTTTACGAAGAATACAATCAGATGAGCCAGGACCAGGGCAGGAACTGGCTTTACGCACAATGAATTGAGAAAGCGAGTTCGCCGATAAAAATATCCAGGTGTAGTACCGGTGGGTACCCACACATAAGGTTGTGGAATGCAATGAAGAAGCGGACCTACAAGCGACAAAGGCAGCATATCAGCATTGCGGAAGTTATACCAAAACGCAGAATCTGTTGAAACATTTAAATTATGTTTCTTTCAGCCATATTAATCGACAGTTAACCAAGATGAAATGGGAAGAAAGTAAGAAAGAGATAAAAGAAATGGGGAAGAAATCGAAGCATAGTTACCGGTATGATTTGGTGAAAAGGGGAGGTAACAAAGCGGTGATGGAATCTAAGAAGCCGATCGCAGCAAGGTTTTATCAACTTAAGACAGGGCATGCTCCTATGGGGAAATACCTAAGGTGAATTGGAAAAAGAAGAGATATGAAATGCTGCTGGTGTGGGCATGAATATCAGACAAGAGACCACCTTTTTAAGTGGTGAAAAAATGGAAACGAGAACAGAAGCGGCCTTGGGTGGATGGCCAAGAGGGGGACGATGGGTATGAGGGTGTTGAAAAAGTTTTGAAAAAGCGGAAGGTTAGATTGCCGATGTCTCTTATTTTTGCAGAGGAAACATGTTCGTAAGCTTTGTTAGATTTTTCGTTCTCATACAGATGTCGGCAGAATTAGCGGAGTGGTGGAGGAGGTGGATAACTCAGATCACGAGGAGTCGAGTGATAGGGGGGTTTAAAAGTTGATGTTGTTGTGTTTGGCAGTTTCTTTTGTTGATGGGGGAAGAGGACTCGCAACTTTGCTTTTGTTTCTTTATGTTACAGAAGAAGCGGGGAGGAAATATATACGGGATATGCCATGGCCGCCAGCGCCCGAATGCAATATGATTACAAACAAACAAACAAACCTTCACAGACTCTTACTATGGCGCCGGGATACCACAAACAGTGCCGTCGCAAAAATCTTCGAGATGGCCGCAACCGACCACCCCATCAAATGAAAAATGACAATTTCAAACAAACACACAATAATGAGAGCTGTTGTTGTAAAAATAAGCTTTTTAATTATAATGGAGAGAAAGCTGGCATGCTTCTTAAGATAAAATTGTAGCACTAGGGATTCCCTTATTACCTCGTCTCTCTGTACTGATATTACCTGACCCACTTCACAAACACCACAACCATGCAAAAGCCAAAAAGAATCAAAATATAGCCTCTGGATATAGAAAGGTTCAGATATAGGTCCTTCGCAAAATACAGTGTAAACAATTTAGGAAACGTGGTGGTAGAGAAAGGTGGTCCTACTTTTTGTCTTTGCTTATTGCCAGGTATTTTAGCGGAGATTTGGGTGTACTGCAACAGCAAATTAATGTCTACAATTGCAGCACAAGAGTTGCTTCCCAACTCACTCTAAAAATTCGCCTTACTTTACCGGACTCTCCTATAACTATATTAAATTTCATCTGTGAAAAAGGCTATATATTATTTATTTATATTGAGGCTGTGGCTGTGGTGTTTGTGAGGTGGACTCAAGTGGCTTGGAGGGAGCATCTATGCTGTTTGTTGTTATTCATACTGTATGCACTCTAATTAGAGTATGACAGGACCTAATACCCCCCCCGCCTCCGGGCGAGCCGGCTAGATGGCGGGGCTCCCCCCCCGCTACCCTTCATCCCCGCTGGGAGCATCTATGCTCGTGAACTAGATCCTGTAGGGGCGGGTAATCATTGCCGTCTCAGGACGGGGCTGGCATGCGAGCTTAGAGCAGCCAGGGCAATAAGAGTAGCCTCAATGTTGCGATTTTTTTAAGCATAGTTATCTCCATCATGTAGAAGACTTACATTTTTAATTACAGCTCTCTATTCTGTGGTTGTTGTAAAAACGCCATTTTTGTTGTTCATGGAGCGTTCGGTTATGGCTCTTACTGTGGCCATGGCAAAGACTTTCGCATTTACCAGCCTGTAAATAGATAGTTGGATGCTGGGTGGTTCAGAAGTGGAGATATGGAGATGGGACTAAATTGCACGTTTCCTTGTTTCCTTTCTCTTCCTCGCACTTTACTTCCTTCGCTTGTTTGGATACTGACTAGGTATAAATGGCATTCACACAGTTTTTGCAACCTCTGGAGATGAGTTAAGTAGAAGTGGAGTTTCCTCATTTGCCGGATCTACGGAAAGATTACCGTAAAGGACTAATCGAACGTGAGACTTCTGGATTCGTATGAGTAAGTATGCAAGACTTTAGTTTAACCGTTTCTTTCCTTTTCTTTCCAGTCTTTCTCTAGTACGGGTGTATGTTGATGTGAGCCATAGGATAAAAACAGGACGAGAATCCTATGCAAATACAGTCCCACGTTTATGCCGAGACGGGATTTCGCCGTGGCCGGCAAAATAGCGGTATTTGAACGGGATGCTCTCTACTGCTCCAAAAACAGAGAAATGACCACTGCCCAAAAACGGCTGGCTAGAATCAAGATCGGAGACTGCTGATAGAGCTCATTGAGTAGGTCGTTTGGCGTCTAATATATTCCCATGTGGGCAAGCTACCGCCGATGCACCCTGGTCGTCGCGTCCCGCGTATGGAGCTTCTCACTCGCCTACTAAGTAGCCCTGGTAATGCCTTCTAGTTGCTCCTAGCAACCCGGTACATTCCCCAAACCGTTCTATCATGCCTCGACAACCTTGCGGCTAACTTAGGAATAGCCGAATGCGGTGGCTCTAAGAATTTGTATATCCCGAGGAGGCCTCCTCGCCGCGTCCCAGTAGCTTTTTCCCTACTCCCGAGAGCTCCAATGTCGAGGCTGCGGTTACCGGTGCGCTTAAACCCTCTGGTATCTGCATATTCACTCCCTCTCTCGAGCCATCGCAACATGGTGACAGTAAATAAGAAAAATCAACGGTTAGCCTAATCGATTTCCGGGTTTTAGGCCCTGAACCACAGTATTTCAAGCACCAGATCGTACGCCTTTATGGGCATGACCAGTACTTTCGTCAGCACCTCCGGTTAGCCAACGGTGGGTGTTTTGGCTTCCCTTCGTCTTCCGACTTAGCTTCGTCCTGTAACTTCCCTTTGTATGTTCCATCACCGCCCGACTGAGTCGAGTGTGGAAATGTGTGTCGTATCGTGTAGCAGTAAGGTATTCGGTGTTGCTCGTTTCGCTAGCGGTAGTCTTGTTGACTCTCGCACGACGGAATGCAACGGATTTGGCGCTGTCGGACTACATGCATCATCCTAACGATCCCTATCGGACATCCAATCACGTGCCTCTTGTGGGGGGTAATCCCTGATCGTATATGTCGTCTCTACCATGCCAAACACCGGTATTCGTAGTTGTCTCGTTGACTCGTTCGGAGTCGTTACCTTCGCAGGTCTTCCAACAACTATCAGCATTCATAGCATCACAAGAACGACTCAATCGAATCTCATTGGAATGGTATTTGCTCGACCGGAGTTGCCGTCGGTGGCATCTATCGAAGGTAAGAAAGTCTCGCGCTTCGGATTGTATGTAAGGGGTCTGCTCTGGCTAGAATTCGTAATCACTGCCGGGTACCTTCCACTATCCACCTGTGGCAAGTCCATGAATATTGTTCCAATTGGGATGCTCGTTAGATGTCAAAGAATCTACTCGATGCCCTCTAACTGGTCACGTTCTTTAGGTCGTGAATCCGCGCAACCGTTCTCGAGCGGCAGCCAATTTTCTGTGTTTCGAGCGGGCTGGAGTCAACTGTAGCTGAGAGCATGGAGTTCAACTTGTGCGCAGCCGGAAGCTAGGTGCTGGGAGATGGGAGCTAGGAGTTGAGTCACAGAAGAGAGCTCCACAAAGTTTAGATTTTGGATACATTGCACAAACATCTACAGTCGGGTGTTGTGCAACATAAAAGTCCGAATTTAAGGTATGTGTAGATATGCACTACGCCATGTAAAGTACTATTTTTGGTGGGTTTGTATTCCATGTCTCGTGCCTAAACAATATCGCTGCCCTGTGAATGCTTACAGGTTCGGCAAAGTGTGGGTAATATATCTAGAGAATAAACACCTCCGGGTTGCGAGGGTGTAAGTCGCCAAAATATTTGTGTGTCTGGCACCCACTTAGTGGCTTTACCACCAGGAAATCATTCATACATACTCTCCCTAACCTGTAGTGAACCCTTGGGAAATTGACGCCATTTTCTTGTAGTATTTCACCTCGCTATCAGGCTGCAAATTGTGTGAAACCATGTTGATGTAATTCGTTAGTGTAAGTACTAAACTCAGGGGAGGTAGGAGTACTTCTAGCTAGTGTTGGTGGCCGTCCCATCTTTGCCCGTTCACGACGGCATGACCGCCGGAGACCGCCGGAGACGGCAAAAAAACTGTTTCCGGCCGATATCATGCTTCAGGTATTCTGTATGACTACAGCTGCGTGAACCAGTGACCATGGATAGAGTTTTACAGTACATAATGTGGGTAAATTCGAGAAATAGTGCCATTTAACTCATTTTACAATTAGTGAGCTCCATCATCAATAGATATTACCAGGGACGACCAGGGCGGCCGTCCCCCTCCGCCCTCCCTGCAGAGCCGCATCATAAAGTGGATGCAATGCCACCACATGGCGTTATCCCTTCTTCAGTTGTGCGGCTCTGCTCGTAAATTCGCCGCACCGCCTACAAGGAATCATTAAACGGTTTTAGCTTCGTTAAGGATAAGCAAAAGATAATCGCGCGCGTATACTGTCCCGTTTGGTGAGCCACGTGCTCGCAAGTTCACACACTACTAGCGGTTTATTTCGCCACCATACAAAGCTCAAGAAAACGTGCATTGAGCAGTGGCTAGCGATGGGTGCGGCATATTCGTTTGCATACTCAGCACAGCAAATCACATGTGACATTCCAACGATCTCGTACTCCAGCGTATACATATATTTCATCGAATTTACCACAATAAAAAAGCACATTAAATATGTTCTCCGTAGGCTACCTAGGTAGGCTAGGTAGGTCCCAACGAAAGAGTTTAAATCAGATAACAAGTAATTGAGAAAAACCAAACCCCGCCTCCACACATCCCGCAAGAACTATATCCCAAGACCACCGCATACCCGACACAACCAGTAGCTACATAATAATAATTATATAAATGAAAGTATTAAGGAATTTGAAGCAAGGAAAATCGTTATCGTTCGATGAAACAACACCAACTTCCAAAGCAGACCCTTTTGGGTTTACTAGACTTTCTGATCCACTGCGCAGTAACTGTCGCGTATCAGATTGCATCTTCCGGTCCAGAACCAAACCAGAGAAATCCAAAGGCTAAGACATTGCGGAAGGACCGCGACCATAAGGACCTCCGAATCGACACCGTAGCCAAGCAACCCGACAAGCAAGATCAAGATGGGAACCATCAGTACGACCGCTCCGCTTTTGGGCCGGCAAGACTCCCGCTGGTTTCCGTTTCCAAGAAGTTTGTACCCCAGTCCGATGAGAGAGCAGTAGTATCCGAACGATAAGGAAAGAATTAATGCGAGGAGCATCCATATACCGGCCTTGCTTTGGACAGGAAGAAGCTACAGAGTTAGCGGAAGGAGAGGCAAGCCCAGAGGGTTGATACGTACCATTTGGTAATTATTCCGGTATCTCACATAGGCTGGCAATATCAAGAGTCCAAAGCCCCAGCACAACCCAAGTAACATATCACTTCCAATATTCTTCCGCCCGTGACAACCGGGCACACCCCGAGTGCTCCATCTGTCGTTCTCCTTGGTGTTGATGTCCGGATTTCTCCCATACAATAACAGGATTTCTGAGATTGGAAAGGTCATTGTGGTGTTGAGGTCGCCTGGGGTGGGAGATAGTACCCCACTACGAAAACCTAGGGATAATTTCGCTGGAAATGTCAGACACTACCGTAATGGTTACAGGGGGCGGAATATACAGTAATTGGACTGTGAGCGTTCACACGGTTGGGATCCCTACAGAATATTAGCATTGAATGATGACAAGTCAGGGTTAAAGAGCGAATATACATCAGCAGGAGAAAGTTTGCGATTCTTGAACAACTCAAGGTATTCAGAACGGTTTGACCACAAATATATTTGGAAGCCTATGCATCCCATAGTCCACACAGCGCAGCTTTGATCAATCTCGGTTAGTGGTTGAGCAAATTTGTCTGCCCCTTTCCCGGAATTTGCAGGCAGGCCTAATTTCGGACCGAATTTCTGCTGTCCCAGTTCCAAATCAGCACTTAACCATTTGCCACGGCACATGAGTATATTGCGATTCTGTAAGCAGTTAGTAAGTTAAAAATGAACCACACATATCCAATATTCAATTTACCTTTGTGCCAGAATGATCCGCCATTTCGTCTGACTGATTTCCGTATGTATGATCGAGAGCGCTCAACAGTCCCGTAAACTTGCTCCACCAGTGCGTTGTAGTATGGCCTTCTAGTAGGTCATAGTAAAACAGATCATCGAGGCATATCTTAGCCAACGGAAGTATGTGTACATGCGTTCCCTTGTGGGGTGTAGCCGCCTGGGGGAGTATGAACCGGGGATGTAAGTTCTCCATTTCTTTGTTGCAATGTAGGACCCCATCTTTCATAAGGCTGAATATTTTCATAACGATTGGATTATGCTGTTATTTGTTAAACATTTCTATCTGAAAATATTTTGGCGGGGTGCAAACCTTTGCATCTTTAAACTTGTCGTATCTGGGCAACATTTCGGCAGCGAACACGTTTGAATACGCACCATCTCCAATAGTCCCGGCGATATCGAACGGTAGTATCTGTAATAGATGAATGCCCCTGGAATTTGAATTCCGACGGCACCAGTTCAAGCTCTCAAGTATCTTCTCCATGTTGCCGACCGAGTGTTCAACTGTTCGTTCAACTGTTCGTTCAACTGTTCGTTCCAAGCTTTTGACCTCGGTGTCCTCATTCAAGAGTTGAAATATCTCCTCCGCGATTCTACGGAGGCGACCATACTGTTCTGTAATTTGAAATAGACTCCTCAACCCACCCCAAACCAGACCGGTAACTCCAGGTTTAATGGTAACAAGGGCAAGAGCGGTGGTAGAGAATGCCTCAAAGTCGGATAAGTGAAGAAGCAAGTTGTTGGATAATCGACGAGAGATATGAGAGGATACCATGTTCAGCGGCGTACAGGAACGTTTCGGTATCGTGAAGTCGTCTATGAGGTCAGAACGTCTGCGAGGATGCAGAGGAGTCGTTGTGGTTGTCAAGATCCGGTAAACGTACGGAATGTGTGCGCCTTCGGGCAGCATAGTCGATACCCCGCACGAGGCTGGGCTGAAAACCCCGCATGCGCACACGTACACGCACACTCGCAACAATTAACAATTCCGTTTGACTGTGGTTTTGCTATCCCTCCATCTTCATCTAATTTTGCATCGATCAATTATACGTTCTTCCCGTGAACCGCCCTCACCACGACAATCAACAATACACTTCAACCACCCCTCGGAAACGAAAGGTTGCTGCGGTGGGTAGTATTCCGTCTCTACGGATCGTCAGGATCTCCATCCTTATCACTTCATCACTAGTTTCGAGTTAGAGACCCCTCAACTGGATGTACTATCGAGGCCAGTATTCCAGCTAAGCACGACAAACTACGTTCGTTCGAGGCATCGTTGATCGAAGATAATTAACGTGCCGACGCTGTCTAACCATGCCCGGTCTGTCATGCGAAGAGTGGTTGAAGGCTATGCTGTGTGCAACAGCGATAGTTGGAGCACTGTTTTGTGCTATGTTGGAAGCACTGGTAACGTCGGGGGTGTTCGCCTTCACCGCAATTTATATGTCGGTGTCATCGTCACTGCATCGTAGGTTGATACTTACAGAAGTCTGCTAGATCGTATTCGTTGTGGCTGCTACCGCATATCGTCCTTTTAGTTATCGGACTGATTGAACTGAAAAGTCCCAGCCGTCGTCGTCAGGCTAAGAAGTATGTTTCAATCCACTATCTACCACAGCTGTACTAATCTGAGCAGATATCTCCTCGCGAGCGCAGGTGGTTGCCTTGGCTTCCTCATATTGGTCACCATTCTTGCTTCATCGAAAGTTTACATTTCCAGCTGGAAAGCACCATTCTTCGTTGATGTCTCCATGCTCGTTACCGTCGCCGTTGTGCTGCGGTACCGCAGTTCCGCCCCACCCAAAGACGATGGCCATGAGATGGCAGATCAACCGTAACTGGTGATTTGCATCAAGCCTGAAGGAAGATGGGGCGGAGATCTCCTTCGATTCACATTTATGGGGTGCTTATTTTGAACGACTTGATGTGATTGGTGTTTGGCGTTGGTCAGCTTTATACTTCTAAGGTCGGGGAGTCGTCTCGTTCCCCACTGTTTAATAAAGGGATCTTGTGCGTGAAACCAGGATCCAAGCATGAGACAACATGCTTCGACCCTGGTTTTAGGATGTGTATATATCGATTTGGGTTTCTTGTCTGCATGTGCGATATGGCTGTTTTTGTTTTTAGCTATGGGGTACTATTATATCTTACTAGTTCGAATCAATCATGGCAAGGACCTGGCTTATGGTGGAGATTTGGCGGAGAAAACACATGAGACGCCATGCAGCAATAAGTAGAATAACGTGTTAGGACTGGAATTCATGTAAGTGAATCATACCGGTAGGAATCACTAGTTACTCTAGAAGTGAGTCTTTCTAAAATTCTGCGACACCTATATAGTAATTGCTGTGTAAGGGCGGAATGGGTAAGTTGAAGGTGCTGGGTCGATTGGTGTTATCAGATTGCGGGATCCGCTATGGTGGCGAGAGCTCACTGCTAGCTCTACGATATCAACTCTGGAGCTGCCCAGCAATACAAAAAATATCAAACTTTATAAATGTCTAAATAGATGGCTGAATATGGGCTTGTACGCAGCACTAATTCTTACTTCTATGTACTCAATATAGATTTATATTGTGATAGTTAAAAACCACTTCTCGACGTCGGCTGATGTGTGGGGGCATATTCACTTCTAGTTCTAACACGTCACCACGCCAAAAGGCAAATGCTACGAGCTAACCATTTCCTGAGCTGTAGCTCTGCAGAATTGAGTAAGAGATGAAACCAAGTAATGACGTGAAACAATAGGCCAAACCCACCTATTCTGCATGATATCGGGGCTGTGTTAAAGTACATGTATGACATCGGAGTGGTATAAAGGGCCAGGATGCAGTACCTCCACGATGCACTTATAGCTTCGGTCAAGTGGAAATAAATCCTAGAGCAGTTACATTATACATACACTGTCACTGACAACTTCTTTTTGATTTTTGTTGATCCAAATGTTGAGTTTGGGGGCTCATTGCCTCTCCGTCCCTCGGAATTACACCGGAAAACTGATCACTACACCTGGACATTATTCGTCCAGCTCTATACGAGCTTAACTGTCCCCCACCTCAGTGTTACTAAAGATAGAGTCAGAAGTCGCTACACATAAAATCACTCGACGTTCGAAACCTCGCTTCAAAACACGTACTGGCTCAGAAGTATACGACGTAGTAGAATAATCCATATTTCTAGCGTTTTTAAAGCGTAAGATACTTTTAATTACTTACAATCGATCTCGGAAAGGGTTCCCAACAATAAGCAAGTGCCCAGGTACGTTCCGAGGAACTCGCGCGCTACACTAGTCTGTCATCCGGCTTTTATCGCTGGCGCTATCCCCAGCGTGGATGACAGACTAGCACCACACCTACTATGGGGCCTTATTTCCGCCAAAATACCCCGTGGCATGACCCCGTACCCCTCATCCGTGGACAAAAGTGGCATCATTGTGTACGAGGTCATTGGACGGGGTTGTGGGGGTCGTGAGAGGTGGTACAACCCTGTGGTTTTTGCGCGTAGTTTACATCACGGGGCCCTGACAGGGGTTCATTGTGGTTAGTGTTGGACAAGTTCTGAATCTCAATGGTACTCACAACCTTGTCCCATGACCTACCTTGTGCACTATGATGCTACTATCCTGCAACCCCGTGGATAAAGTCTTATTTTAATAGTGGTAACTGGGCAAATTATAAAATACAGACTTTGTCCACTGACACGGGGTATTTTGGCGGATATAAGCTACCATACTCCTTCCCTCTGAGATTCGAATCCTCTCTTGAAAGAAACGACGACACCGAGTGATATTATATGCAGTCGCAATTTTAACGTTGTCAATAGTCGCATTTTGCATGGCCATTTAGCTCTATATTCCCCAATCTAGACCTCGGTATCGCTTCAACAACTAGCCCGCACGCGCAAAGTTCATATAGCACCGAAAAATGGAGATGGGATGTCATCTATCATACGCCGTTTTAGTATTGAACTCGTGACATCCGCATGCGATGGAGTATCTCCCGTCTTGTCGTTGACATACTTGCGTCCCATTGATTTCATAAGTCGCTTGGTTGTTTCTTGGAGTATCTCGTCTCCCGATACTTGCTGTCCCGGAGAGTGTCGGGCAATGGCTTAAAGTCGTTAACCATATTTTCCGTCAGACAACACCCATACTCCTTTAGCCTTATTACCAACCTCCTTTCATTTCACAGCATTTGTCAAACAATATGGCACAATTAGTATAATTCGCAACGTTTCTAGGAGACGGGTGACCCAAGGGCCAAGGTCAACATAACTGGGTGCAGATGGTGGAGATAGGTTTTTCCATTTCGTCAACCTACACTCATGCAGAGTAGGATACATTGGCCATGGATGCTGCACTTCTCGATTCCCCGCGTGCTGGAGAATTTCGAAAACATGCATCGACTATGGCAACTATATCTCTTGCATGTACTTTATACTCAAGTATGATTCAAGTACTGCGCTCTTTGAGGTCGGAAAATCGTTGCAAGGAAGCCCTGTTCATTGGGCGGAGATGCAATTGATAAAGATCGATGGAAAGAGATAGAGTCTGTATCTAGGACAACAACAATGCTCGACATACAGTTACCTATGGTAACTGATGTCTATTGCATTATAGATTGTCACATTTATGCATGATACGGGGATGTTGTCTCGGGAGTACGTTTGCTGTAGTTTACATTACACGACAAGTGGTGTGGTATATAACTCCATTGGCGTGAAATGTGTTGTTTAATTTATCGTGGCATTTGTAGTTTAGGATAAGTGAATGCCAGTACAGTACTGTAACTAGCACCCTCAGTTCCTGTCGTGCATGCGCGTGCACACCTACATATACACACACATGCATACACACATGCACGCACTTATGCATGAGACACTGCCAAATTACTCTGTTTGTAGTTCTAAAGGGTAAAAGTGCACATCCCTTCTTATCATCTTTGACAACTCTGAGCTGTGCTGTTTTGCTGATTTCAAAACCTCAACACCAAAAGTGAAATCTCGTGATAGTTAGCTAAAATAATCCATGCAGAATCACTCACTGGCGTTTGATTTACACACTGCTATCATGTGACTTCCATGCTGTCGTTTAATTAACACCCTTCAAAGAATGTCACTCGCTAGTGTTTAATTTAAACTGTTACGATATGGAAGTTGGGGAGAACCGTGTGCATGTATTCTATGGTACACAGAAGAGAGAAGGAGAAAGACTCGAGATATATACAGGAGGCATCGGCCCCTGCAGCAGTACCGTGTATCAGACCTGTAACATCATGTACATCTGTAACATAAACTCTACAGTCATGCTATCGTATAAGTTAAACTCTTTATAAACGACGTAGTATAGTTTAAACACTAACGTGAGGTTTACGCTACAGGATAGTGGCATTTACGCCACGTACATCAAAATGATGAACCCTAGGGCTGTTAAATGTGATGGTAGAGAAGATTAATTATATCTATCTCGTAGAGGCCCAATAGACCATATATATACAATCTACCATATTCTACGCATACACACTTATCAACGATGCATCACCCTGAGTCCTAATGCAAGCCCGTATCCTCATACATGCCATATGCTCATATAAGACAGTAACTGATGATCCATGGGTATATGCATACATACCGCAGTGTTTCGAGTTTTGCGGTCTTGGATTCCTATTAGAATATCCTGATAGATAGCGTACATTCCAAGCTCTATTTTTACGTAGCACAATTTTAGTCAAGAGCAATTCAAAAATTGTATCAAAGGATAGTAGTTTAAATTAGTTTCTATATCATGCTTGAGACAATGCCTCCCGGGCAGTGTTCTCAACCGTCCCGTCCTAGCATACAAATGACGGCTGGACGCCCGTTGTCTGCCGGGGACGGTGAAAACACCGTCAGCGGCAGTCATCCACCGTCCCCGGCCGTTATTGGGCGGTTACAGGATATACTTATATGATTAGTAATTTAATCCTGAGAGCGCGTGGTAAGAACTATAAATGGATGTATCTATGCATAGTAGAGTTAATGAGTATTCCTGCCATGTCTGATGAACCAGAACGTATATTCCACAGTGCAAAGTTGCTCATCA
>Ga0307514_10002018_pt1 | contig 22000 bp, 16 predicted proteins | sample 16_EM_MG_FD_203088 | JGI IMG/M metagenome (GOLD analysis project Ga0307514, IMG submission 203088) | Populus trichocarpa ectomycorrhiza microbial communities from riparian zone in the Pacific Northwest, United States - 16_EM | ecosystem: Host-associated > Plants > Roots > Unclassified | place...
CATAGCCTTACACACAAAAAAAAAAAAAAAAAAAAAAAAAAAGATATAGGTATGAAATAAACTTTCCTGAGAAAGTAGTTCTACATCCAGGATCGATGGAGAAGGATTTCGATTTTCTAGAAGCTGGTTTGCTTGCTTTAAAAAGCGTAAGCATATTAGTCTTCGTGCAGTTACCAACCATGCTCAAGAAATTCCTATTGATGCTACCAACCGCATTCGATCTTTTCACCTCTTTATTCGATATCATACTCTCAATACTATTGGAACTGCATTTCCATCTACTATAGGTATCAGGAAATACCATCTCGGTAATATTGCCAATATGGATCAAATTCCATTAGAATTTGAGTTCTTAACAGGTGGCACATATGAGATGAAGGGTGCAACTACAGTTCAAGCTCGAAGTCAAGCAAGTGGGTTGGATAAACATCAAGCCACTATCAAGGAACAATTTTTGCAGATGTAATCAGTCGGATTAAACCTCTCATTGTTTTTCATGGCAAAGGTGCTAGAATAACTAATCACGCTAGCGTGGGGAATATATCATGTGAGGTACCGTCGTGAGAGATGCCGTCATGAGAGATGCCGTCGTGGGGGAATGTGAGATGCCGTTGTGAGAGATGCCGTCATGAGGGAATGCGAGATGCCGTTGGGAAGTGTCGTTTGCGTGGTGCAAGGAGAAAACGGAATGAATGAGTGAATGAATGATATATGAGGCAGTGTCCTCGTGGTGGAGGGGGCAGTCTTCAGACTTTAGTCTGCGAACAGATTCTGTTATTGAATATATTCATTCACTTGTCTCCCGCGGTGACCCAAGTGAACCAGCTCTCTAATATCAGACGACATGGGAATCAGTAAATTCCTACAAAAGTAACTAAAGTACTCCAAACTGAGAAGAACCTATGGGATAAGCGAGTAGTGGTTGATTTTCAAGGCGTTGATGAGAGAGTTATGTTATGCTGGTTACAAAATCAATGACAAGTCACAATTGACTTTTAAGCTTATCCAGGCCAGTGTACACTTCGAAATACAATCCCTCGCATGCTAGTGTTAGACGTACATAAAGCTCAAAAGACGCAAGCTGTAAAGGATGTAATGCATCGAATGCATACTCTATCAGTAATGGTTCCTGCTGGTTGTACCTCATTAGTCCAACCCCTTGGTGTCTGTCTCAATAAACCATTTAAGGATCGAATTCGTGCTTTAGCAGACCAGCATTATGTTGACCATATTTTGGAATGTTCAGCACAAAAGTACGCAGCATCAGAACACCACATTTCGATGACCCAGTGGGTTGGGCAAGCATGGGAGTCAATTCATTAAGAGCGACGGCATAACAGTTGCTATTGATGGATCTGAAGACCAGGACATCAATATCTGAGGCCTAGATAACTACCGAGTTGACTCACAAGCCATGGAGGACTTTAACACAGGGACCGATACCTCAGATACCTCGGATCCTGAGAGTGATGAATCCACTACTTCCTCTGGATAAGTCACATTTGGAACAGAAATCGTGCTTTAGTATAATACCCTGTATATTAGACAGTATCTATGAATAAGACAGTATGTTCCGTACCGTAAAGCTCCCGTACCGTGCATAAGACTGCTGTCTTATTCAGTAGTTTCTACGGTATCCTTCTCCTTCTGCCAGGTATTCGCATTGTGTACATATTCCTTCTACTTGATCAGGTACTGGGACTTGCCAGTCCTCATGTCTGTCTTGTGCTAGCCGATCGTCATAGTCTAGATAGGCTGAATACGATTAATGAATCAAAAAAAAAAAAAAAAAAAAACATAAGAGCCGAGCCAATGCCGCGATCAACCTATCCGGCCGCTCAATGGTCTGGTATCCGTACATACATACAACATATAGTACTAGTATTTTCCATCAAGCCAAAGATACTGCCCTAGTGCCTACACCACCACAAGATCCGCCATGAGCTCATCATGGGAGCCAGGAAGTCGGAGGGTCTAGACAACCACGTTGAAGAAAGGAAGAATGCTAAAAAGACCGGTGGGACGCATTGAGTGATGCTTCCATTACATAGGCCAAGCGGAGAATAACATGTACCTAACAAATCTCCCTTGGGTTGGCAGATTAACTTGCCTTCGCTTGAATCCACCCGGGGTTCCCCGTGGCTTGTCATACACCTCCCAATAGGGGTGCACAGGAGTAGGTAATGAGTGTTAAAAAAAACATGGTGTTGTCATGGATCAACTACCCACTCTATCAGATAGCTATCAGACATAGGCTTCCTTCTCCAAAGTGTGAAGAGCCTCAACTAGCTCTTCCATTGGCCATTGGCGGCCATCATAATTGAATCTTCTGAGTCTATTTCAGTGTAGCCACATCTCATGTTGGCCATGTTGGTTGTTGTTATTGCGACGCTGTGCCATGACCAGTGAATCTCAATCAACTTCAATGTCGTGAGTAAGGTGAAGACTAGAATCTGAAACCGAGCTCGGTGTACTGCAGCTGATAGCTACTGAACCTGATATCCCCTCCTTTGTGCTGTATATATGGGGCTACCTGTTGTGGTGACTGTGCAAACTTTAGTGTAATCGAACCAACTTCACAGGTCAATCGAGCCTTGAGGGGTCTTTTCTGTAAGGCAACAGGCACTTTCAGAGTGGGCATACGTCAGGTTCAAATACTCAGCCTTGCTCAAATGCCTACACAGATGCATGCATATAAATGTTCACTTACCCAGCGTGAGGCTGCTATTCTTGCCTGAGAGCGTAATTTAAACCTTGCGTACTGGTGCAGATGTTTCTCTACAGTGCTCTTACATGAGTGATACACTGCAAGTTTCGTGTGACAGGTGTCCTACCTGATGGCTCACCTGAAACGCACTCTACCAAGCTGACCAGGGTTGTCAATAGTGCCGCTGATGCGTAACGGCAATCTCCGATAGCGTTTGGTACATATTAATGGCCATCCAAACTGTATACCCTGAATCTGCTCATACACGGAGAAACCGCTGGTCAGCCACAGCTTTCGCCAAACCCTATCACCCGCTAGCATCATTACATGTATGAGGTGTCAACATTCAAGGCATATATTAAATTTACCAATGCTCAGGTTGCGTGGTACTTGTAAGAAAGATCAGGTTTTTTTAGAGTCTATACGTCTGTCCCCCGAAGGGAACCATAACAGTCAAAGGATCATAAGTAATTGAATGTAGCATATATGTATATATGTAGATACCCGTAGAAGCTTATGCGGCAATTTACAGCATGACAGCAGGTTTGGAGACTCCCAGTCCATACAGCTGGACACGTGGGAAGCCTGCAACTGCAGGGGCCATGGCCATTCCTAGAACCAAATGATGATAGCATGTATACACCATGTAACTACATACTTTTGAAACTTACATCTTCTTAAATTGAATATGAAAAGGAAGGAGTCTAGGAGGTCTGTGTGTCTATGTATATGTATCTGAACCTGTCAAATGCCAATTTCGAAAAATATCCAATAATGGTGGGGCAGTGACATTCAAATTATTCGGTGATGTTTGGTTGCATGATATATCTCTTGGCGACTACTTATTTGGGTATCAGGCTCTTCAAACTAGACCAAGTCCGGTATCTGGAATGCTCGAGTTCCAAAGAGGAATAGCCGCCAAAACACCCATATCATGACTTCCCCGTAAACGCCGAATTGTCTAGGGCGCCATGTCATCAAGTTTCCTGCAGAATCTTAATTTGTTGATACTTCTATTAGAGATGTGTACATTAGATTAGTACTAGAATACTCTCCGAGAGCGAGCATGCATTATAGGTAGAACACCACACACATGCTAGCTTGAAACTGTCAGCCGGGGTGTAAAAACATACATGCTGTATGGTGTACAATGCTCTTGTGCTCTCCCCGCCTCCCCCATAATGTCATATATAATAACGTTACTTGGAGCTGGTAAAATTGCAAATTTGTGCCAAGCCAATTGGATCACTGTATGCGGTTGAATATATTGGTTACTGAATCTGAATTTGGCCTCACTTGTACTTGTTTCTGTTCACGTGTTAATTTAGATAATGACCAAATATCTGGCTGGGGCTGTTCACCATGCCATACGCAGATTTTGATGAAGATCAATACTGACGCGCGCTCATGAACAGATTACCCCAGCATCCTAATACATATATGGCAGTATCCCTAAGATTTTTGGCATGTGGAGAGATATGATATTTGCGAACTCGCAGGCCGAACCAAGAAAATGGTTTGTCTCATTGGAGCGAGTACCCACTAGATCTGTTACTTACACAGGGAATGGGCTGTTTAGATTGAACTGGTGGCCCCTAATTTTGACCAACCTAGCTGCCGAAAGGTACAGGTGAGGACCATCAGGGCCATTTGGTTGTATGTTTCTAGATCTTCAGGAATATTTAGAGACCAGGTCTAATAACCTAACAAAGCGCCTCATCTCAATCAAATGACCACAAACTGGCCTGTGCACTGAGATCTGTCGGATTAGGAAACCGGGGATTATCGGAGCTCCCTTCCAGGCCATGTTATGTATCAGCCGATAGGAGACTGGGCCTCGGATCGCTAATCCGTCTCCGACAGCTTGGGCCCAAGGAGATCTAGAAATTCCAACAAATTGGTGATGAGCGCGCCACTGATTCACGCGTGTAAGACGGCACAATACGAGGCTCAAAAGCTGGTCTGTGCGCAGTGGGGGCCTGGGTATCTGGACAGGGTGGTCCCACTAAAGTTCAGTTGATGCAGCAAATCAGATCGCCCCCATATCGACCACATCCCGAATTCTTGTTTTTAATCATTCGATAAACCTGGTGCTCTAGGAAGGTCCATACAGGGTGCACGTGTTATCGATATCGCAATATGTAACGAGATTTTTACAGCCAACGCTAAAAAAAACATACTTGATATAGATACCTACTCTACAGGCTCCTTTGACGATAGCTTAGGCCATTTCTGGTATATTTCGCGAAAAGCCACAATACTAGCGTTGGTTGTAAAAATATCTAACAACCCACATGTCGAGGAAAAAAGCGTGTTTAATCAGGAGATTATAATACGAGTTCAGAACGGATTTTGCCTACCCAATCTCCGCAAGCGAATCCTTGCATTGGATTGCTATCACCGAACCACAATTCAGTCTTGCTGTTCCGTCTTTATGCACAGGAGCGTCATAATCTATACACTCACAAGTATTTCAGTACCGACTGGTGATGCAGTACGCTGCATAGACGACTCTGGAGCTTTCATTCAGTGATCGCTGACATACATCTGAGATCTGACTCGTCAAGTTCTAAATCCGCCCGTGTAATGTCGCAACCACTACTCTGTAAATGTAGCGAGTCACAACAGGTCACGTACATTTACATACCTTGAAACTACCAACTACGTATAGAGTGTCCTTTATTGTTTTTGTTGATATTCGGGCGGGACATGTTGGCAGCACTACTCTATAGATCTAGCCAGCTGCACGGAAACAAAAAGTGCGATATTCGATTGTCAACTGTTAGATTTGCGAGATCGGTGAAACATCTAAATGTCAAGGAGATGCCAATATCTCCAGTGATGTAAGGAATATGATGCAAAAGTAAAAAAAAATGAGATGTTCAGATGTCCCTTAGGGTTGACACGAGATGATTTTTTGCAAAACAGAATTGGTACGGAGTTCATGACAGCGTTTGATGCAGTAGAACCCAATAATGGTTTCCCATATGACGTCCCGCATATCTACAAGTATAACATCACAACAACTACCAATATCACAGTGATATACTAGATAGAGAAGCAATCACGTAATTGAGCATTACTGTAGGAGAATAAAATGCCTGGTGGCCTAAAATCATACGACCATCAATTTTCCTTCCTGCTTCTCAAAGTCCTGGCATGTTAATAGGATAGCCTAGCCATGATTATGTTTCCCTGGTTCCTGTGGTCGCGGATCACACCCAAAGGCACCATTGCCAGTCTAACAGGCTGCTTAGGTCAAAGGCCTGGCTGACTGGATTTCGCCAATGGATAGAAAAAGAAAAAAAAAGGGTGAAAAAGCAATCAATGTACCAGCCTTTCGATGCCTCTTAAGGACACATCTAGAGCTCGTGCAGCCTATAGGAATAAGAAGACTATGGGAGCTGAAGGCTCACAGGCTACACTAGCCTACACGGTATCCCACTCTACACTGAGAATGAATTAATTATTTGTAATGTATTCCAACTGATGCAGCCGGTTGCCAGACAGCCGTTTCCTGTTAACGTTAACTGCAATGTCAGAGGTAAATCAACCTGCATGCAAGGGTCCAATTATTACAGCTCACAAAATTGACCTCTATGTTTCCCAATACGGTAATTGAGGACCAGCTGATCGACTGTGATGTCAAAGGGTCGGCTACCTATTCCATGCAGCTACTCTAGATTGATCATCTTCTCGCAAGTTGGTTTTATACGAGCCCATATGCTAAACTTCACCCTTTAAGCAATGTAAAAGGTATATAGATCGTAAGTTGCTTTAGCTTGGTTGTGTTTCCTTGCAGAGTGCATCGGGCACTGGCTCCGAAGCTTCATGTTGCTCGGGAAGTGCTAGTACATTAAATGTACATTCCACATGAAGCCATATTTGCATCTCGTCCGGACCCCACTTGCGCAACTGGGGTTGGTTCTGCAAATTTAAGAATTGCAAGCTTGAATACTTGGCCACAGAAGCGGCTTTGGCTGCAAGAGAACGCGGCTTCGGGATAGTGTTGAATCTGATAACGCTTCAATTTCTCAGGCTCTCGGGTATGTGCTGTATGTAAGCTATGGCTGCCCCCTCCCCCGGCCAAAGTATCGGCTTCGATGTCAAGTGTACATACATCAGGGTGCATGAACATGAGCAACAAGTACTGGAAATTCTTCCTGAAACCTGCAGAGTTGGCAGTTACTCCTATATTCATCGAGACTGGGCCAGAAGTATCCTAATCTGTTTATATACGTAGGCAGAAGGTACAAGCTTGCAAGCTTAAGCTGTTCGCTGAGAGTTGCATGCAGCTGCAGCATGCATGCATTTAGCGGTACATTACATGTTGGACCCAGGAACCCCGCACGTGCTCTCGACAAGTTATCGATAACGTCACAGAGGATAGCCTAGACCCACCTGATCATAATGCAACGGTTGTACATGTACGGCTGCCCAGCATGTCCCTGTTAGAGGATACGTACAGAACAGCTCGAATTATATGATAGCTATAATTAAATTGCTTGCTCTACACCATATGATAGGTTGGTCGGTTGGCCTTGAAGACTGAAATGTACCCCACAGTATGAAAAAAGCAAACTGAACACATATGCGTGCAGAACCATGGATTCGTGGTACACCCTCCTGCAGTGTCTTACACCAATCACACTAGTGCATTGACCTCATGGTTTAGCACGCCTTTACTCTTACCAGCCTTTATGACAATTCCGTATAATCAAAGCCGTGTTATCGATATATGATCACACAATGCCATCTCATACCGTCCTAGGTGTATCATGAGGGCAATTGCAGAAGCCTGAAATTAAATGTGCATGAGCTAGGTTCTGGAAGAACTGACACCAGAGGAGTCCAACAATAATGTCAAACAACTTTCCATAAGCCTATTAATTACTCAATGGGGTTTCCTAGGGGCCAAGACAATCGTGGGGTCAAAGGGTGGTAAACAGTCCAGGACCACTTCCATGGGCTGGAAAAACAAAACACAGGAAATAGCAAATACTGATCAGGGGCCAGGCATCAGTACGCAGGGCCCACATTGCAGGAAACGTCAATAGTGCCAAAAAATTTGGCAATTCTCCGTGGACCCCTGCCCTCCCTCTGCAAGGACATGGACTATGTACTAGTACACTATCTTATTTGCGTTCCAGACCCCCACCCCCGTAACTTGATCGACATTCACAAGAATCATTTTGTAAGACACTGTATGCAAGTATGTCTATCGATGATGTACTCTATACGTAGATCTGCTTAAAAGAATAATTTAACGCACGGCTCAACAGTGGCAGTCTTGGGGCTGGAACACACACCTGAATGTCATTTTTATATACAAATCCGGCGAACAAGGCTCTATATAATTTTCCGTAGAAAGACAGGGGTCTTGTTCGCCGGATTTTGCAGTATTGAAGGTGCACTGCCCAAGAGCTCAACAACTACATAATGCACGTACGTACGAGTGTGCCTACCACCATTACCCAATTCCATTCCATTCCCTCACTCGGAACCACCACTCTATGCAGATGGGCAGCCATGCATGAAGGCGGGGATGTATCAGAGTTTTATCGTGATGTATGCTGCCGGCGTTGACTAGGTTACAATAGCTGGAACCTGCATGCATGGTGTACTCAACTTTTGTTCTATCGAGAGGGACTGATAATCCGCCACGTAGATCCACACAAGTTAAGGGCAATTCTTGCTCAGGAACGAGTTTTCTTCTTGATATTCTTGATGCCGGATTCGGCTTTTCGGCTTTCCGATATTTTTCTCGGCTTCTCAAATGTGCACAGTCCATGTAGATATATCCCCACAGCAAGCAAATGCAGTTACTAGGCATCTTAAAGGACTATTCCGTGAGAACTTTTTGTTACGAGCTACATATATGATACTATTTACCACTCATACAATAGTTGGCATTCATTGCCCAGAGGGGATTATAAATCGAGAAAATGTAATAATATGAACACTATTACTCATGTCACACACGTGTTGAACAAAGAAACATCATACTATAGCCGCACACTGCTTCTGTGATCAATTTTGCCTCAACCAGGCCACCAAGCTCAATCGCCATGCAAAGTATTCCCATAAGCAAAGCCGCAAACTCGTGGCTGCAAGAAACCAGACTCACAGGGAAGAATTCTAGGGTTATTGTGGTCCACAGGTATAACACGCGCATGGGATTCGAGAGATGAATGGAAATGGGTTGGGTGTTTTTGTTCAGCAAGATGTATTCCCACACAATCCAAGCACGCCCAGGAGACCACAACCATCTACCCAGCATTTTGCCCATGGGCGCCCACCCCATAGCTTGTCTACAGTGACCCTAGCTCACGTTTCCCATTGTCGCTCGCTGCTTTGCTGTACCGAAGGAGGCGGCGTTGATATCGGCGTGCCCACACCAAAGTCACGGTCAATCTCGAGCTTCAGATATCATCGGCACCGACCTCTGCTACCGCTACTGCTCCGACTTTCTATACCAAGGTCCCCGCCCCTACTTTGTTTCTGAGCTACAGCCCCAAAGGCACATGCTTCCTCAACTGCGGGGTCTTGTTCCATTTCCGTTTCCTCCACAAGTAACTGCGGCGAGAACCTTGGCCCTCCCCTTCGGGGAGTTTCACCCACCCCCCTCTCGGGATCACCCCTTGCAAATCCCCCAAGACCCTGGCGATCTTCTCCGTCACTGTGATAGTGCTCAAAATCCCCATCATCCCCATCCTCATTAACGTCAGCATCATCTCCTTCTGCTCCATCCCATTGCCCCTCTGCAGTCCTACCACCTCTCCGACTTGTTGCGGCTTCTGTCTCAGTATCATCTTCAGTGCTTGGGAACACCGGCATAGCGTCTGCCTGTAATGCATCTTCCCGCCTCGTGAGCCATGATGAGCGCCGAGTAGTGAATATCTCAAGTGAGGGTTTCATCGCTGGATGATATTTGTGATTCTGAAATAGTCCGCAGTTGACGACGAGGACACCTATTGACGACGCTGCTCACGTGGTTAGTTTTGGTTCAGGGAAAGTCTTCTAGTATGTTGGCTGGGTAGGTATTTCGTTTTGATTGGCGGAGGGGAAAATGGAGTGTTATAGGCACGGGAGGGATTGTTAGGTTTTTGGAAGCTCTGAAGAGGATTATCATAGCATGGGTAGGTATGGGGGACCGATGTGAATGCACAAATATAGGAAAATAGAATCTGGGTTGTAGCAATATACACCAGAGCCGAGCGGTAGATTGTGAGTATGTGCGTATAATGAGACCCACTGACGTTCAGCAAACAACATGGTTCCACAACCCCTACAAAAGGTCCTTGGGCACTTGTGAGGGGCATCTATCGGCTGTGCATCGTACACTCGCATCTCTGGTTTGTGTTTCCGGGATTTCTGAGACTGTATAATCATCATATTCCTCCGTGATTCTGGATTCATATTTGCTTAGCTGGTGATGCTCAAAACCAATAAAAAAATACAGAGATTGGAACACCGCGCGGGGGCTGGGGATTATCGACGTGCCGGTAGTGATATACGTTCCGAAGAAGCTTGCCGAATTAATTTGGCAGTGGTAACAATGGCACATAATCATCCCTGGCCGTGGATTGGAGATGACAATAGTGAAATCCCCACATAAGCACTGTCCTGCGAGAGGTGGGAGAGTTGTTGTTGGTGAGTCGGCAGGAGGAGCTGCAGCTTGGTGTCTATGTCGGTGCCCAGTGGTGCGGAGACTGGCTGCCATTTTTCCCGTTCTGCCTTGATAAGGTTAATTGAACGAGGAGCGTGGGAAGCAGTGCCTCTCGCCAGCACTGGAGAACGACAACAGTGTTTATCTCTTTACAGTTTGCAAGTAGCACTGGCAGAATGCGGCAGAGTCTGCAGTGTGGCACTGGTGGTCAATTTTTGAGCAACAACTGAAAAAAACGACACTCTCAAGAAGGGTAAGTATGTACAGTTATATACAGCGTTTGAGTACAACCCACTAGGTAGTAGCTTTGTGAGGGCCTTACTTCCACTGTCAGTTCATTACATATCAAAAGTGATATTGTGGTGGAACTATTCATGCGATCCCCTAAAACTGCGATCCGGGTGTCTTCTGCAACAAGCCTGGCCATCGGACAAATCGATTAGATCAGGTCTCCTCAATCATCGCTAACGCCTTGTTGATCTAGCCCCCTCCCAAAAAAATCACCTTACAGCCGCGCGATTCTTTTGTTGAAATTCTTCACTCTTGGCGCCCAACATCAATCATGTGTAGAATCGAAATCCGCGGCGAGGGATTAGAGCCAAGTAGCGGGGTGCAATGGACAAAGAACCGGAGGTGCCACCAATTGAAAGGGCAATTCAATTTGAAAGTGCTGCTCAACCCGAGCCTATCAAATCCACTATTGTCTCTCAAGAAACAAATGAAATGAATCTGGAGGAAACTGCCGAACGCAATGTAGTACCTGCCGGTGCTTCCTTGCCAAGAAATAACCACAGACGCCGGCGAGCTGGGGAACGTCGCCTGGGAGAAAATCCTCAGTGGGTCGGGTCCGTAGGCCAATTCCCAGAAGCCTTCGTCCTCGAGATCGGTGCATACCACACAGTGTGTTGATTTGTTGCCACGTGGATGTTAGTGAAGGAGAGAAGTGCACATTGGCAGAAAAAAAGGTATACTCGGAAAGAGTGTTGTGCTGATGCCTTCCATGAACTTGAATTCGATTAAAAGCATTCTCTTCCACAGCAGATACACATCTTTGATCATTGGGAAGGTTCAATGGGGAAGAGTTGGAAGATGTTTATAAAACGTTCAGGGAAGACCAGTCAGATTTGCTGCGGCAGGGAGCGGATTAGTTACAGTTTAGAACCGAGCTGACTCTAGAATCCCTGCTCAAGAACTTGCCAATGAACAATAAAAATATACCAGTATCATATCAGAAGGAGCGGCAGAGGAGTTCCTGCGACTTGCCCTTCGGGATTTCATAGGCTAGTCTTTCTACAGAGTGCGATTTCGCGCCGTCCTGTTAAGTTGAGTTTTGTTCCACAAAGTACTTCAACGATAATCGATAGTGATAACTCTCCAATCGCTCCACTCAGCTGTATCAGGCTCCTTTGGCCCATGAAGACGTCAATTTTGATGCAGGCTCCTTTCTGACTCTCCCCCCAGTCTCCTCCCCTATCATTCACATAAGGGAGGAGCAGATGTCTAAGGGAGACGACCGTTCAAGCCAAGGAACTAAGATCCTCGCGTAGTTATCTCTACCGACGGCATGCTGTGGTTGGTAGAGATGCGCTCGAGCTCAAGCCGCCCCCCCAGTGAACAACCATCTGGCGCTGAGCGTCTTAGAATTGAGGCAACACACCTAAATGGGAGGCGAACCAATGTCAACAAGGAAGGGAAAATCATTTTCCGTTGGTTGTTGATGTCCCAGTCGTTATTCTGGACCTTGTTAAGTAGGTCCATGTAGGTATCTTTAAGCCCACTTAAATGTAGGGTTGCACCTAACGCGCAAGTCTCATCAATAACTGGAAAGTTTTAGGCTCTCAGACAATATAACTTTTCTGATTTGTGGAGTCATGGGGAATGCAAGGATTAACGACCCTTTGGGTCAGCCCAAGACAACCTGCTCAGCTTAGTGAAACCCAGCGACCAGGCTCCTAGCATCGTCTTAGCGTTATTCTCCGAGTTGGAGCCACCCCATTTTCCACATTATCAGGACCCTGAGCCGCACCAGGATTCCGTATCGGAGAGGCACCAAGGGAGAGGAACGTGGGTTTGCCTGGTGTCAGGCCACAGGCTGGCTCGGAAGCCGCAAATTGGAAGATACCCGATTCGGGTGCTCCTTATGCTTTCCATGAGATTTGACTGCAGTGCTCCGAGCGCCTGAAGCTACGGTACATTCAACGCATCATTTAACTTGATGTATGACCAAAACCTTCACTGTTCTTTTGGAAACACCCCCCTCATATGCCGTCCGATACCAGTGCTGCAACCTGCCCTGCATTCAGAAGCGAGGCCAATGCACCCTGCCTCACCGACACATGAGTCTGCTAATGTCGAATAGATGCTTGTCGGGAGGATCAGCGCTCAGCAAGCCGGCCGTGACTTCCCCCGGATGAGATATCCACCACAGCCTGTTGAACCGTTAGCGACCGAGTATTCCGGTGTCTCTTGAATATCCTTCGTATTTAACCTCGAGATACCTCGCTGGAAACAGACACATCGCTCAACACCCACCCCTCAGCATCCAGTCCAGACCCAGCTATATAATTCATACCTCCTTCAGCGCTCAGTTCATACACACTATCACCCACCTTTCCTCGAAATGCTTTCCCAACCGGCTGTTCATGTCCTTTCAATGGTTCTTGAAGCAGACCATGCGCTTACACCTTGTGAAGAGCAATTGGGTCCTTTCTCTCTCTATCAACACAGAGCGAACCACAAGATGAATCACCCCTTTCTCGACCCTGAACTCACAAGTTGCCCTGTAAGTAGCTTGTCTCTTGTCACGGCGTGGGTAGCAATCAGCTATATCCTTGCTTCACGAACCGAATAACCAGAGGAACTACCCAGCCCTTCCCCTAAGAGCGATTCGAGAGTTATAACCCTTGATGGAATACATGCAGTTCCAAGCACTATTTCCTCAATCGCCATCGGAAAATTCCTTCATCTCTTATTCCGGTCTACTGATAACACTTGCTAATGCATTGTTGTGATTCAGATCCCCAGCGTCAAATGTCAGACCTGTGACACTGAAGGCATCGAGGTGTATGTCATCAAGGGCAAGATTTGCCCCAGGTGTGGTGCGCACTGCGGCTAGATACCACAGATATGTCCTACGTCCCTATTTATTCGTATAGGCTATGTAGGCCTCCTTGAGGGCCTGCATTGGCGTAGGGTTGATATGATCGCGATCTGTTTTGTGCGTCATTTGTTGGGATATTGGACAGGAGTTCAGGCACCGATACACACATTCATTGTGCCCATTTTGAGGTGCTCATTGAGCCTGCGAGTTTTGTGCCCCTGTGTTTTTGTGTTTGTTTGCGCATCTGTTGCATGTTTGTGTTTTGTTTTGTTTAGTTTTTGTGTTCCGGTGTCGTCACATCACATATGCATGTGTGTTGCATATTGCATATTTGGTGTTTAGCATAGCGTTTTGAGACCAAGCAACGACAGCGATGAGGTATCTCTATAACGTATCGACTGGCTAATACCAGAAAGTTGGTCAGGGTAGTCAGTCTCGAGACTAAGTGGTTTTCCCGATAAATATGGTTACCAAAATGTGACTGCGTGGCATATGACCAATTCCCTGGTCCTTACCCATTCCATGACCGGCCTGGAGTCAAAATCATCAAATAAGCGGCCTCATTGCCAACGTGGTAGAGCTTTACCGCCATGAGCACGCACAATGATGTAGATTTTCTCCGGTTTCACAAATCTGCAGGAAAATGCTTTCCACACCGTAGTTTGCATTTGACTCCGCTCCAGAAACACAACAGGAGGCGCCTGGGAATACTGGCTTTGTAGAGATTTGCTGTTAGAATATTCAGAATTTTCTGTGAGAGTGCTTGACAAGAAATGAAGATTCTCGAAAACGGGGCCTTCCAATGTATTATGCTTTTCCTTGCGCTTTTGTGATAAGACTTGAAGATTCTCCAAGGGGCTTCCCCCGCTCCTGCGACGTGAGGGTTTGGTCCGTGAAGGGGTAAGGTATGTTATTCTGGCAATGATTCCTATACTCAGCACCGCACTGGAAATAAACGAGGATTTGCTCACATTCGCTGAAACGGTTGTCAAGACCCATAGTTGCGGTTTGCCTGGACCTTTTAAGTGGGAGGAGATGGTATGTACTGTGAATGTAAAAACTGTCTGGATCCGTGAATATCGAATTCCCTGATGACTTCGGATAAGGTATATAGGATAGTCAGAGAGAAACAACTGTACTTAACACCTCTGGTGACTCGAGTGCCATTGTAAGAACGGAACTGGGCACAGCCTTGGTTACCACTATATTGTAGGCGTTTAGTGAAGGCAAGATACGTATGAGGGGTCGCTGTGCCACGACCTCTACTTCACAGGTACAGACCCACTGTTAGTCTGAAACCGCTGACCGGTCTCGAGGCCGTCCAATGGATTCCTTGCTACCTAGAACACACCTCTCATTTTCATTGGTGATAGAGGAAACGGTGGATGGGATTTTCGGACGGTTGTCAGATCGTTTGACGGTCGAGGTCCAAGCGACGTGTGAATGACTTGAGGTAAATACGCTGTTCATATACTGTATATACGACATTCTGAATTGCAGCAGACCAGCCAAGTAAATCCACTTGGAGTGGAATGCAATGTGTTTAGCTGCTAGAATGTTGCTGTCCAATTGTACTTAACTATTACTAGATACCTCAGGCATCTCATGTGCGCAGCTGAGGTTTCCTGCCATGGTTGATTTGTTTAGAGTTCTGAAGATTCGAATGCCGAAGGTGTGTAGCAGTCAATTGGTGAGAGCAGTTCATTGGTGGAGTTGGCCAGATTCCGGATGCGACTGAGCAGCAGTTGCAGACATGATCAGCGTAACCATCAATCCGCCCTCATCACTTTTCCTGTGTCGCATTACATGTACAGGATCTGTTTTCGGCGCGGGAATAATACAAAACTTCCGGCCAAAGATAAAATTGAAGTCCCAAGATGAAGCGGTAATCGCAGTTGTACATCAAATTCAAGCCGCTGATGTGTTGGCGTAAGAGAGAGAGAGAGACACACACCATTGCCAGATTTCTGTGGGACTTGGCAAATATACTTCAACGTCAAGTTAAGTGATATCTCAGCGTAACAAAGACGACAAGTTCTACTCAATAGCAATTAAAGCATTTTTGGCTCCATCGACTATCATACACTACTGTCATTCTAGATCTCGATCTAAATTGAGACATATACTCTAAACCATCAGGTACCCCCCCTAATGCGTGCTGTTGGAGCCGGGGTATACATATGTACATAAATGCTCCACCCGAATGGGACATGCTCGCAGGTACACAAGGCTATTGGTCTGCTGCCAGTACTTAAAGTTTATTGGGAGCTGCAAACGGAGTCATGTGACTCGACATTGCTGTGGATCGCTCGAGGTATGTCGCCTGGCTCATACAATCTGGCTGGCACAAACCCAATCCCTTATCCTAGCGTTTTGCAGTATCCTGATAGTTGAGCCCTCTAGAGGGGCTTGTGCCAACTAGGCTACTAAGTAGGTGCAAAATTGGAGCGAGCTGGTGCGAAATGCTCGATTGCAGCAAATCTGTGTTTAGTCCCGTGATTATGTGACCAGCCGGGGACGTTCAAAGCGAGACTGGGAAACTTTCGGCAAAGGGTTTCTTGAATGAGCCATCTGAAAATGCAAAGACGGTTGAGGATGAGGAGTACAAGTACTCGTCCTTCGCTGGTGGGTCGTGCCACCAGACTAACAAGTACTGTGATGCTTAAGTACTGTGTAGTCCGGCTGGGGGTGAAGTAAGGCTATAAGAAATAGATTAGGTAAGTACAGTACTTAGACGAGAATTTCCTGCTGCTTTAGGAGCTCGAATACTCGATAGGATAGTCTCACAATTCTCTGACTAAGGAGCTTCGCCCCAGCTTTCCAAGTCATCTATAAGCGTACTTACCCTCCTTCCTATACACATACACACCCACTTAAGCAGCCTCGCCAGCTGTCTCCATCTCTGAACCTGGTGGATGGCTGCCTTGAGCTCAAAGTCCACGAGTCAGATCTCCCTATATCGATAATACATGAGCAAGGATGCCAAACTTTGTGTGGCCTCCACCCTTCCTTCCGCCCCCAATTCCAATTCAACCCCCTCCGGTTGCCATGCCAGATATACAGTGAGTCTCCATAACCTAGAGCCTCTCACATAGCGTAGAGAATATCTTCTAATAGAATATAGCTTCTTCCCTATTCCTCACCCTGGCATGCCTGTCTTAGGTACACCAGTGCAGCTGCCGATACCGATACAAACAAAAGTACCTATGCCCACAGCAGGGGAACTCCCACTACCTCCTGTTCTAGCACAACAACCCAGGTCTACTGAAACATCATATCAAACAGTGACGTTTATCCCTGTTGGCACGCTCACAGAGATATGCTACCAAAAGCCCGACAACCCAGTGGTTAAGGTGGAAGAAACTCATTCGCTCGTTACCAATAATCTATATGGCACATTGAACACTTCCGAGAAGCCCCCAGCAACAGAGCCGGGAAAGGAAACTGAAAAAGTAACCCCACCACCACCGCATGAGGCTAAGGAGGTTTCAACACCAATTCTCCCAGCTCCAGTGCAGCAAAATCAGGGGGATTGGCGACACCACCACTACCACACCCACCGCTACTCAGTTCCCCCTCTTAGATATGGGGGGCATGGAAGGGAGGAAGTTTTCGATCCTGACACTGTAAGAGAGAAGGGCCACCCCGAAAAAAAGAAGGTGCCAGAAATGGTGAAGGTCTCAGCAAATTGTGATGCTCATGCAGAGTTTAACGCACAGGAGGAGGAAGCGAAAACGAAGCATTCCTCGCCCCAGAGCAAGCACCCGATTTCAGAAGCACCTAAACGAAATGACCGTCATCACCATTATTATACCCCAGGAAGGGCCTACGCATTTCCGTTCCCAATTCAAACTCAACCAAGTTCTACTCCCCAGATGGAGCAGCAAGCTACATTACAAGCCCTTGCTGAGATGCAGGATGCTATTAGAAATCTCCAACTAGCACAGGCTGCTCTTGCGTCCCGAGTGACGGAGGTTGATCATGAAATACAAATGCCACCACCTGAAAATCAGATACCTCCCCCAGATGCACGCCCTGAACCAGAGGTAGAAACTGGCTCGCATATAGCCGCGGCAGAGTGTGAGAATGCTAATGCGGGAAAGCCAAATCCCCCAACCCAAGTGGCTACTTCTCCTATACAGTCAACCAAACCGACTAGTCTGCCTGGCGCTGTACACCTAGATGAGGTTCCACCCGAAACTGGTAAAGCTACACTGCCTGGACCTCAGTATCCGGTATCCTGTCCCCATGGATGCCCTCCGTTCCCTCATCGACATTTTGGTCCTCAATACCATGCTTCGCATATCCAATTCCCAGGGGGTCCTCCTTACCAGCCTGGCTTCAACTATTCAGCAACTTACCATGAAGCCGCAGTAAATCCACCAGGTTATCCATACACTTATTATCCGCAAGTTGGCTCCTACCCCGGGATTCCAATGAACCTGAACTATCGAGGGTCCAGAAGACCCAGAAGAAGGCAGGATTATGATGAACCTGGAGACCTATCTTCACAAGGAGAAGATCATCATACTAGATCCTCCAGGCGTGCTAGTGTTGAGGAAAGCAGGTTTCGTGACCATCACAGAGGTGAGTAACTGTTTTGGCGACTTGCGGCTCTGATTCATATTTTCGATTTTCTTTTGCCTTATTGATGTTTCACTTGTATCACCAGAAGACTGCTGGGCTGAAGGTATTGATATTCTTTCATAATAGCAACTTTTGGCAGCCAGCTGCAGCGGTAGATACAGCTGTATATTTGTTCAACTGCTTCTACTGCCGCAAAATCTGAGAAATTAAACTCCTTTCCCTTCTAACATAGGAGTGTGAGGAGGTCGCACAATTTGTTAATTGCATGTTCGTTGCTATCTTTTTCACAGCTTACCTATTCTCTTTGCATGATCCTTGAGTCACAGTATAGCTAGCTGCTATCATGCAATGGTTTTTGTTGTAAAACATGTCCGCTGTTCAGCAGGGGTGTCATTTCATGTCGAGATTCTGTAGTTGTTGGCTGTCCTTTAAAGAGGATGCCAATTACCTCGTCATACTCTTCGCTTAATCTCATAGCATAATAATATATCTTTTCATGTTTGTGTACCCCTTACTGGCGATTTGTGAATTCGTTCGCTGATATAGGGAGTTTGGTGTAGGCTGTCCTGAGCCAAAGAGTCCACCACCGAAACAAGGTTCAAAGGTGCCTAACTTAGAAACTAGCAAGTCTCCTAAGGTTGCGTTCTCATCTAATATCAAGTCTTCTACTTTATTGGCGTCTCCCTCCTCTACCTCCTCTAGTTCCTCGAATTCAGGCTCCGAGGAGGCCATATATCCACAAGAGGCCACCTCAAAGGAGAAAAAGAGGAGGAGGAGGTTTAAAAATAAATCCGAGTCTGAAAGTGTCACAGGTATTGACACTTGTCACGACAAAACTACAGTTGTCAGAAGTGCTGTGGCTTTGACAGATACCATCAGAGTTGGCGACGCGAAATTGTGTGCGGTGCATCAGTGTGGATTAGAGGAGGCTACCACCGAAACCACTATTCCAGAGCAGAAGGGGAGGTGTGCAGCAAAGCCTCCAGTAGGAAGGAGTCCGGAGGGGAGTGAGACGATAATCGTGGAGAACTCTGAGAGAGTCCGTCTACTGCCACCTCCTGGCGTAAGCAAATCTTCGACTTCGAGTGCATTCCCATGTACAACCCTGCCCTCTTCTCTTAAAGCGACTGCACCATCCGTTCCTGGAATTTTCCTACGCAGGAGTGGTGTTGCCGTGGAGACTGATTTCAGGGCCCACATTACCTCTATTTCTGTGAGCAAAGTCCAAGAGCCAACTCCTACGTGTGAGCCTATAGCCCACCTATCGCCTCCTGACCATCCTCCGGCACCACCCTCTCCTCCTCCTGCACCCTCCTCTCCACTGTCCACCCTGAGTAAAGTAACCACCGCCGGTTTAGAAAGTGACGGGTACATCTCAGGGGAAGAGAGTAATACCGAAGAGCTAGACACATATCAACCAGAAACCGGTGGAAAAGGGCTCGCCATACCACCCTCTGTACCTATCACACAGAACAAACATAAGCACAAATGTGGGTGCCAGTGCTGCGAAAAGAGAAGGGAGAAACGTAGAGGTACAGTAACGGAGAAGAAAAAGAAGAAGAGGGGGCGGGGAAACGAAAAGAGTTCTAAAAGGTCACATATCGATTCCGACTGCCATCTCTGCAAGGTAGAAAGGGTGCATGGAGCTGGGGCGCTATTTATGACCCACGAGAAATTGGAGCAAAGAACGGACAGCAAGGGTAGCATTTTACGGGATATAGCAGTCGGCGCATGTGCAGGAGGACTTGGGTATCTCGTTGGGACAATGGTCAATCGTAAGCAGACAAAAAAAAAGAAAGGAAAGAATGTTACCAACCCATTTAAGCGCTTCGGTGTTGGTACGGGCAAAACTGCCAGCGAAGAGGTTACACGCGGATTATCACAAAAGCCTGGGCTTAGTGATAATGATGGTGTCTATAAATTGTCTAAAGCCCCACCGACACCGACGCCGCCTGAGGGTTTTGTCCTCCCAGTTGCAAATGCAAAGCCCGTTTATCCAGGGTGGAATGATGAACCATTGAATATTAATCTTATGGGCGGGAAGGGGTCCTCTCTACCCAATCAAAAACCTGAACCTGGCGGAGTTACAACCTCTCCGGTCCCAACTCCCCCTGAGAGCCATCGTCAGCACCGCCGACACCACCATCACCACCATCATGAGTACCACGGGGGCAAAAAAAGGAAGGGAAAAGCCAGCGTTTATACGGTTGATTTGCCGAAGGAGACACTCTCGGGACCAGCTAGTGGAGAAAACAGGAAAGGAAATGTAGGACTCGTTATTCATATGAAGGGTGGGAGTGAAGATTGGGCTGCTCTGGAGAAGGGGAAGCAGGAGTGGGCTGCAGCTCCCCTGGTTGCAAACAATAGTTATGTGAATGGGGCTTTTATGCGTGGGGCACTACACGATTTCACCGTCGACCGCGAAGCGGTATTTCCACTGGGGGTGTCAGTAGCTGTGGCAACACATAAAAGCAAAAAAGGGCCCTACCCTCCTACAGTTTACATTGGATCAGACATTTCTGGATCTCCAACCCCACCCATTCCACGCAGGCAGGCTCAGCATTACTCCGACGTCACGGGGTCCGAATCACCGCCTCTCCCCACGGCTATCCCACCTAATACTTATCCCCAGCCACCACACATCCAGCATCCACCAGCCCAGCCGCGGCCACAAAAGGTAAACATCACCCCACCCCATGACTCTCAGGAGCGTCAGTCTCCATGTCAACCAGAGCACCATTATATGCACTTCAAGGTCCCACCTCCACCTGCACCTCATGGCCTCAGAAGGGTATACTTTCAACATTCCTCAGCCCAGCAACAGCGCCAGCACCAACAACAAATCTTTGAGCTAACTGCCAACAGCGACGGTACTGAGTGGGGGGAGAGTGGGGGAAGTGGAGAGGAAGGAGGTGTGGAATTGGGTACTGGAGTGCAAATGGGGGTTGTGGATCCCCCACTGAGGAGAAGGATCTAAGGTCGGACGGGGGGGTATGTGTAATGAAGGGTATATCTGGCTTCGCTCTCTACCACTGTGCTTTTCACAGTCATAATTGCGGGTAGCTCGTTTAGATATAGGCTGGGTTTCTTGTTTGTTTGGCTTTCCTCATTCTAGCCAGGGCGCTCCTGCCGGAAGGAGTATCAACCCATTTGAGGGACATACTGTACTGTATATCTTGTGCTGCTGGTATAGACGCTTTTGTTTCTAGCTTTTTTGTTGACTGCCAGTAACGTTGGTGCAAAAAAAGCCCGGCTTGCCAAGCTTCCCAAATCGGAACTCACTGCCCGATCAGGAAACCCCACTCCAGCTGCCAAAATAGGTACCTAGCCTGCATTCGCCAAAACACCTAAACTCCATTTATTACATGTCTAATCTGCTTCATAACCACACAAATTCAAATCAAAAAATGAGCCCCCCATCAAGCTCCAAAGAAGCAAACAGAAACTAACTACCTAGTCCCTGTCAAAATACAACCCGCTCCCTCACAAGCCACCCCCCCAAAAAAGCCCCACAAAAACGTCAAAGAGCGAAATCCCAGAAAAAAAACCCCCCCAATTCCACATATAACCCAACAACCAATAAACACTAGCTTTAACCTCGAACCCCCCCCCCAACTTTTTTCTGAGTTGTAATTTTTACTAGAGGCTGCACCTATGCCACTTCAATGACTGGAGAAACAGTACTAGTGCTAGTCATGGCTGAAAGCGGTGTGAGGGTGGTGAACGGGACTAGTGGCTGGAGTGTGAAGGGGGATGGAGTTGGGGTAACCTATTAAGTCAAATTAGTTAGCTGATCCCCAGGAAGCCAAAGCGGGATGGGGGAGGGAAGGGGGGGAGGTTAACAGAAGTAGTGCTGGGCTCAGATGTTGTGACAGGGGGAAGCGCCTGGAAAGTTAAGTAATGTATCAGTTTCTTGTCCTACAAAAATCAATTAGAA
>Ga0307514_10002019_pt1 | contig 21990 bp, 20 predicted proteins | sample 16_EM_MG_FD_203088 | JGI IMG/M metagenome (GOLD analysis project Ga0307514, IMG submission 203088) | Populus trichocarpa ectomycorrhiza microbial communities from riparian zone in the Pacific Northwest, United States - 16_EM | ecosystem: Host-associated > Plants > Roots > Unclassified | place...
ATCTAGGAAAGGGGGGCCAATTAAGGCGGTGGGGGGAAGGAGATAAGGACGGTACATTTGACCGAGAGGAGGGCTTGGTGGACACGTCAGGCTCACACCACGGAGTATCGGGGAAAAATGGATAGCTTTGTCATACTCTAGTTAGAGTGAATACAATATGAATCAAACAAACAAAAACATTATCCATTGACCCCCCGTCTAGTGTAAACTATTTACCAAAAAAGAAGTCAGTCTTCACTTATGATAGATCTATTTCTCCTTCGTCTTCATCTCCGCAGTCGTCTGTAGTAATAGTATTCTGGTTTTCAGAAAACTCTTGCTGCTGCATTTGGGACAGGTAGGCCTGCACTGTTGGGTGTGACAGGAGTGTTGCTTGCTAGTGTGTGTCAGTATGGAGGTGGTAGTGGAGTTTTAGGGAGGTTACTTGTTTCTCAAACATATCGACCGCATTAAGCAGTAGTGTTTCCTCTAATTCTCGAAGCTCTGTAATGACCGATAGTGGTTGTGGTCTATAGTGCTCATGCTCTTTCTGTCCTGCAGGCTCTTTCTCCTCAGTCGCCCGTTTCACTGCTTCGTCATGTTTAACAGTCAGCAACCTGCCCAACTGCGCTTCCACACGCTCCTTCAGCATCGTCACAGCGCGCAACTCAAAGACCTCCCACATCTCGCTCGCTTGCAGGAGCTCCTCGAGCCTACGTGGGTTATTTCTTAGATTCAGTTCCTCGTCTCTAAACAGTACCTGCAGCTTCTGCTCCCCTTCCATCGTATGAAGTACGTGGAAAAACAGCCCATCCTCTTCATTGACTACGCTGAGATATATAAACCCAGCCTCCCAGTCCACACTATCGTCACCAGTTTCAAAGATCTTTACATTGCGTGGGGCTGGCCAGACAGCTTCCTTCGCTCTCCCCAGAGGGTCGTCACCAGACGCGGGGAGCGGAAGCGTTAGTGATCTCGCACTACTGAGTGTCGCTGGGAGGAACCCGTACGAGAATATAAGTTCCGCCGCCGGCATTGGGTCGCCGCCGGAGTAGTCAATTGTGACCTCGTCACCGTCCTTCGGCAGGGGGATCCCGGGGCGTAAGTCGAGAGTTACCTCGCCAGCATCATTGACTGCAAAGAAAGCGTTCGCATCTTCTGCGTGGTTCGCAAAATCAAGTATTGGCACCAAGGAGGTTCCATGCGATGGTAGCTCCAGCGAGCGCGACCGGAACAGCGAATCGACGTGTATCCAGTCCTGCAGCGTTGCCCATGGGACTGCGGCTTGGAGGAGATCGAACTCTTGCGTGAGCGCGCGGAGCTTCGAGGAGACGGCGGGCTCTAGGGAGGTCCCGATAAGGAGATTGCACTCAGATGAGGTGTAGGTTGTTGGCAGGAGCACAAGGCGCGGGAGGAACTGGGTGTACCTGAGCGTCCCACACACGTTAAACTACCGTTGCCGCACAACGTGGCTCTACTCACTCGCACCACCCGTCACGCTCCCCCGCTAAAACGCCAGCGGCGGTCCCCATTCGCAGCAGCAAAAAGATCATTGCTGCACCCCGTGGGGTATGCGCAAGCTGCCCGGTGGCTTGTAGTACATCGTGGAGGTGGCGATCCGATTTTGAGAACGCCTCTATGGTGGAGCGGGAGAGGATTTGGCTTGGGGACACCCGAAGAAGTGGGTGCTCGGGAGAATGCTCGGCGGAAGCGTAAAGCAAAGAGATTCCAAGGTCGATTGGACTTCCACCGAGATGTGTGGGGCTCAATCCATTTAGAGTGATGGGTTGGAAGTGGATGTATTGGGGGAGGGCACTGGATGGGAGTTGGGGAATTTTCATGGTTGCTCAATAGTGGCGGCAATTTGAATGTAGAGAGGTGGAGTAGCATTCGAATGTGCAAATACCAAGGCTTTTTTTCTTTCGGTTTTCAAGAAAGATACTGAAGATTAAGAAATATCACAGCAAGGAGAGTGCAGAGAAAAGTATAGGGATTCGTTTTTAATTGGTAGCGGTACACAGTTACTATCATGAAGCTCATAGGAGCAGGAGATTGAAGCACCCGTTTTAGATTATAAAAGATAAATACCCAGAAGTCTTGGCATTCACGTAGCTTATACATCCGAATGCTACTCCAACTCTCTAATGCAAGGGGGAGGGCGCACATAGCGTTGACTGTCAATTGCTGAGCATTGCGGTAGATTTGTATGATGTCCTGCACATCACTGGAGTATGGGCATGTAGCTATATCCACTCCTCCAGAATATCTCAAGTAAAGTAAAATCGACAGTATGAAACATAGCCCATAACAGTAGGGCATACTTCACTTTACGAATCGCTCGTTATGCACAGATGTTCCAAAACCTAATATCCTTTGTTGAATGGCAGACTAGCTTCTACCAACATTCCTAAAGCAAGATGAAACAGAGCCCTGAGAACACAAACCTCCACGGTCGATCCAACACATACACGACAACAAACGGTTAAAACCAAGTGGTAATACACAAGGAAAACATGCCCGTAAAAAAACAAATACGCGAGCGGTAGGAGCAAAAGAAATCCGCCACATCTAAAGTCAAGGTGTTTTCTCCTGTCAACCATCGTACACATTTCACCATACACCCAAATCAAAAACAAGCAATACCAAAATCGTAAACCTCGCTATACGCACTCGATTCATCAGAACATGAAAGGGAAAGGCAGCATATGAGAGGAAATGATCCTACTTACACAATATCTAAAGGTAAAACATGGTCTCCCTCAGGTTTGGGTGAATTCCAGCACCCCAAAGCGCTCTTGCCTTGCTCTGAGTTTGCGCAATAATTTGCGCATCGCTCATGCCTGACACAGTGCTGGAATTGTCATCTGCGGAAGTTAAGAGGCCGTGAATATAACACCGCCCACGCTCGCAGACCAAATCGGCATAGTATGCCGGTGGACAGATCGAAACACTCTTTGTTGCACGACCGAAGAGATAACACAGGTTGTGGGTCTAACACCATATTAGTTGGTGTTGTCTGCAGCGGAAGGACATGTACATACGACTGACTGCAGAGCATCTGCACTAAACTTATTCTCGTCATGAATGACATAGTAGTGAGCCGGTCGAGCTGTTCCCTTGATACCCGCATGAGCCTGTAGGTAGAAATCGAAGTCATAAACAGCAGTGACGCATCTGTCCACAACTGTTCCAGGGGTTGGATTTCCGGTTTTTCCATCGGCAGCATTATCATCGGTGGGGTAGAATCGGGTATGGTGGCGTTTCCCTACGATAATGACGCTAATCTTTGGGTTGCACCTGCCACCAGGAACCGCTGCACACGCTTCCCGAATCTTTGGGAGCTCTTGTTCCAAAACCTGGTGAAACTGTCCTATGGGTCTATGAGTCCTCCTGATGCTGCATTGAGTGAAAGAGGGTGCGATGCATACCTTCCGAGACACCATCACGGTAAACCATGATCTTCTCTGGGAAGCGATTTTGGTTTTTGGCCGACCAAACCTTCAAACGTTCTATCATCATCTCCTTCATCTCAGTGATCATCTACAAAGTTGTCAGTGTCAATCGATCAAGTAAATAAATATCGATAACCAGTACCTCCTTCTTACTTTCTTGCATACGCAAAGAAGCAGGATACTGGGAGAAAGTAGCATCGTAACTTGCAACAACTCCAGCAATAGAAGGTGTTCCCTTCATGCTTCCAGGAGAGGGATGCGTCACATCACACCCAACCTAGAGTTATCAGCAAATACCTCTGGCTCGATGGTGCTCAAATACGTACAATCATCGTCCTTCCACCAGCCAAAGGTCCCAGCTGGGGGGGTTGCAAAATATGATTGGTACCCCCCAACTTGAGATTAAACTTGAGGGCAATATTTGCAAGGTACTGTGGCGAACCTTTCTGAACCTTAGACCATTGAGAACAGACAGTCCCAACACCTGCTTTGGTATCCCCACAATATTTCACAGCTGCGTAAACACTTTTGTCCTGGGAAGGTAGAAAAACGTAGACAATTTTGATGCCGCTATCCATGAGTCTCTTGAACGCCGGTTTCATGGCATTCTCCAGGTCTGCAGGGTTTCTTTCTTGGGGAAGCTTCACTTTAGAGGGTTCCCTTCCATCTGCTAGTTTGAGGACCGGAGGCGAGACATTCATGCCGTACTCCCTGCAGGTTCCATGGAACTGTTGTACAATCTCTATCACCCGACCAACGTCCACGGCGAATCTTTCTTCTATGATCATATAGCTCCATTTGCTCATGACGGCGCCGGTCTTGAACTTCTTCCTCATAAGGTTCCACGAGGCATCTGCAGGGGTCATGTTTCCACTCGCATAAGAAATCGGCGGGGCGGGTAGGATTCGTGCTGGGCACGCCATCATCTCTGTCGACACCGACATTTTGAAGGGTTCCTTCGCAGAGAAATCAGTATGTCGTAAAGACAACTTCAGAGAGGATAGATGTTACCATATGGGTGTTGGCTCCCTTCAGACCAAGACGGGGCAATCCAACGTTATCAATTGCCTCTGCGTTTTCCTTGGGTTGTTTACAGGCAAAGAGAATCATTCTTCCGGTCTGATCATCTGGAAGTTTCCCCATATATGGCTGCCCTGGTACGATGGTACATACCTCCGGAGGGATCCACACAGCACGCTCACCACCGATATTGATGGCAGGAAGGAATGGGTATTGCAACTGGATCTTATGTCCTGGAAAATAGTTTAGCATTCTAGCTATGCCTTGGGTATTAAAGATATAAACATACTTTCTAAAAAGAATTTTGCGACGTTGGTTGACTTCTTCGTTCCACGGGTAGGGTCATCTTCATCGAAAACAATTTTCTGAGGCGTCAAATTGGCGACACCATTGATAGAACGTTGCCTCAGAATAGGTTTTTTGGTTTTCTGATCCTTTAAATATGAATGCTGGATCCTAACATGCCGAAGATGGGATTTTAGCTTTCTAATGCCAAACGCGTTGATATTCGGATTCCTGGAGTCTATATTCAAGAACTTCATCATAATGGTAGCCAGATTTCCGGGCCTAAACAGTAATTAGTACCATTGATGCAATTAATGCGAAAATTGATACTTACTCGTAGAAAGCTGTCGTGCACACATTGAGGTTGCACATGATATTCCCAACAGAAGGACGGATGGAGGTGTAAAATCCTTTCAGAGCAATAAGACCAGCTCCCAAATCAAACCGGAGCTCATTATCGTCACTCAAGACGAAAAACTTGTTCCGTCCCACAGGAACCATATTCATCGACTTAGATGGGAACTTGGCGAGGATGATATTCATAGCCTGGATAGCCTGAGCCGGATTATAGTTAGGGCTCCTTCCATTGACATAGTCCTCGAAGTCGGATGGCTGAATGTAAGCCATACGAGAGATGAGGAACTTATGTTCGCCTTTTCCTTCTGCCGGATCGGGCGAATCATCCGTGTCTTTGTAGATAATCTTCACCTCTACTCTGTCGTCTTTTTCGCCAGCCATGGTAGGACTAGCCTTCGGATTCAGCGGCTTTGTGGACACAATGATCTTGCCATAGTCCGTAGCGGTGTATTTGGCGTATGGCCTAAAGGACTCATGCTGTTCCAAGATTTCGTAGAGTCTTTTCCTCTTTCTCTTATTCTTGACTTCCGGGTCGACCTTAACGTCGTACATGAATACCGCGTCCTTTGGAAGATTGACGGGGAAAAAATTCGCTCGAACCCAAGTAGCACGTCCAACAGTTCCGTATCCAGGCCTTCGTGGCAGCCGAGGGGTACCATCTGCCGTGACAGCGGACAATTGCATGTTTGACATAGCTTTCACCAAATCATCTTCGATTTGTTGTTGTCCGGGTTTTGGATTCAAGGGAACACCTCTGTAGAAATGAAACAGCGGTTAGCATGAAAATACTTAAAATTAAATCAATGTAATATGAAGTGATGATGATGGGAAGGTAGGACCTCTTGTAGATGCCCGTGTCTCCTGATCCACCGCCACGTCCTCCACCTCTTCCGCCTCCTCGTCCTCCACCACGATCTCCTCGAAATCCAGAGAAACCTCCTCCGCGATCACCTCCACCACGTCCTCCCCCTCCCTGATAACCTCCGCCACGATCTCCTCCGCCGCCGCGTCCTCCTCCTCCCTGGTAGCCTCCACCACCTCGGCCGCCACCGCCTCCACGCCCCCCTCCACGGTCTCCACGGTCTCCACCCCGACCTCTACCGCCCCTGCCGCTCATGGTAGCAGGAAGAAAGTAGAATAGATTTGAAAAAGTAGAGAAGCAAAATTAGATGTCGGCAAGCCGCAGCCGATGATGTGATTGTGATTGAAATTGGTGACGGAAAGACGAGAAGAAGCTAGGAGCTGAAGGAAAGAGTATGAGAAAGGAGGAAGAAGAAGCGAAGAAAGGTGGGAAAGTGGAACCTTTTAAGGGAGACGCACACTAACACTGCATCTGTGTAACCACACCAACCAGCGACACCAACCAGCGACACCAACCAGCGACACCAACCAACGAGCCAGCCAACGAGACAATTCCCGCAAGCCGCTTGTTGCCTTGAAAGAACCCTTCCTGATTGGAACTATGTCATTGCAAGTAGGTAACTAGCAAAGAACATAGGCCAGTTTGCATTGATTGATTTCAGCAATGTGATGATGCTCATAGCTAACCCAGCCTATCATGGGATGGGTGTCTTCGTGCCATTCGATAGTGACGGATACACGCCGTTGACTACTTAAAGTAGTATCGACGGCTATGACTCCGCGGAACAACGGGTTAACTTGGAACTTGTTTCGCCTGTGGGAAGTTAGGATTGTTCAATTAGAGAACACATTAGAGTTAGAATGTTTGTTGTGGGTGTTTATTCTCCATTTCTGTTGCTCTGTTTCACAAGGAATCTTTGTTTCCTCACCCCTTAATATGCATACAGTCACGTGAAGCGTCTATAACCGTTCTGTGTAGGCGAGCCAGATACGTGGATGATTATTGATGGAGGAAGTCGTTGGGATGACTCCTGCGTCGTGCATCGCATCATCATTGATGGATGCCTGGGAATTATGTTGTGATACCGCACCTAAAGGGCAGCCCTGATCGAGATATGCGAACAACGCAATTTATTGAAGTGAGAATTTTCCCCATGCAGTCGCCAGAGGCGAGGAAGGTTGACACTCGCATACAAGGTGTTTGCAAACCTGGCGTCCTGCAGGTGGCGCAATTAAGGCAAAAATCAGCGTTCCCTCACGGCCATGCTCCCGCAATGGCCAATACCCTAGCCTACACATTCAAGGACTCGAATTACGGCACGCTTTTATACTATGCATTCTTCTAAGCTAGTGAAGTCTCTGGCACCTATTCAACATCTGCCACTACGTACTCACAGTTTTGGAGAAACACAGTATGTGCGCTTTTGACGTACATAGACTATCTTTGTCCAAATGCGAGGAGATGCATGGCGGTGGCTTATTTTCTCCGAGCAGACAGCGAATAGTTACATAGACAGACATGAAGTTATGGTTGCGTCCGCGGCCGTCTCGGAGTACCCATTCGCTTATGATTGGAGTCCATCGAGGTACCGATAGGCTTATGATTTTCATCGAAAGGTCAGAGCATATCAGTTCTTAGAGATGACGACGTTACGCGAGCCCACCGGTCGTCAAGATACCTTGGACGCTTCGATTGCGCGAATCTGTGTTCAATTGTTTGCGCGAATCGCTTGCGTGACTGGTTCTAAATACACACCGGTACCACGGTAAAATTGGGCTTCGAGAAAGCAGACATCTAGCGTAAGTGGCGCGTTATATCCCGAGAAGCCTTAGTCTGAATATATCTATTTCCAAATGCATTCTCTCACCCAGGCCATTTGCAGAAGGCGATTTCAACCCATGAGCGGAACGATACGCCACATAACGTGCCAAACGATAAAGCATACCTGTATACTGTACATATCGGTTGAAAAAAAGAAAAGACAACAATGGATAGCCCCGTATGGATTCGAACCTTTGTAAAGAATGCTTACGCATCGTTTGGGTCTCGTGTACAATCTCATGCATGCGGGCCGCTGTGCCTTAGGGTCTTGGTCCTTAGGGCCTTGCGAGATACTGTAGGGGGGGTAAAGTCGCAGTCTCTATGCTAAATTATGATATGTGTTTGCAGAGTTCCAATGTTGGTTTACGCCGCACCAATCAGATTTAACTACATATCTAAACTTGCAAAGAAACACTGGGACTTGCGTCTATGTTCTACTAGACATGTGTTCCCAGCAATATGTCCATTCCTTCCATTTCCCACCCACTCTCATCTACAAATTCACATCGCTAACCGTATTTCCTTCATATCATATTCACAGGTGCATTCCCTCCAAACTCCATCTCATACTCAACGCTCCACACCGCCCACAAACCGCGGTCCCGTTGTTGTCTTCATACTCGCGTTAACCTTCCCGCGCCGCCTCTCCAGCAGTGAGATACAACACCTCCGTCTTGCTGCAGCTAGACGCTTCCATTTCCCTTCCCCCCCAGCGCCTTTTTTTCTTGCGTTGCTCGTTCTTTTACTAAATATTTACTGCCTTCTCAAGGGTGACGAAGCCGAGGCCGGTTGTGAAGTGGGCGGGGACTGCAGGCGGGGGATGTATAAAGCTTTGGTGGGGAGTGTGGTTGGGAAGAAGGCTGTTTTCGATTTTTTTGGATGACGAGGAGCTGCACTAGGGAGAGGACAGAAGGTAGATTTGACTTGTGTGGTCAATGGAGATGTGCTGGTACTGGTGATTACTGATGAAGTGGTTGGTAGTGCATCCTGAGCCGCGCCACTCATATTCAAATGTATTCAGGTCTCCAATGTTACTATAGTGTTGGTACGAACCGTGTTGAAGTGATGACGACCAGATTTCCAGCCGCGATTTCCGAGCCACCTTGCAAATAGAACCAATTGTCATATTTTACCTTTCCATCATTTTCTATACCCAGTATGTAGCCTCGATGAATATATTGAAGAATCTACCAATGTACTTAATATCTAGCGGAAGACTAGTGTAATTTGTAGTGGGTAGAATAACTGCCACATGGCGAAATATATTCATGACCCAACTGCAGAATTAACGACAACAGGGATGGGACCTATCATGGTAGAGCTACTCTAGCTTGAAAATATTGAGCTTTCCACCTAGCGAACAGCGTCCGAGACGGTTCTATAGCACCGCAATAGAGCTGTCGCTAACCACCCCCGCCTTTATATAGGTAGTTGCTTCTACCCCCACACAGATGCCTCCAACCAAAGGTAACACATCTTCGGGAAATTTCAATCCAAGCGTTATAGTGAGTTTATCGTACAAATTCTCCATCCTCCACACCCTTTATTTGCCCAGCCAAACCCGTTCCAGCGCACTCACTTGCGCAGCATGCTGGTGCCCACTTTTCCCACGCTACTTCTTGTCCTCATGCTCACCTACGATCTCATCAGCCCACGTTTCCTTAGACTCTCGGGGAATCAAACTTACCTCCCTGACTCGCCTCCTTTCCATTTTTTCCCTTTCCAGTTCCATTCTTACCTCCTGTCGTTGCCTCAGTACCTTCTCCAATGCCCTTCCTCAGCGCTTCGTCCGTCTTCTTCAGGGCTTCCATATGCGCTGTCAGATCTGGGTTTTCATATGATGGGTGCGGAAAGTTTGGGGACTCGTAGTTTGCGTTGCCGCTTGATGCCATTTTGTTCGTGGTGGAGATAACTACTTTACGGTGGAGTTAAGTAAGGAGGATACTTGTAGAAGAGGTCGAAGAGATAGGTATCGTATAAAGTATGACAGGTTGACGTCAGTCATGACGTCCGTTGTCAATCCTTGCGCATGCATAAATCGCCAGCGGCGTCGCCGCGTCGATCATTCTATGTCACCTAAAAAAAAGCAATGGGAATTGTGTTCCTGACGCCCACAAGAATGTTATACAAATAGTCTAATTTCTATCAAAATACTTCATCCAAACCCATCAGTAAAACTCTTCAAACATGAATCGAATAAACAAAAGCACGACAAAAAAGAATCCGATCTCCACGAGGAAGCCAGGTATATTATTTCCAAACAGCTTTTGCAGGCGGTAAATTGACAAGGATTTCACCGCAATCAGATCTTGAATCCCTCATTAATCCAATGCGATATCACAGCTTTCCCCTATTTCCACTTTTCCGTAGGCTTCCTCATGATGATCACCGCATGAGCATTTTTGGCGTTGTGAATCCACACAAAAAACTTCCTGAAGTCAAGGGTATCTAGGTTGTCAATCATCTTGAATTGTGCAGGCGTCAAAGCCAAGGTGGGGAACTCCGTTAGTTGCCCATCCACGATTTTTAGATTCCCATGGAGGATCTGATCACCCGTCTCGACTGTCGCTCTCTCAGTTTCGGCAGGCTCAAAAGACAGAACGCCAATCCCGACAATACTATCAGTATGCTGGCCATCAGTGCTATCGCCAGCATCCTCCCCTTTCGAACTAGAACGAAGATGTTATGGACTGATCTCTTGGTTCATTCCTCCAACAACCTGGTCTGCCGCATGCTGGAGCTCGTTCACCAGTAATGGCAAAGCCTGGTATCCACGGCAGTGCTCGTCGTTGCAATGCAATCTAATCCGTCTAAGGCTCAGCATGTTCTGGAGTATAGAACTGAGAAGATAAAACATGGAATTGATGCACACAACGAGGGAATAAATAACAATCACTGGAAGCCTGGTAATGCTCTTTCCGACTTGCCCAATGTGATATGTCATAGGCAAGGGTTCACCATTCCGGGGTAGAGGACCAATTGGGTTTCCCGGATTGATTATGTTTGGGACGTAGCCGGGAAGGTAATTGATTGCCACTGCGGAAGGGTTTGCGAATGGATTACAGCGCGATATTGCGGAAGTGTAGAATGCCGTAGACTAAATAGCGTTAATAATGACTCCTGTATCGGAAACGACGGGACAAGCACTTTGTCATTCGCAATATTGGCGTAGAGGGTCTTATTCTGGAACAATACTAGCCCTTTATAGAAGACAGAATCCTGATCTGCAAGAACAGAGAGTAGGGGGCGGCCAGTTCCTCGAAAGTTGTTAATAGTAAAAAGTTAACGTCCCGATGCAGAAATAGTACGAGCACCCAGAACATTCCTATTCAGCAACTCAGCAAACAGTTCAGGAAGCAGGTGCGGTAATGGGAAAATTACCATATGTGGTTGTAGAATCCTTGCAACGGAGTTCTAATATCCAGATGTGGTGTAGCGAATGTCGTGAAATTCTGCGCCAATGAGCTAATGACCTGCCCAAAGGCCAGGACTGGGGATTCCCTACAACAGGCTGGATCTTCTCAAAGTAACCCTTGGAGTAGAGCAATTCGATTGCGTATCTCGAGATCACCCCACCTGGAATAGCTTCAAGTTAGCTCTCATGCCTATTTTCTCGGCGTTCTGATGAATCCCAGGTCTATAACCAGTATTGGTGAGTCGGCCGTCTTGTGGAATCAGTTTCACCTACCTAGCGAGTACCCAACAATAGAAATCTTCTTGATGTCAACACCGTCTCTAGCGGATTCTTCCAAAGCGTTCTCAATCTCCCATGCTACACGTTCACCGCACGTTTCGATCCCGTCATAGGTGTTCCACCCAGCGTTTCGTTTGGTGATGAGGATTTGGAGCCTGGATTTGTGGTATTGAGATCTTGGGGCCTCTGCCAAATATAGGAAGTGGTTAGGGTTTCCCCAGAGTCTGTGAAATTAGTTAAACTCTCGGAGCCACTATTTGGCGGGGTGAACATACCCATGGACAAGAACGCAGAGGTGGTCTCCCGTTCCTCGCTGTGCTGTCTTTTGGTTAATAAGAACCATCACTCGGAACGTGAGGGAACTTGAATTACTGTGGCTGTGTACGGAGAGAATTAGATAAACAAAGGGAAATTTGAAAAGTGCTAAGGGGCGAGAATGCTGATGCACGATCACCAACTGCGCGGGAAGTGGGAGAAGCCTAGGTGGTGCCCGACAGCAAGCGGTAGCTATAGTGGAGATGAGAGGATACGGGATGTTTAAATGTCCGAACAAGTCGCAGAGACCACGATAGACATGTGAGGCCGAGTACAAACAAGGTACACTGCGGTTAATAAATACGTGGTGAGCAGGAAGCAACAAGCAATACTCCAATCAATAGAGTGCCTGAGGGGTGTCTTGTACTAATGCACGACAGCTGGTCATCCTAAGATCAACGTCATCCCATCTAAGCCAACGCACTCCTCTGCTTCCTTGTTACACCGACCCTGTTAACCACGCAATCGAAGCAACCCTTGGAATATAACATCTCTAGCAACCACCATAGAGTACAGGTCGCAACAACCTCTGTGACTGTACTGCCCAACCGCATAAATGATCACCATTATATCACTCTTCTTGAACGAACTCATGGACTGCAGTTTGGCACTCTCACTTTGTACGAAGGCTTTGGTTTCCGAACCCTTTCGTTAGAGTAGGTGTGCTTCTCCGACTAAACCTTGAGTGTTCGGATACGACGGAGATACCTTGGATCTCGAACGATGTTTTAAACTGCGATGGACTTTATTCAAGAAAATGAGCACAGAAACTGAATTGTGCTGTATTGATCCAAAGGTGCGTTTATTTTTCTGTATCCGTGTCTGCATATACAGAGGAAATACATGATATCCAAGTACTAGGGAAAGGGATCCACTGTTGAGGGTAAACCATTCTCGGTCCTGGGTGGATTGCGTTATTCATCAAAGGGTAACTAAGAGGCTGTTCACCAAAAGCGGAGAACCTCATCTAAGTCTCAGTCACTCACAATGCCCTTCCATAACACTCAGCACTTGGTATGGTTCTAAGATCTACAGCAGTTCGTCCCGTTATAACCATAACCCAGCAAAAAACCAAACCAAAAAGCATATTCATAACCCTCCCCTCCATATTCTCCGTAGATCTGCCCTTTACTGTCGCCCATTACTCCGTCTCTTGTCCCTCCTCCCGAATCTCGGGCTCGACACTCGTAGACCGGGTCTTCTTCGTGGTTCTAGGTGCTCGCTTCCTCTTCGGTTGCTGCGCTACAGTTCTGCGCATTCCGGATGCCGGGGCTGGGGTTGAGGCCTTTTGGACCTTGAACGCAAACGACCGACCAGGTTGTGCCCGCCGTTCCGGAGGCGCCTAGCAGCGCATTAATAATGGAGATATTGCAACGGAAGCAAAGTACTCACTACTCTAGTTCCTATACTTTCTTGTTCGTAAGCTCGCTCTTCGAAATTGGAAGAAGCCGCTGGTTCACGAGCGTAAGCATTCACGTCGTTCCGCGGGGGTTCTTCTGCACCCATAATATTGAACGACGAGGACGATTCGCTGGGTTTGTCTTCAATATGGCGTGTTTTCAATGGAAGGGGATTACAGTCTATCTTGGGGCTAACCGGTACTTCTTCGGGGACACAGAGCGCGTTCCATTCCGCTTGGCTTAGCTGGCGATCGATTAGGGTGCCTGTCACTGGTAGCCGCGCGGCCTCATTGCGGCCAATGCCACTTCCACCGAGGCTAGAGGATCGTTGGATTTCTAGCCATTGGGCAGCGTTGTATTCCTTCTTCGTTTGCCGCAAATGGATAGGAACACTTGCTGGGAGGGTAGCATCGCTATGCTGAAAGATACAATCAGATTCCTCTTTGCTGAGTTTTCGAGTGATTGGAACTCGGTTGACAGTTGACGCTGGCATTCTGCTGGGCAGCTCTGGTGTTCCGATATTTCCTTCGGCCGCCATATCTCTACCTGCCCAGCCACCCGTACTCCCGAGCATTGCCCCTCTTTGCGGTCCAAGCGAAAACCCGCGCCTCGTAGTATCTTCAATAAAGCTAACCCCAAACCCACCGTTTGCAGAGTACTGAATATCTCCACTGCTATTATTCCGAAGGACCTGTTTCACTAAGGGATTGGCAACAACATTGTATCGGAACCCCTGCCCAGGTTCTGGTTGCTTTTCCGTGTTGAACTGCCCTTTGGGCTCTCCACCACAGAGCACATGAATGCTACCGTTAGGATAATAGATCATCGTCATCTTCGGCCAGTATGGGACTGAGATTGTAAGCACGTAGTCAGCCAGGAATTCAGACTGCTGGGGAATCTGGTAGTCTTGTTTTTGGTCGGGGGAGTGCGGAGAAGGGGGTGTTTTGACGGGGCGTGGCTGTTCCTGTTGTTCGTGCCGCTGCTGTTGTTGCCTTTGTTGATACTGCTGGTGGTGGTGCTGATATAACTCCCAGTCCCTTTGCTGCTGTTGCTGCATCAAAATGGCGTGTTGCTTGAGGATGTAGTCTTCGAAATAGTTACGCTGGATGGCAGAGAAAACGGGTTGGACTGAGTGAGGGAGGGTTTGAACTGAGTGAGGGAGGGATTGGACTGAGTGAGTGAGGGGTTGGACTGAGTGAGGAGGCGGATTATCGAGCCAGGCACCGAAGGCAGGGCTGGAGTTGTTAGTGAGTGTTATGCCGGGAGGAGAAGGTGATGAAGATGTGGGTGGGTGGGTGAATAGGAATGTGTGATACCTGGGATTAGGAGCAGACATCTTTGAAGTGATCGTGAGGAACGGCTGATGGATCGATTGACGATCTTCTTGGAGAAGATATATCGTGATACGTTGGTATCTTAAGCAAACATGCGGTAACTTCAGAAGAAGGGCTTTGTTTCGGGACTTGATGCTCTTAGAGCTCCACACGAAGAAACGGCAAGATACAGAATGCAAACTATCCGTACAGCAGAGACGATCGATATCCAGCAAGATGAGAGCCGAGGAAGGAGAAGAAGGGATGACGAACGATAAATATATGGGTTTGCGGGCTTGTTGTTTGGCTCTTCCCCTCTTCTTGATTAACTGTGTCCTGCTCCCTTATCCTCTTCCTTTCGTCTGAAAAAACACCACCTGCATTTGACCTTCTGCAGCTTCCCGGGCCGCCTGCACATCATGCATGCATACTATCATGTGCTGTCACTCGCAAGAGGCGTTTTGCATACAAACACGTGAGGAAGAAACAGCACAGTCGAATTACGATCTAGGTGGCCCTGTAGAGACGTGTAGCCGAAAATTTTGAAGCTTAATTTTCTTTGATGAGGTTGTGCACTTACTAGCGCGTGCAGTTTGTTACATGATATCGACAAGGAATAAACGTTGATGTGGCATCTCTGAACTTCTCTCCTGACGGTTACGAGCCTAGAAGTATTGATAGGCATGATATAAAGGCTCAATTTGGTGGTTTGATGGGAGGCGATTTTGCCCGCTGCATGTGGCTGAGACTGGGATTCGCTGGCGCTTCCAACGGCTGATGATGGATGCAACAAAAGCACTTACCGTCTAAGTGTCTTAGTATTCAAACAATCGTAATACGCCATGAAGACATAGTAATCTATGTATCGCTTCAGAATTGCTAGTTTGAGAGCTCTAGATTTGCCCAGTGTTATCATTCGTCTCGGATATGGAAATGGGACAGGAGTTGGGATGCTTCAATCCCTGTCGGTACTGAAAGCTTCCCGGACCTAAATAGGAGGTACATACTCGCTTGGGGCGTTTCCAGCGTCTACATTGGTCTTGTCATATGCGTGAAACTGCAACAGTTTCTAAAGGAGATGTTACAATCCGACTAGCTTCTACTGGGGGAACAAGCGACAACGAGCAGTAAATTACTTCCCCTCACTTCTCTGGTCTTTGAGGCAATGCTGTGTCCCAATTTTGCGGAGGGCGCCCAGCTCGAAAAGACCGGAACGATTGAGATCACACTCGATAATCACCCCGAAGCACTGATCGTGCTGAAAGTAATCCACCACCGAAGCGACGCTATACCGTATTTTACGGGATAACTGTCCATGACGTATTACCCGCGCACCCAAAATCCACATGTCGGCTGAGATCTCGACCAAGTTTAATTACCTATCCAGTGTATACAATTACTCTGTAACTTACACATAGTAATCATGGGTTGAATAAAGTCCTGCAAGCAAGATCCTGAGCAAGAAGAAGCAATTCCCAATGCAAAAAGGACTTTCTCACTGCTTGTTACGGGGGTAACAACACCTCAGTAAAGTACTTAGTAAGGTACCGCGTTTACTTCTCGGTGTGTACGGCCGTAGATCCTATTTCCTATCTGCTAGGTAATCTGAAATTGTATCCTTAGGAATACACTGAAGGTATTTCTTTTGACCTGCAGTTAAAGGCTTTGCCCGGACTTTCCCAGATTGTGTCCGGGATAGCTGATCCTTCTTCTGCTTATTAAATGCTTTCCGTTCCTTCCGTGATTTAGATAGGAAGACCTTCGTTTGATCAATAACCTTCGAACGGGGATGGTTATCTGAATCGTTCAGATCCAAATCACTAATATCGAGATCCGTATTATCCACCTGATTTCTCCGTTCGGGATGAATCCAATTCCCTTTGGGACTAAGTCGTGGATCCTTCTGAGTATCCCTTGGCGTAGGGGATACTACCTTTCCAAACTGGTTGATAGTACCTGGACTATTAACCGGATGACTTCTTCCCTTATTCGTAATATTCGATCTTTGATTAACCGTGTCAATATAGATAATCAATCCCTGTTGGAGACCAATAATCGAGGCAAGCCACCAAACACACTGGGCCACGAATATCTGCTGAGTTCTCCTGGTGTATGATATAACCTTCTCTAAGGCGTATACAATGACGTCGTTATCGTTTTCGAAGGTAATTGTCATTCGAACAATATAATAACCGAGGTGCGGGGCTGCCGCTACACAAAGCTAATAGATTCTAAGTATAAATATAATAGGTATAGGTATCATAAAAACGCAATAATAAATAAGGATATTTCTCCGCTGGTAGGTATCGTTTTCTCTCTAGCTGTTTGAGCTTCTTCTTCATTGCCGGAACAATGTAATCTCTTTATAGCTTTGCCGGCTCAAGTCCATGACACATCGCTATGATTAAATCCCTCAATGATAGCCACTTATCTGTGGGACTTATTGGCGATGCCCGGTAGATATCCTTGCGACTTATTTGTTGGCGCCTAACGAATGTGCTCGCACATCCCCATAGGAGACACGTATTATATCGCTCATTAATCAGACCATAACTTCAACTTAGACATCTCGCTCCGTTGGGTGGTGGTCGGTAGTTGGAACGTGCCCTCCCACGGCGCCACGTCTCTGCCTTTGATATCATCTCTGACAGCTCATAGTCTTATTGGGCGCTTTAGCCGGTGCTATGCCAACGTAGAACTTATGCGCGTTAATCTACCCATTGATTAACCATTGCAGAACCAACTCCTCAACTCAATGCCGGATGTCCGCTTTTGGCTTAGCCAACGCCATTGTTCCCTCAGTCTTTATGTGCGTAGGTGTTCCAGAACCCGGGTGTGCCACGCATCCAATTAAGGAAACCGCAGAGCCCTTTTAATCACGACTGCTGTGTATTCATATACAACCGCATAGTATCTAAGAATGAATCTGGTTGGAAACAACTAGCACGCCGGGAACGTACCCAGCTATTGTTGCATCGTCAAATCAGCTGCCGCAGCACTTCGCTTTCAATGACTCCGCTAAGCTGCCCATCAGCTTATCCAATCGAGATGTGCATTAGTGTAACCCCCGCTAAAAGGTACACCACATGGTGATAACTGTGAGGTTTTACCGAACCACTTACACTGCTAGGAGAGACCCCTAACACTGCTATTGAGCCATCGATTTATTCAGCAGCTGCCACATATTGAATTGCATTTTCCACATTGAGAGACTGCTTGAGGTGATTCCCATCAAGAGCCAAAGCCCATCAACTCTAACAACAAATTTCTATACCAAAGGAAAAATCAATTGTACAGTTTTTTAAAACTCTTGATTATTTTGGCCATCCTGTTACAATGAGGATTTTGAAAGCATTAGCACCTTCACTTCTTCCAGTACATCTCTGCTGAGCCATAGGTAAATACTGGGCTACTCACTTTCTCAATTGAAATCCAACTCTTGCATTCAGGTTTAGCCCACATTTAGATCATCAAAGAGCCAATGCAAATAATTGTATGATTATAAAAAACTTTTTCTACAGCGTAGATTGCTACTAAAGTTATGGGTATTGGTGTGAGAGAATATGCTAATATTGTGTATAGTTTGGAAAACTTATACAAAGTCTCAATATCTCTTTTGAAAATATCTATAATATGGATGACTAAGAGTTTCTACTTAGACAAGCATTGAAAGTAAAGATGATATGCTAAAAAAGATGAAAATCACAAAATTATTACAGTTATCAAAACAGTTTCCACAAATGACTGCATACTTTCACCAATGTATATTTTCAAGAGTTCAACACATATAGTAAAATGGTTTGCAGCAGTACAGGTGACTAATAATACAACAATTGCTTTTACTTAAAAGGATTGAATCAACTGGGAATTAGAATTTGAATGGATTCAAGAAAGTTTTGATAAATTTACCGGAAATATGTAATTACTCCTGCTCTGTTTGAAGTATAGTATGTTACTGTTGTCTCTAAGTACAAATGGAAGACTGTACATTCTCATTCTAGATGATTATAATTTTCACTATTCAGCTGAGTTTTATTCTTACTATCTAAGCCACTATATACATCCTTTCTCTTCCATTCCATTTAATTCATATTATCCAGCCTCTTGATATGGGTGTATTAGGATAATTAAAATGAAAATACAGTACTGAGCTTGATGGGTGGATGCAAAGACGTCGCCATGCAATCAAAAACGGTTAGCATTAGTGTTGGCAACAGTTCAGAACTGTCATTTTGGTTTTGAGTCTGGATTGGAACTGAGCCCGCAGCCATAATAGCAGTCCAGGTCGTCAATAGACCTGAACTGTCGATTCCGATAAGGTTCAATAGAAATCTCCCAATCCGACTGAATTGGGCGGGTTGTCAGCAGGTTGTCCAGCAGGTTCATCTGCAATTACATAAAACGCTTTTGCCTTTGGTATTTGATAATTGTACTTCATCAAAATGGATTATTCAACAACCAGTAATCACATTTTGCATGTTTTGCAGGTTGCAATATCGATAATATCTGAATCTGTAATTTTCCTTTAATATGTTGTATTTATGACCATTGAGGAGGTCAGTAGTTCTGCTATGAGCTCAAATATCCATTTGATACCTTCATTACCCAATATGCCTGATCAGAAATTGTTGACACTGGGTTGATGCTGATTTGGCATTCATTTTCAGAATGCGGCAGTGACCGTATCACTTTCTCTTTTGCCTATAAAAACTGCCAGTACATAGGTTATGGATACTGGCGAGCAAATCACTTTGCAATTACCTTACTTACAAGAACAAAGATCCTTGACCATCCGTGGATGCTTAGTTCCAGAATGGGACAGGGACGATGTTGCTGTTATGCCATTGGTGTTACGGGTATATTTCTGGGATAATACTGGATCACTCGATAAGCCGAATTTGGATATTCGATCCGGAATTACGAATTATCACTTGGATTTCCATATTGGATCTACCTTCCGGATTAGTTTACCAATTAGTCACATCTCCATTCTCCGACCTTCGTATCAATAGATCAACGACAGCAATCAGGCCATGTGCAGATAGGATGTGTGTTACCTTTGCGTCGGCAATGGTCGTGGGATGACTATTGGCAATGGTCGCTTCTTATCGGCAGGAACCCTTATTCCTAGTCGCCAAACAAACGACTAATTGCTCATGCTTCAATAGTTCATACCTTCAGAGATAAGGTGCCATCAACATTAGAGCATTAACACAACTTGAAATATGCAGAGCCATATAAGAGATAAGTTAGTAACCAATAATTGATATGTCAGAGTCCTGTCAACTGAATGGACTTATACAAATCAACTCCTATTTTGACCACACCTTCTTGGTCTGGGTAAATAGTAGTTGGGATTCATATGTCCTGAGTAGCATGGGATACTCTCTGTTCAATGTATGGCAGAAACAGCTCACTTGCAGATTACTGTATATTTGGCCTTCATAAAGCGTAGTCAAATTATGGGATCTGTCATGTGCTGCGATTATTAAACCATTACGTACCGGGTTTGTATATGAGAGGGCACTCTCACTGGCTGTTGGTGACACAAACCTATTTGTCAAAAATTGGCTTCAGATAAGCTCGTATTCATACCAGGTATCACTAATAGCAATTGTGTCGCAGTACGAGCTCATTGCGTTGATGACATAGTTACTACAAATCGGAGTTTGAACTCGACTATCAATAGTAGAAGGCAAGGATGATAAGCCAGTTATGTATGTGAACTCTGAAACAGGCTTTGGCTGCCTTAGGATTGTTAAGGGTATGGATCATCTAATATATATACATGATATCGACATGGAGGAAGGACATCGATAACCTACAATCAAATATACAATCAACATTGAGATTTGTCTATGGATACCTATTGACCTTCTCGACCTGGAGGTTAAGCCTTAACTTCATTCCCCTGTATTATCTATTAGTTCGGGATCGAAGTCAACAAGGATACTTCTCTCTTGAAGTCCGGAGTTGTACTTTCATTCTTCAGGTCTATATCACCGATATATCTATCACTCTTTAAACATGGTTATTCTTAGTACCTTCCTCAAAGGAAGTCATTGATTGGAAAAAGAGCCGGACGATACTTTACAGTCTGAAGGAAGTCTGAGGTAAATCTGATTGTGTGGTAGTCCAGAGAATACATCTGTTAGGATATATTTGAGTCAGCACTACTCCTTCTGCTGTGGTGAAACTACTTTGCTGTTTCTTATAAGACAATTAGATACTTGGAGTCATTGCACTTGAGGACAGTCTGTCCTGGGGTATACATGCCAGTTGCCGGGACAATACTCTCGAGTCCAAAGGGAGTCTGAAGACTGTGTAATGGCAGCACGTGACCTGGGGCCGGGTAATGGCCATTCCATACTGTCCGCTCGCCAGAAGCCTTAGATCCATCAGCAAAATGTATTTTAGTCACTGGAAGCCTCCAGGAGTGTCTGAGAGGATGTGGAGTGTAAACTTAGATGCGTCAATTTCAGGAGAGTATCAGACCCTTGGAGGGCATTCCTGCCGGCCTTCAGAGTAACTGGGAGCACCGGCGACAAGCCTGGGAGCGCCGACAACAAGCCTGGGAGCACCTGGGAGCACCGACGACAAACCTGGGAGCGCCGGCGACATGGCTGGGAGCACCTCGAATCACAGTAGAGCAGTCTGGGAAAAACAACATCTTCTTTGGGAACGCTGCAGGTGCGCCTGGAAATCATAGCTACTGTATTCAGTTTGTATTCTCATCTATGTATCTATGTATCTATATAGCTACCCATCTACACACGGTATATTTGAACTGGCTGCAGGCGGTGCTTGAGCAATTCGAGGTGCGCCTGAAAATGACGATCGAGTGAACTCAGAGATGCACTTGGAGGCGGTTATTGTGTAAACTTAGAGATGCACTTGGAGGCCGTGATCGAGCGAGTTTGGAGATGCACTGGGAGGCCATGATCGAGTGAACTCAGAGATGCACTTGGAGGCCGTGATCGAGCGAGTTTGGAGATGCACTGGGAGGCCATGATCGAGTGAACTCAGAGATGCACTTGGAGGCTGTAATCGAACGAGTTTGGAGATGCAGTTGGAGGCCGCGATCGTGTACCTCAGAGATGCACTTGGAGGCCGTGATCGAGCGAGTTTGGAGATGCACTGGGAGGCCATGATCGAGTGAACTCAGAGATGCACTTGGAGGCTGTAATCGAACGAGTTTGGAGATGCACTTGGAGGCCGTGATCGAGCGGGTTTGGAGATGCATTTGGAGGCCGTGATCGTGTAACTCAGAGATGCACTTGGAGGCCGTGATTGAGCGAGTTTGGAGATGCACTTGGAGGCCATGATCGACCGAGATTGGAGTGCTTGGAGGGGGTCGATAGGAGGCGCGCCGGGTGCTGAGACTCTATCCATCAGTTAGTTAGTTAACTCGCAACCGTGGGAATGTGATGAGGTGACTTTACCTTTGAGCTCTCATGGAGAGCTGGCTGGTGGCGGTCGATCTTGTAGGGAG
>Ga0307514_10002020_pt1 | contig 21986 bp, 33 predicted proteins | sample 16_EM_MG_FD_203088 | JGI IMG/M metagenome (GOLD analysis project Ga0307514, IMG submission 203088) | Populus trichocarpa ectomycorrhiza microbial communities from riparian zone in the Pacific Northwest, United States - 16_EM | ecosystem: Host-associated > Plants > Roots > Unclassified | place...
ATCTCTATTGCAAACATTTTCATAATTCGAGAACTACATGTATACATTTTCATATTGAATTACATGAGTGCTACTCAAATGGAATCACATCGTAACGAACACAATCCGGCAAATATAACAATGAGGCACCACCTTCTCGTCGCATCAGAAATAGGATAACATAATGAGGGGGAGAGAATACCCTTTCTCGGCATTCGATACTTCATTGTTGAAACATCTTGATCAGTCCAAACACAGACCTCATCCTTGAATATATGCGTGCATATAACTGGTCTGCCTGGGTAATAATGGGAGTTGCTTAGTAATTAGTGGACAATAACCTTACTTGGTAAGGCAACCTCGTAATTGTGGAGCCGTCTAGCGGCAACCAGCCATATGCCTGCCAATGAGTCGCCGAACCTAGAAATACGAGACAGGCCTCTGAGAAAAGGTATCATCTCCTGGTGGCGAAGCTGCGTACTGGAGCCCCCCCAACTTCGTCCTTCACGGTGAAGCCAGTATATGCTGAAGGATGAATCAGTCGTCATTTGAAGTACCTTTGGGACGACGTGTCCATTGTCGTTGACAACCAGGCAATCGATGGCTCAGCCTCCGTCGTAGCCTCAAGGTGAACCCTGGCAGATTAATTGCAAATTTGCACGAGGCGAGTCATAGCCCTGTGAAAGACTGCATTGTAACCTTCATGGCGCCTTACCAAACACGAAATGGCCTGCCAGGGCGGCCTCTTCATTCGGAACGAGACGAGACGAGAACAATTGCTTGTTGTAGCAATCTATCCGAAAACAGAAGATTAGCGCTCATGCGTCTTTTCACAGTGCGACACATCCGCCCCGACTCGCATAAAGTTAAGTACCAATGGTGACCAGTGCTCGGCGAGAGGCGAGATGACCAGACTGCATGGAGGGCTGCATCGTACTGTGCTTAAGCGGTAATCCCTCTGATTCCCAACGGGCCACCCTTTTTCTTTCGTCTAAGGAAGAACGAAAGGTGGTTACTGACAGATGGACTTTTTATGACCCTGCGGGAGGTGGCGATCCAGTAGTATATCGACATCTTTTCTTAAAAACAAAGATTATATATGTTCGCTCACCTACAACATCCGGACTCTCGGTGGCCTGAAACGACCCGCTGTCTGGCGCTCAGGCAATCGCTTCAAGTTTGTCACTGTCCACCCCCACGTCTTGCACATTTTATGGCACTCCATTCATAAATCCAGCTTTATGTTCCACCCTATTGAAAAAAGATCTGATGCCCGACAATTTCCAATCTCATGTTGAAACCTCTCTTATGGGCCAAATATAGGAGCACTTATAAATCACTCTTTGCTGTCAAGCAGGAGAAAAGACGTTACATTTGCAATGGAATGATCATTAAGCGCACTACACCAAGGATCGTACTGACATGCGTATGGAAGCATTGACTCCGAGGATCATACAGACATCTGAACGGAAACATCGACTCTGGATGGTTCAAAAGAAAGGGCTACACCAACAACGCGCCGACCGAAGTGTCCGACATTGTTCTTGTTCAAATCGTGAGACCCAAGAATTTGGTTCTCAAGATCTTCAGGTGACTTTCGTCAGTGTCAACACCTTTGTCAAATTTGCCCTGCTGAGTAGCCCAGTCGACCGGCAGCTATGGTTCTCGAGAATCAGATGATAAAAGAGGACTAATTCAGATGAAACGCGTACCTTAAGGGTGGTGCAGTAGTGTTCCGTTTGCGAAACGAGATGTGACAAGGCCGCCTTCTGTTCTTGATATACAGTCCCCGAGAGAAGGAAGCTCTTGACGTCGGTCACAGCTACCTCCGTCTTCTGCAAAGTAGAGAGCGATGCCTGGAGAATGCTAATAGACGAAATGAATGAGAATCCGCCCAAAAGAAGAAATAAAAACGTACTCCAACTTGCGTCGGCCCAGAGCATTGATATTCGCTTTGACGGTTTCTTCGTCAAGGAGTCGTAAAATCCTGATGAGCGCAACAGTTCGTTCATGGAAAGGTCGACGGATTTTGACAGAGAACTTTATCAAGTGCAACATGTCTTCTACCGTGTCAATAGTAATCGTCCCAGTAACGAGGAAAAGCTTCAGCAATTCCTGGAACCTCTTCTCAAGCTCGTCCAAAATGGCTTGAGTTGGTTGTGTTCCCACAGCTGCTGCAACAGTTTGAACTAATCTACGGGTGAGTGGATCAGTGACCAGACGAAGGATTCAAAAGCGATTATAATACTTGTTCATCCCAGTCCAAACATTTACGCTCAACAAATGCTCCCTCGTTTTCTGTGGCAACTTGTCTCGTTTTTTGCTGGTTTCCAGTAATGAGAACGGTAAACTCAAAAGCATCGAGGATTTGATGACCGATTCCGAGATAACCTGTTAGTAACGTAACTCGAATTCAGTGCCATTGGGAAATCAGGGCATCACCTACCGGCGATGGTGGACGGGTGGTGACAGCCTTAAGAACTTTGAGTATTGTATCGTTGACGACAGATACAGGTTTTTCCCTTGACATCAGGCAAAGCGTTCAGATCTTAAAACAGATAATGGAAGATGAACGAATTACCCCTTTCTATCGAGAATATCATCGTCCTTGAGACGGTCGGGGGACGGGTTAAAAAATTTTGCGAGGGTCGCATAGGTTGCAAGATCATCTCGCGAGCAATGAGATTGGTAGTCTTCTTCGAGAACATTCTTAGTATGGCCAGATAGACCCTACTGAAAGGTTAAATTGATTTCAAATTGTTGTATCATGGAACACACCAAAAATTCGGAAGAACGTAAATTGTTCAACGCTTCGAGGAGCATCGACCTATCTGAAGCCCAACGCTCGATGAACTGGATTCCTTCTGTGATGTCGTTTTCATCAAGAATCGGCTTTCGTAGTTTGCCAGGGTCTTGAAAGATAAAATGCAAAAGAATTCTGCGAATAGATTGAGCTCAGTCTGAATGAATATACGATAAAAATCGTACTCCTCAAGACGAGGAATGGCTTGAGTATATTTGTCGAAGAGGGCCCAGTCCAACGTGGTCGAGTCATCGACTGTGCATCGACTGGTTGATTGCATCGTAGATTGTGCGCGACCTGGAAAGCACTTGGCCAGATAAATTGACGTGGGTCTCATGACCCACTGAAGTTATGTGGTAAAGAAGAAGCTCCCTGATGAGCTCCGTAGCACCATAAGGAGGAGGAGCACCCGGCTGGACGGGGGCCCTGAGGGCCTCTCCTTCGCAAGGGAAATGTTAACTACGTTCGACATCTGCGTGAATGAGGCGATGGTACGAATCGAGCAAGTGGTCTTTCGCCTTATATTGAAATTCACGGAAAGGTGGCATGCCTTGTTTTGCCCTTGGGCCATGTATTCCAAGAGAATCTGCACGCACAATCACACCGCAGAACATCAACGGGGGCGTCAAGGTACGAAGAAACGCGTTAACGGCGTGGTGATTTTGATTGATCTGAACCCAGCGGCTATTCAGTTATTAGTGCACCTGGGAAATGAAGACACAGTAGTGGAGGAAGGTGTGCAATTGCTAAATGGGGAGGAGCTCAGAACTGCTTATGTCATTTCGGCTCCCACTTAAGAGTCAATTCAACTTGTTTGCAGGTGCCCATGTCCGGCAAGCGTCTTGCAGAAGGTCAGTGCTCTGCTAGAGCGCCATACAGGCGAAAGAAATACCCATTTGTTATGCAGTTGGGCCTTCTCAGCCAGCAAAGCGTCAGCGCACAGATGAAGATGACTTTCAGCTTGCGAATGAAGACGATGTTATCCCCCCCTCGCCTCCCGATACTGCATACGTACCTAGAAGCGCCACTATCAATTTGAGCGCGCTTACTCGTAAATTAGCTGATACAAAACGTCCGAAGGACAAGGAAACAGTTGTAGCGATGTTACCCTTCGATGTGCATCGCCAGCAGCAGGACAAGTTGATATCTCACATCTTCATGGACCAGGACTTCTCTTGGCTTCATCTTAAGCTGGATCATTCTTCAAGACCTTTGTGGATTAGTCCGGAGGATGGTCACATTATTCTAGAAGCTTTCTCGCCTATCGCAGAGCAGGCACAGGATTTTCTTACGGCTATAGCTGAGCCAGTCAGCAGGTGTGTCCTTTTTTCTGGGTTTCACCAGAAGAAGTTATTCAACCTATTAGACCGGCAATGATACATGAATACAAACTTACTTCGTATTCTTTGTACGCTGCTGTGTCCGTTGGTCTGCAAACGGATGATATCATCGATGTAAGTCTCATCCGAATGCGCATTCGCTATGCTAAGGTTAGCTTGATAGGTCCTTAATCGGTTGTCCAAGGTTGGATATCATATTCCCTGCAGATTGTAATTGCCCATGTGAACTTTTTAGGTTCCTGTTCCAGATTCAATCATTGCATTCATTCGGGGTTGTACTTTAAGTTACGGAAAAGTCAAGCTGGTATTGAAACACAATCGATACTTTGTGGAGTCCAGTCATCCAGAAACTCTTCAATTTCTTCTCAAAGACAGAGTCATACGTGAAGCACGCTTGATTTCACCCCCAGTGGAGCAAGGTCTCAAGGCAGCTACCTTTACGACATCTAAGGCCCCCACTCGCGGTAATCTTGTTATTCCTGGTACAAAGGAGGCCGAAAAACAGAAAACGGACATCACCGATGGAGCAGCATCACAGAATGCAAAACCTTCCGATGTAGACTTGTTCACTTCCGTTGTCGGTGTGGAAGGAGGTGAGTATCACCAGCCTCGCCTTCTCGCCGTTTTGACTGTGAAATACAGATGAGATCGAAGAAGATGATGATAACGTTCACGCGTTCGAAATCAAGGACAATAAGATTGATGTCTGTTTTTCAATCTCATTTGTGTTTAACTAGAAACTCATTGAGTTTAGGATGTCAAGAAAAGATGCAACGAACTTGAGTATCCCATGTTAGAAGAATATGATTTTCGAAACGACACCGTAAATGCGAACTTGGATATTGATCTCAAACCGGCTACCGTTATTCGACCTTATCAAGAAACCAGCCTCAGCAAAATGTTCGGTAATGGGTATGTAGACGTGTGTTGTTATTTGGCACCAGTTAATGTGACGAATAGACGGGCACGATCTGGAATCATTGTTTTGCCCTGCGGCGCTGGGAAAACTCTTGTTGGAATCACGGCTGCCTGCACTATCAAGAAGTCATGTTTGGTACTGTGCACTTCATCGTAAGGATTGGTTGTTCTTTTCTTTCAGCACCCTCAACATCTTTTAGGGTTTCGGTTATGCAATGGAAGCAGCAGTTCATGCAGTGGTCCAACGTAACTGATCGACAAATCGCTGTATTTACTGCCGATCAGAAGGAAAAGGTTGCTTTGCTTGTCTTGCTGGTGAATCACTCGATTTATTTGCCCACCAGTTCGCAGGTGACAGTGGGATTGTTGTTTCGACGTATTCTATGGTGGCAAATACACACAACAGGTCGCATGAGTCCAAAAAGATGATGGAGTTTCTTACTTCGCGAGAATGGGGTTTCATATTACTGGACGAGGTGCATGTTGTGCCTGCAGCTATGTTCCGGCGAGTCGTCACCACAATCAAGGCCCATTCAAAACTTGGTCTCACAGGTCTGTCAGTGATCCATTTTTTGATGCTAAAGTCTCATTGGTAAATAGCTACTCTTGTTCGAGAGGACGATAAAATTGCCGATCTCAACTACATGATTGGTCCCAAGCTGTACGAAGCCAATTGGATGTATGACTTCTCACAAACACATCACTCCAGTTTTATCTGATACACGTCACAGGGATTTAGCTGCCAAAGGACATATTGCTAATGTGCAGGTAGTATGGTCGAATTTATCCATTCGACTTATTCTTAGCGTGTGGAATGTAGTGTGCGGAAGTTTGGTGTCCCATGACACCGGAATTTTATCATCAGTACCTGATGGAACAATCTCGAAAGCGAATGCTTTTATATTGCATGAATCCGAAGAAGTTTCAGTCATGTCAATTCCTTATCAAGTATCACGAAGATCGAGGCGATAAAATCATAGTGTTTTCTGACAATGTATTTGCTTTGGAGGTCAGATTCCCCATTTGATACACGAGCGTTCAACTCCTGAAATTCATTTAGGCCTATGCCAGGAAGCTCGGAAAACTATTCATTCACGGCGGAGTGGGACAAGCAGAGAGAATGTTAATATTGTCAAAATTTCAACATGATCCCCGAGTAAACACGATCTTCTTATCCAAGGTGACACAACTTTCTTTTGAGCAGACCAGATCTGTTAATTGTAGTATCAGGTAGGCGACACGTCAATCGACCTACCGGAAGCAACGTGTCTTATTCAAATATCTTCCCATTTCGGGTCACGCCGGCAAGAGGCTCAACGCCTTGGTAGATATCTTCAGTTGTTGATTATATTTTCCCCTTTCACGATTTCGAATCAGGTCGTATTTTGCGCGCAAAGAGAAGGAACGATGAGGGTTTTAACGCCTTCTTCTATTCTCTCGTATCAAAAGATACACAGGAGATGTATTACAGCACTAAACGGCAGCAGTTTTTGATCGATCAAGGTTACGCCTTCAAAGTTATCACCCACCTCGACGGGTTGGAAAGTATGCCGGACCTCGTTTATAGAACCCAAGACGAACAGATTGAATTGTTGCAATCTGTGCTCATAGCGAACGACAACGATGCTGACCTTGGAACAGATATACGGGCAGTCGAGGGTGATTTAGCTGGCACGGTAACCTCCAAGGACTTTGGTCCGACGAAATTCCCTGCGGCTCAACGAACAACGGGCTCGCTTTCGGCTCTGAGTGGTGGTCAACACATGTCCTATGTCGAGCAGAACAAGTCTGCGAACAAGGCCATCTCCCGGGCTGGACCTTCCACTTTGCCAAGAAATAAACTTTTCGCGAAGCGAGATCGGGATAAGGTGAATGCCAGGAAGGAAGCCACAAAGTCGGTTAATGCCTAAGGCGTTAAGCGTCACGGAATGACTGCGGTTCGAGATTACATACCAAATTAGGTCCTACATCATGCATCATGTTTGACTGTCTTTCATAATTGAAAAAAGAAACTGTTAATTCCTGGATTGAGCGCGCGTCTCCAGTGTGATCCGGTAAACGCTTGTGGAATCACAACTGAGCGTCTTCAGTGTGATCCGGTAAACGCTCGTAGAATCACGACCGTGACTGAGCGCCCGTTTATGTTTCCGCAAATGCACACTCAATCAGCTGGAATGCAATTTCCTTTTTGTTTCATACGGATCTTGTGAAGACCTGTTGTGCCGCTGAAACTAACGACATCGTTTGCAGTGGGGGATATTATAAGGAGAAAACATCTGGGACGTCCGAACCCGAATAGGGCGATCTTGCGCCCTGTGCCAAGAGTTTGTCAATAGGTACACCAGATGGGCCTGCTTAGCTCCTCTGAGCCTTTATCCCTTTATCTTTTCAAAATTCAAGTCAATGGTCATCATCAGATGACCTGATGATTATATTTCCTCTACACGTAGAAGACGACGACAAAATATGCAAAATAAATGGTATGATACGGAAATCGGCAGATACTTGTTATCAAGAAAAATGTCACTGTACTGCCCAGTGCCCATATGACCTAGATTTTGGAGTGGGTACAAGTAGGTACATTCCATTGTGCATGTGAGGAGTTTAACTAGGCACCATATAAACATCAATACAGAACGTTTGACAGCGTTCCTAGAAAATTTCCCAACTTTGATATTTAAAATCTCTTCGTTATTTCGATTTCGTGTTTATCATCTTTGCCTTCGTGCCCATCACCTTCATACAGAGTTGTACGAACCTTTTTTTTTTTTTAACGAGATGGCAGCAATAGCTGTCGAGAAGTCGTCCTCAAGTGCCGATACCAATTTGCCTACATTGACTTATGGTCAAGATGGAACGGAGAACACAACTAATGCACCGCCGACGGTCAACACTCGACCTCCCATTGTCTATACTTCCCCTGGGGCGTTCGCAAAAAGTTTCGCGGCGCGATGGAGAAGCGTCTGGACGAAAAGATTTATCCTATCCCTCCTCGCCGGACAGCTTCTCTCTCTGTGTATCACTTGTACGAACGTCACGACCACAGAGCTCGTCAATCGAGGGTGGACGTTATCAACGACCCAAGGATTCTTCTTGTAAATTGTTTTTTTGATACTGATCTTATCTTTTGTGGCTGTGTTGCTCAATATAATTTCCTTTTCAGGTACTTTACGTTGTTCATCATTTATACACCGTACACGATATACCAATGTAGGTCACTATTATAAGCACATACAATTGTTAATCAACCTCTTACAGATGGATTTTCTGGATGGGGCAAAGTTATACTGAAAGATGGATGGAAATGTGCGTTTTTCCTGCGTCACGGCGGGAAAAAAGAAATGTTTATCACTTCTAACAGATTTCATACTTGCCGCTTGCGATGTTGAAGGGAATTTCTTGGTAGTTAAGGCATGTGAGATAAACATTTTTGGAAGAACAGATAGCTGACCCATCTTCTTTTTTTTTGCTCTGAGAATAGGCTTTTCAATACACTGACTTGCTGTCATGCATGCTGCTTGACGCGTGCGTCATTACAAAATGTTGAAGAAAGGAATTGGATATTGACGCCTTCATTTTGTTTAGTTGGGCAATTCCTGTTTGTCTATTTTTCTCGTACATATACATGCGTACGAAATACCATTGGACACAACTCCTTGTATGTTTTCCATCTATTCCCACCTTCCGTTTGACTTCACTTAGGTATTTTTTGGTAGGGTTGCTTCATCTGCATCGCTGGCCTCGGACTTGTCGTTGCTTCTGACAAACTCACTGGTAAGGGCTGGGAGCCCATTGCCCGTGCCAAGGGCGATGGATTCATGATTGCAGGCGCAACGCTTTACGGTTTCAGTATGTTCCCTCTTCTTCCGACTTTTTGGTCAATTTCATTTTCGATCTATATTTGTATAGCGAACGCGACAGAGGAGTTCCTCGTCCGCAAACGCCCGCTTTACGAAGTCATTGGGCAACTTGGCATGTGGGGGTTCATTATCAATGGTATTCAGGCGTCGGCGTTGGAGTGGGAGCAGATGACCCAGGTTCCTTGGGACGGGGGTATCAGTGAGTTGATTTTTCAGAATCTATACATTTTGTTTGTTAACACCTCATCATAGTCGGGCTTCTGATGGCCTTTACAGTCGGTGTGTAGTTCTTGTTTTTTTCTTTGAGTCGCCAGATATGAAAGACGGTAATTGATAGCCATGTTAATTCTATACACTGTGGCTCCTATTCTGTACCGACTTGCTTCATCCGCTTACTTCAACCTGAGCTTGCTGTCAAGTGACTTTTATGGATTGCTGTTTGGTACGTTCCTTACTCTTGCATTTATATGGTCAATGGTCGTTAACTCTCTCATTTCCTCAGGATTGTTCCTTTATGTAAGATTATTGGACGCCCTCTCTTAGAGCTCAACTAATCAGTGTTGATTTACCTTCAAAGCACTACACGCCCTACTGGCTCTATTTCATCTCCTTTGTGGTCGTCGTCGTAGGTCTCGTCACCTACTTTTGGCACTCGACACGTGCGTTGCCTTTCTCTCCACAAATATTCAGTTATTTCATTTTGTTTTGCGTTCCAGCGGAAGAACAAGGTATCTTGGACCCTAAAGCCCCTTCTTATGTCGAACAGCGGTCAACGGGGAGACAGGGACAGGATGTAGAATCTACACCACCAGCTGAAAAGGTGACTTAGGCGCGTTGAACCTCCATGGATGTGGAGAAGTATGGCATTCATGGTTTGCCTGCGTAAAATTTTGATCTGTTTCAATTGTTCGTGTATAGTCCTTTGTAAATCATTACAGTTATACAGTACGTCACGGTCTATATAAGATTACGCTACAGAGTGTTGAAAACAGTTGCAATGAGGAGGGGACATAGGAGAAATTACAAGCACGTCGTGAAGATAACTGTCAGATTTTGCTATCATACCAAACGAGGAGGATTCTTGCGTTGTTCATCTAATTGTTTTTCAAGAAGCTTCTGTTGCTGTTCACGCAAAGCACGATGCTCTGCAAGCTTCTGGATTTGGAAAAAGGTGGAACGATGGATGGATAGAAAGCAGCATCACTTACCGCCCTGAGAGAATCAGCTGTGCCCATTACAGATTCTAAGGTAGATTCTGTTAGGTCGACCATCTGTGGGATGAATCGTCATAGTTCTACACGTTTTTGGATGACAGAATGGAGTACATACAGCATCAATGGCTTGTTTTGAGATCTTCTCGACATGCTCTCTATCAGAATCCCACTTTGTACTGTTATCCCAGTTTGGGTGCCATTGCCCATGATGGGGAGGCGGAGGAGGAGGTGAAGCGTAAGCGGGGGGGATATTATTGATGACCCGAGGGATATCGCTCAAATTCTGAGGGATCGAACTGGAACTTTGGCTTTGCTGCAAGTCGCCGCCGGGACCAGATGGTACCGGAAGTCTGTGGTGGTTGCAGTGAGGGAACAGGATTGGGCTGACATCCCTGCGTTTAATCCAGAAATATGTGGCTCCAGAGCCGAAGAGGAACCATACGAGGCGGCTGGGGCCCCGACTTATGAAAGCCGAATTGCACATCATGGGGACTAGAGGGTAAACTGAAAACGATAGACATATTCTGCTGACTATAAGTATGCAGGAAATAAATGAAAATGCGTTGCATTGCGGCAGCGGCACTTGGCCGCTCAGCCGCGTACAGATTTACAACTGTCGGCTCCGGGCTGTGCGCAGCGGCGCTTATATTTTTAACACACGAGGAAAGAGATGACGGGGATGTTAACTTTATATCACGCGGCATAGAACACGATGTAACTGGAATTACCAGAATATTTTCTTTCACAAAGCACAACCAGCGATTGTTCAAGTTGGTGCCTGGAACATCGCGTGACATGACACGATGTGACTATGGTTGTGGGACTTCCGTCGTTCTCTACTAAATATTCCTCACTCGATTAGCCTGCTGGTCATTGCAGACAGCGATGAGCAAAGACCGTGAACACGAACGGCCGTCATCTTCATGGTCAAGCTACAACCAATACAACCAACACACAGGTGCAACGCAGAACAGCTTGGCCGTTTCCACGGAGCTCAACAATCAAGGTAGACCTACATTTTCTGCGGCTCGGTCGTCTGTGTCTGGGTTACCGACCCGTTCTCTAACAGTCAGCACTTCAGATCCAAGTCGTACCTATTTCCCTTCTACCGGCAGCCAATCCTTATCCCAGACCCGCAGTGAAGACCATAATCACCTGCCATCGGGCTCTAGCTCTAACTACTCTACCTCCAATGTTTTTTCCTCCTCTCCCAGGCGGCCATCACCCCCCTTTTACCCTTCCACAACCGCTGTCAGCCGTCCGGACACCCCAGGAACATCCACCCAGTCCAAGAACCCGTCTTCTTCAAGTCATTTAGATCATTCATATAATCATTCAAATCAAACCCCCCACTCGGAGACTTCTTCATCAAATTCAAAACCCCTTCCTGCTTCCACTTCCGTCGCTGCAGGTATTACCTCAACGTATGTGTCGATTAAATTTGCCTTCCTCCGATACCTCGGATCTCACTTTCATTCACTCTAGAACATGTTCAGCATGCGGGAAAGCAATGCAGGGTCCCTTTGTAAGAGCTCTAGGCTCAGTGTATCATCTCAATTGCTTTAAGTGCATGGTATGATCTCCTTTCATTGTTCATTTTTATCCTCCTCATCATACATCTTCAAGGATTGTGGAGAGGTTGTTGCCTCCAAGTTCTTCCCTGTCGACGGTTCCAACGGTAAACAGAATCCCCTGTGTGAGCGCGACTACTTCCGTCGACTTAATCTAATATGTGCAAAATGCGGTATGGCGTTGCGTGGTAGTTACATCACGGCTTGCGGTGCGTGACTAGTTTCTATTCTTACGGGACTTTGCTCCAACTTCGTGATAGGCAAGAAATATCACGTCGAACATTTCACATGTTCACTATGTTCGACCCTGTTTGGACCTCAAGATTCGTATTATGAACACGACAGTGACGTTTACTGTCATTTTCACTATTCGACGCGTTTCGCAACAAAATGTGCAGGTTGCAACAGTGCAATTCTGAAACAATTTGTGGAAATCAACAGGAATATGCGGGATGAGTGCTGGCATCCAGAGTGTTATATGATCAACAAGGTTTGTCAATTCCCACAAGATGAGAGGTAATATTGATGGCCGCCTTTCGGCCTAGTTCTGGAATGTTAAGGTGACATCCCGGAGGCCCACGAGCTCCCAAGAAATTGAAGGAGTCAATCCGGATACTCCTGCTCACCTCGAAGAAGAAGCACGGGAGACACCCACTTCACTAAGGGAAAAACAAATCCGCATGGAGCAGCAGGTATATCGGATCTGGACGTAAGGGCCCCATTCTCACAATACATATCTCCTTTATCTCAATTTATTCCATAAGCGTGCTCTCGGCATTTGAGGAATCGAGCGCTGCATGCATATCTGATATGCTACGGCAAGTCAGTAATGGGGCGTATCTAGACGCCATCCGAATGGCGGAGAAATTCATTTTGCATGTTGAAGTACTTTTTGGAACGATCGATGATCTCGAGTTTCAATTTGCGTCTTTGAATATGAAAGGTTAGTTTATTTGAATCACAACTCTTTTCCCAAATTAAACAGTGGTACCCCTGCAGGTATGTCCCACGTAAGGGAGGCACGAATGCTATGTCGGAAGACGGTTGAGTTGTTTACGCTTTTGTCGCACACACAAGAGACGGGTGCTCGTCGGATGGGTATGACACAAGAGCTATTAGCCCTCGTAACAGGTCTTGCGCACTATCTCAAAATCCTTATTCGAATCGCACTCACAGGTGCACTCAAACTCGAGCGCGAGCAAAGTGCGAGAGACGTGATCACCTTTTTTCTCGACAAGCTCCATCTTTTGGCTGTACAAGGGGCCAATCCCTCTGCAAAGCGATTGATTAAAGGATCGCACAGTGAATCACTGAATTCTATCAATCCCCATGCCAACCTGGGCACGCAGGGCGTCACCTACGGTTTCCGTAGTCTTGCGCCGGAGAATGCGGGCGACTCGCCGTTTTCACAAGTGGACATGGCAAGCAAGGTGTCTTCAAATCCACCCTCAGATTTATGTGTGCGATGTGGTGTAACAGTGGAAGAAGATTGCGTGCGGCTTGGCACGTACCAGCGATGGCATTCACATTGTATTCAGTGTGCGCAATGTGGAAAGGTTGCAGCTGCTCCTGTTACAAAGGATCAACAACAACAGCAGTCCTCTAGGAGCGGGGATGAGAGGGACGCGGGTGCGGATGGTGGTGCTCCACGGCCAAAATTGTCCTCGGCTCGACGACCACCTGCGAACGTGGGTCTGTATGTGTATGACTCTGGATCGATGAAGGAGACTCCGTCATTTGGAGACGTGCCCACAGTTATTTTGTGCACCGAGCATGCGCACCCTGCTTGTAGAGGTGGATTTCAACCTGTTCAGCGGCTGGAACAATATGCCTTCTTGCTGAACGTGGCACTGCGGCGTCTATATCTTCTTTTGAAGCAGCAAGGAGTTGTCCACCTTTCACCAGGTAGTTTTACTTACCTCTAAATCACCACGTACATTAAAAGATTATCTTCTCGATGCAGCGCCAATGTCAGATCCCAGGCCGGATCCATATAGAAATGCCGACATAATGCGCATGAAGCCTTCAGTCCATTTGGATAGGAAACTTTCTGCTACAGCTCGGGTTCCTAGACGCTCGTATATCATTGAGAGTCCTACTGGAAGAAGCGTGCACCCCTCTGACGCACAGCAACGGCAACAGTATGAGTTAGGTGGAACGCAGCATTCTCAAAATAATGGGCAATCTACGCATAGTCAGCAGAACCTACAAGGAACTTACCAGCAACAAGGATATGTATCCCAGTCGCCGCAGACTGGGTATCAAAGCCCTAATGCCCCTGCTTCAAGTCAATACAATACGCCCCGGGCGAACCCTGCTAGACTTCCACAAGAACATCAAAACCAGCTACGGCCGTCACTGCAGCGAAAGAATACAGATGTGATGATTGTTGATGAGAGCTTGCCGAGCTCGCCTTCGGTTGGAACGGAGGAATCGACGTTGGGCAAACGTTCGGATGATGTACTAACTCTGGCGGATATTCCACAATGGGTGGAGGTTGCACAAGCGCGGGAGCAACAGAGGTCGTTGCCTCGGGAGAGTGCAACGCCCTACGTCGCTGAGCTTAGCGCACTGGAGTTGGCAATTGTGAAGCATTGTGCCGTGTTGATGCTTATGAGGTCACCCTTGAAAGACCAGTTTGATCTGGATGAGATATTGGAGATGGTCGAGATGAAGAAGGCTGGATTTTGGGGTAAATTGTTCAAGGGTGATAATAAAAAGCATCTGAAGAAAAAAGGTGGGCCGAATCATTGCTTTATTGTCCACATTAATTGAGGTTCATTTCAGGCGTCTTTGGTATACCCCTTGAATTATTGGTAGAACGAGAAGGTTCCGACTCGTTACTTGGGGCTACGGGAGCAACTCTCAGGGTGCCAAGCTTCATAGACGATGTTGTTTCAGCGATGAGGCAAATGGGTAAATACCGTTCAATTATCCTTGTGTCGATGATTGCTAATTAATAATAACAGATATGTCTGTTGAAGGTATCTTCCGGAAGAACGGTAACATTCGTCGGTTGAGAGAGTTGACTGAGGCTATTGATCGTGATCCCTCGTCTGTCGATCTTACACAAGACAATCCGGTGCAACTTGCAGCGTTGCTGAAAAAATTCCTCCGAGATTTACCCGATCCGTTGATGACATATAAACTACATCGTTTGTTTGTTGCTTCACAATGTGAGTTGTCTGCTGCCACTTTTGGTAAATCCACAACTCATGTCTGTCTCTACCCTCAGCACTTCCAACAGAGGAACGGAAACGCTATCTACATCTGGTTTCCCTATTACTACCAAAGAGTCATCGAGATACGATGGAAGTCTTATTCGTGTTCTTAAAGTGGGTAGCTTCCTTTGCACACAAAGACGCAGAAACGGGAAGCAAGATGGATCTCGGAAATTTGGCGACAGTCATATGCCCAAGTATTTTATCTGCCCGTGGCAAGGATGCTGTGCGAGATGAGACATTCAGTGGACTTCGAGTGGTGACATCCCTCTTGGAGAATCAAGACGAATTCTTCATTGTTCCTGAGGACTTTATCCCTCTTCTCCACGACCAAGAACACTTCACCAATTCGATGGAGCTTCCGAGCAAGGAGTTCTTAAAAAAATGCGATGCTTATATGCGCCTGAAATCTGGTCGACTCACGCCAGGCACACCTTTTATGGGTGGCCAGGGCAATGGACAACCCAGGTATCCCTCCAATACGCCGAATGGTACACCAATGCCAGGTACACCTTTTGGACCGCCTCTTGATCGCACTCCGCGGATACCACAAAACGAATCCTTCCCGCCAAGTTCACCGGCTATTGGCCCAGGACAGAACCAAGGGGTAACGCAGATGCAACGGAACCCTCAAATGGATGATTGGAGTTCACTACCTCACCCTCCGCGGCCTAGCACATCCAACGGACCGTCCTCTCGTCCATCGTCTTTCGTCGGTCCAAGATCTTTCCCTGACTCAACTCAGTTGCTTGGTCAAGGTTTACAACCTAATCCTATGATGAACGGCTATCCTTCGTCAGCAGTACGCCAACGACAATGAATTTGAAATACTATTCTCTGTCACTCACTCCGCCGTTTTTGATATCCATTTGGTGACAACAAAATTCTCTTTTCACGTATTCAGTTTCCTTGCATGACCCTTTTGAAATATCAAAGCTAACAACTTCCATTTTGCCTCAATTTGTTTTCAACTTGTACTTTACTTCGCCTCGACATGCGTTTTTGTTTCCTTTCTTAATATATATAGTATGTCATGGACGAAAAATATTTCGTCGTGCTTATCATGATACCCTTTGGCATGAACTGCAGATACAAGCTAGACTTTAAGCCCATCCGTACAATCTCTCTCTCCACCATCCGAATTGAAATTTTTCTTTTTTGTAACCAATGTGGACTCAGAATCATTCCAAAACCCACCACTTGCTGAGTCGACTCGAGAAAGGGTGTGACAGGGACTTGAGCAATCGTGACACAATCACACCTTTATCAGCAAGTCGGACGATGATCGTCCCAGTACCCAACCCAAAATCAATTCCGGAAAATGCTCCTGAACACTGTCCAGTAACAACATCTCTTTATATTCCGCTAATTGCGCAGTCTGATCCTCTTCGTAGGGAACGGAGTCAGAGCTCGCGGGCAAGACCACTGCCTGTGATGGCTGCGAAAACCAAGCAATATGTGCATCAGGCGCAACCAAAGTTCCAGATCCTGCACTTCCGCTGATTAAAGCACGGATGGTGGACGTTGCGCGGAAGATTTTAATCCTATCGGGTAAGGGAGGCGTAGGCAAATCAACTTTTACGGCTCAGCTAGGGTGGGCCTTTGCTGCTGACGAAGATACGCAAGTAATTGACCATATATTACGTTTGCCGCAACTTTGCTGATGATTCCGGTGTAGACGGGAATTATGGACGTAGATATTTGCGGGCCATCTATTCCCACAATCCTTGGTATTGCATCGGAGCAGGTACATTCATCTTCGTCAGGATGGTCACCAGTGTATGTCCAAGATAACATGGCAGTCATGTCTGTGGGATTCATGCTTCCATCATCCCGGGATGCGGTAATATGGAGAGGACCGAAGAAGAATGGGCTGATATCCCAATTTCTCAAAGACGTCGACTGGGGCCCCTTGGATTACCTCCTCGTAGATACACCTCCTGGTACATCTGATGAACATCTAAGCATCGTCCAGTACCTTAAGGAGAGTGGCATAGATGGGGCAGTGTTAATTACCACTCCTCAAGAAGTTGCACTACAAGATGTTCGCCGCGAGATAGACTTTTGTCGAAAAGTAGGTATCAGGATAATCGGACTGGTGGAGAATATGTCGGGATTTGTTTGCCCTAACTGTAAACATGAATCCCAAATATTTAAGCCAACAACAGGCGGTGCCAAACGCCTCGCTGAGGAAACAAACATCGAGTTGCTTGGTTCCGTTCCCCTTGATCCCAGAATAGGGAAAAGCGCTGATTACGGAGTCAGCTTTCTAGACGAATATCCTGATAGCCCGGCTACTGCAGCGTATCTGGATATCATTCAGCGTCAGTCTCAAAATTTTGTCATTTCTTACTTCGTTTACGTTCTCAACAGGTATCAAAGACATCTTAGGTGATTAGAAAATAACATTGTGTAGAATTATTAGCGTAATACATGGGAATAATCTACTTAGAAGACCTATCCAATGATAAAGCGTCCCTGCTTTTTGTCTGTTTGCTCCTCCTCGTTTTCGGACTTAATCCCAAAGTCATTGGGCACTTCCGAGGGGGGTGCGTCGGCCTCGGTGTTGGCCTGCGTGATAAACTTGCCAATAGGTGCAAAGCCTGCTAATCCACCAGGTAGACCTTCCCGACTTTCGTGGATAGACACCGTCGACAGCGTTCTGAGAACCTTGCGAGTCACTTCTCCACCAACGGTGGAGCCTGTGCGGGAACGTGCAGGCATAACGTATCCTTGTGTTGGGAAAACGACTGTCCCTTGCCCTGCATTGCTGGAATTATCCATAAAGGTCGGAACATAAGAGCCTATGACAGGAGAGTTGTATGTCGACCCTTGACGTGAAGGCAACAAAATGCTCGATCTTCGGACAAAACCGTAGTTCAACATAGGATCCGTGGTTGTTGTCATGGAACGACGATGTGTGCCAGGACTTATTGAAGGAATACCGGGCAAAACATCCTCAGCTTCCTTTTGCTGGATTTCAGTTGTCAACTCCGTTTCAGGCATGACTGCCGTAATTTCAGACAACCCTGCCATCTCCAGATCTGCTTGTGGTGGCTGGAAAATATGCTGGGTGAGTTGCACAGATGGAGTTTCTGTGGTAGGTTCTGGAGAGCTGCTCAAGGGCGGTGGGGATGCCGAGATGGGAGGTTGCAATGATAGAGCTGAAAGTTCAATACCGAGTCCCCGGACTTCCCTCCGATAATCTTCGACCTCCTTCCAAATCGCTTCCCTGAATTGTTCCATGGTCTCCAGGCCCTCGATATCCCGCCACTGCTCATATTTCACAGGACAATCAGGTTCGTCCGCTGGGTCGTGATACGCAGCAAGCCATGGATGTTCAAGGGACAGTGGAATTGTTACTCTTGTACTTGGGTCAAAACAGAGCATTTGATCTAAGAGCTCGAGGGCTAGGCAGAACACGAGATTTAGTTGGAAAACTATTCATGACTGGAAGATTCGACCTTGAGAATCCGCTTTCGGCATTAATTTAGAGAATGGCACTGTTTTCTTTATGGGAAGGGATCGGACATAGGCCTGGGCTTTAACGCTACCGATCTTGCGAATGACTGTAGAATCAGGCGTCCCTTGAACATCGACAATGGGATGCCATCAAATTTGGTAGAGCATAAGACACCTTACCTAGCACGGCAAATATTTTGTTGAGTTGATCTACTGTACTGAGTTCAGAAGCGTCAAAGAAACAGCCGTCGAAAAGTTACCATAGCTGAGCAAAATGTCAGAGATGTGGTGCTGTATATGAATTATATTCAGAACTCACTCCTTTCCCTTGAATAATGGTGTTCCCATCAATAATTCTGCGAAAATACAACCTATCGACCACACGTCAACTGTTGCGTATCAGCGTCATCAAACTTATGATCAATGAAACGTTCCAACTTACTCGCTGTGTTGTATTTTCTGCGGAAGAAGTTATCAGCTGTCAGCTTCGGAGACTGACTCAACATACACACCGGTATGCTAGCATGATTTCGGGTGCCCGATACCATCGGGTGGCGACATATTCCGTCAAATGTGTAGTATTTTCATCCGGTACAGCCTCAAATCCTCTGGCGAGGCCAAAGTCGCAGATTTTGAGCTCACAATCCGCATTGACCAGAAGGTTGCCAGGTTTGAGGTCCCTGTGTATTACTCCAGCCGAGTGAATGTACTTCATTCCTTCAACGAATAAGGATGTAAACTAAAGGTATTGCCGATCAGCTCTCACCCCGTAAAATTTGATAGGTGAAATATTGGACGTGTTCATTCGTAAGTGTTTGACCAGAACGAATAATCTGGTGAAGGTCGGCTAGTTCGACCCTTTAAACGTCTTCGAACAATGACAACAAAAACTAAGACCACCGTTACCTTCCATAGGCTGTAGGAAACCCAGTCATTCTCGATACCAAATTAGAATCAGAAAATTCATACCTCCATAAATATATAGCTACAATGCGGTTTAGATATAGCATATCGAAAGGGACAACAACGTACATTTCCGAAAATTCAGGAGAGATAGCATCGATGTCAATGAGGCCCGTTATATTGCTATGATGTGAAAAGTGTCGCAAGAGAGTAATTTCTCGGAGAGCCCGCTTTGCAAACTGTATTTTTTCAAAGACACGCGTGACGAGTTTTATCGCAACTGTTTCCCCAGAAATATCATCCGCCGCAGAACTAGAAAACACCTCTGTAGTCAGCCTTATCGCAGAGAACAGGACACCTTAAATATACATGACCACCCCATAGGCCCCTGACCCTAATTCGCGAACCAACTTCCACCGTCGTTCCAAATAAAAGACTTTGTTGAAAGACGAGACAATAGTGTGATAACCTCTGCGGACCCGGCCACAATATGATATGAGCGTATTGTTTCAATGTTGATGCGACGACTACACACCTTATCCGTAAGTTCTCTTCCGAGAACGCGTTGGACAGTCGTCTCGCCCGTGATCTTCCTCGATTCACGTTCCACGAACTCGGTGACACGATGGCGGGAGAGGAAGAAACATCATCATTGTCCTTTGAAAGCGAAGGCTCGTCAACGCATTCTCGCCTTCGTCGGGATTCGCGAGGTGATCTCCTTGGGGATCTTGCGGGTCGAGACATCTCTAATGGGCTCTAATGGGTGATAACAAGTGATTGCTACCCTGGTTGGATGTAAGAACAAGAACGCTAAAGCAGGAACGCCTATTTTGCCAGAGACAATGACGGGGATAAGAATACGACGGTTCTGTAGTTCTGAATTAAACCTTGCAAATAGACATCGCATGAGTCATGTCAACAGAATGTCGTTGAATGTCCGCATAATGATGATATGATTACACTGCTCTCGGAACAATCATAAATCTCAGAAATTATGTATAAAATGATATGGCAATAAGATAATGTGTACAGTACCCTCGCTTCAGGGCTGAGGTGTACCACTCGGACTTTTGCCCACATTATCATCAGGTTCACCGAATATATCTAGAAAGCCTGCACCACGAGCTTTACTTGGCGCCTTTTTCGTGACATAGTCCCGCAAACCAGCCTTTAATGTTGGCTGTTTATCTACCAGTTCCCGGAGTTGATCTCTAGGCAGCTGCAGCAGTGCTCCGAAGCTCGCGGGGGCGATAGTTTTTGCGCACCGAATGAAGCCTTCCCACAAAGGTGGGTTCGTCCATATTTTCTTCGTGATCAGACGAGAGAGCAAAGTGGTCGATACAAAGCCGACCAACGACTTGTAGGTGGTGACAGCTTGGATAACCTACATAATCAATAAGTATTTGAGAAACATGAAAATTCATATAAGGATCAACCCACCGTGCGCAAAAAAAGTACAGGTAACGTGGGTTCGTCCATGATTTGTTGCATAACCACAGCAAGGATCTCAGATCGGAAAACGTCGGTCATGGAGAAGCAGATTCCGATAGCTGTCCAAGCGCCTGTCAGGAACGGGGGAAAACAACATAAAAGCTAACCCAAACCTTCGATAGCACTCTTCAGACCAATTTCCTTCTCTGATTCATGAAGCAACACCATAAGCTCTGCCGGCGTAAGCAATTCGCTCTGTCGAACACGCGGAAGATTCGACGTGACACTTCCAAATGTTTGTGGCGGTGTCGTAACGATTGAGCTGAACACAGAACGAACAAGATTCTTTTGTTCAGGCTGCCCATTGAGGCAAGAGACAATGCGAGGAAGATTTTTAATGATATCAGCCTAAGCAAAAGATATGTCGTAAGAACAAGAGAACTATGAGAAGTCCGGAGTTCATACCTTGTCCATCTCAGCAATAATCGGAATGAGAAACTTTGCATCAAGGTCGCGCTCATTGATGAGGGACTTGACCAACGCAACAAGTTGTGTACTTGGCCGCCCATGTTCCGTGAAAATGGTCAAAATGCGTAAAACCAGAGACTCAGATCCAGGTGGACACTGACGCATGAGAGTCAACAACTTGGCATGACTTGATCCTAAGGAGCGTATCAGGGGTGTGATCAACCCTTGGGTAGCGTCTTGGACAGTGTGATCCATGCGTGGGTAGGCATTGAAAATTCTACAAAGGGTTTTCAAAAGTGAAGAAATTGCAATTAGCAAACACCTACTCATCCAGGAATTCCGGAACCTTTACAGAGAGTGCAAATAACAACTCAACGTGCTGAAGGACCTGCTGCTTCTGTGCTGGAAGTTCAATCCGTTCGGGTAAGTAAGGTGTGTGCACCAGATCTTCTTGAGGTAGTTGACCATCCTCCATTTCGTAATCCCTCTCCTTACTGCCTTCTCGTTGCTCAGTGGGAGACATTGTTTCTGTTACAACTTTCTCATCCTGGACCGCTACCTCAGTCAATGAACCGTTGTCATCACTATGTCCATTCATTTTCGTCGTTCCTTCTGCATCGTTGTTGCCATGCAATTTTGTCGGACATAATTGAAGTTTTCGTAGCATTTGCAGCGCAAATTCACGGATGTAGCCATCCATGGGTTGATGATGAGGAACCCAAGGCTTGAGAGTGTTTATGGCAGCTCCACGCGTGCGCTTATCTAGACGATCGCTTTAAAAACACGTAAGAAAGAGAGCAGAATGCATATACCTGG
>Ga0307514_10002021_pt1 | contig 21982 bp, 29 predicted proteins | sample 16_EM_MG_FD_203088 | JGI IMG/M metagenome (GOLD analysis project Ga0307514, IMG submission 203088) | Populus trichocarpa ectomycorrhiza microbial communities from riparian zone in the Pacific Northwest, United States - 16_EM | ecosystem: Host-associated > Plants > Roots > Unclassified | place...
CCTCGGCAGTGGCTGGAATGGGTTCCAGCCACCTCAGTGGAAGGCGGTTCGGTAGGTGCATGGTCACGAAGGGGTACCTGCGACTTAGGGCTAGGCCGCGGACGGGTCTGTACGGTGGATCCACGGTTTAGAAACAAGCGAACATGCCCGGAGCGGGTAGACGTCGTTTCTGAGCTCGTAGGTGGCATTGTCGAAAAGAGGTGGCTGGAGACAACACCGGTGGTGATTACAAGCCAGGGGGTCGTTCGCCAAGACCCGACGGTACCACATCCCAACACCAAGCCAGAGTCCAATGGTAAGGAGAACTTCGTGGTGGGGTTGTCATTTGACGGTGACGAGCTTGGATATGTCCCTCTCACGTTTTGACAACGAGGTGGGAGTCGGCCGCGGATTTATAGTCCAATGTGGTCTGTAGTCGTAGAACTGGATTGATGAGCGGGGGGGACTGTACTCGATCAAAACGACATTTCGTACCTCCCTGCGCACCACGATGTAAGCATTCCTCACTGTTTGACAAATACTACGCATGATATCGTACAACTAGATTACCCTTTGAACCCTCCCCCTCCTTCCCTGTCTCCGCGGTTGGGTACTACACGAAGCCGATGAATGTTGACCCCCGATGGTGTGTACCAAGGAAAGGCGGGTGTGATGATACCATCCAAGAGGTTAACCCTTCGGAAACGAAACTTGGCCAGTGCGCGCTGCGTTTGCTGGGTTCTCCGGAATATTACCGATCCCGAAGCCATCGACTCAGCCATACGTCGCATCAGAAAATCGTGGAAAGTCTGATAATCAAATAAACCACCATGCCACAGGTTAACGTTACAGTGGTTACGATCGATCGAACATGCAAGCGAATCTTGCGCTTGGCTCTAGCCGAGGGAGGGTAAGGGTCGGCGGCCGCATCCTCCGTCCCTTCGTGAACGTTCATCCCCTCCAACTCCCCCTCACTCTTTTCGCTCGCTACTATGGATAATCAGCTCCTCCCCCACGACGGGGGAGATGGATACCCAATCACAATACCAGATGAGTCCCTCACCGAACTTTGCTGGACTTGAGGTGAACAGTAGTACTTTGGTGAGCATGTCGCTAGCCGTTTCTGATGTCGGCTATTCGGCTATTCGGCTATGTGGAGAAAAAAAAACGAGATTTTCGAAAACCGCTGTAAGCGCCGAGTGGGAATAGACAACGAGTTATAATGGGTTACAATGTACCTGGGAAACACGTCGATCGCCAGATTTTCCACGAATCGCTGATGTCGTGGGTACGATCCGGTCCACTTTCGGGGCATGCTTCGACTTGACCAAGCAGCTATACCTATGAGGGACCGCGCGTGCTTCTCTGCGCGTGCTATCCTTCAAATCAACGCCGGTGCGAGGCTTCGTTCCCGTGACCACACTTCCAAGTATCCTATTCCTACCCTAGCTTGCGCAATCTCCGAGGCAGTTGCAAGACTTGTGCCGTGTGAAATACCTATTAGTGGTGATACATATCAGCGGAGAAGCCCGGACGCTGTTCCGGTGGCAGAGGCCCGCACGACCCTCATCACAAGAATGCAGAGACCAACTTCAAGGTCCACTCCTTGATGACACGGCTGCGTATCTCCTCCCGATTTCTGAGCGCAAATTCTCTAGAGTCGAGCCCGACATTGATCCGGCCCGTTGGGACAATATCTCCTCCCTTCATGCTCGTTCGCGCCAACATGACACAACCCTCCATATCTTCTTCGCAGGTCTCTCAAGGTTGGATTCCGCCTAGGCCTGGCTGTGATCGACCAGCTATCCGCCCGGGTCGCGTATCTCATAATGATGATCGGGCATTTGAGGCTATATTTCAACAAGCGACTGGAGAACGAGAAAACCTTTTCCCGGAGGTTACAATGAACGGCTAAGAGTTATCGGATACAGGGAGTTCCGCATGGGAGGATTAGAGACCGTTCGCTTGTTGAACCGTTTCGAGGTTGGCGTGGACGACGTGGTGGAAAGAGAAGAATGACCAATGCTGCTGATTTTTTTTCCTTTGTGGGAATCTTAACTCCCTCGATGGGGAGGTGATGAAATCGTTCGAAGAAGATTGGGGACCGGGAGAAAGTAGAGGTCTGGGTGTGGATGTTGTGGAAGTCTCCAAGGAGATTCAGCTGGTCGGTATGCGAGTGGATGCGAGACGTCGGAGAGACAAATCTCAAGTTGCTCTTACACCGACCATCAGCTATCCCAAGGTTGGAAGACCTGTGTGGGAGTGGATGGAAAGCAAGGTCGTGCAGGGACGGATATGTGACCGGGCACAAGCAGGATAATCGCCTTCGGAATCCCCACCGCCGCTGGATGTTTGTTTTTACTGCTCTGCACCTGTCCGCTGATCTAATGCCACCTCTTTTTTTTGCTTCAGACGATCGGTTCACGCTCAGTCACTCGTCTCCCTTCGCTTTGTGGAAGACAACACACTCTGAAATTACGACTGTACATATCGTAAGCCAACACCTTCGAAAATCGACTGCATATGCCCTGTCGTGCCTGTTGGATAACACTATCCCGTCTGTTCGAGAGGCGTTAATTGGTGTTCGAACTGAACGGCGAGGTTTTATCATTCCAATTTTTGTCGAAGAATCCTCGCACGATTGCACCAAGATACTGGAGTGAGGCGGGACCGGTGGTGAGTCCAGGTTCGTTGAGACCGAGCAAACGACATGTACGAACCAATTATCTAATTAAACACGGTCCATGTGAACCATGGTGCACAGCGCAAGCAACGTAGTAGCCAGGGTAGGTGGTGGTCGCCCCCGCAATGTCACTCTCGTCGGTGTGTCCACCGCCACGAGGCCAGGTCTCCGCGCTCTTGAGACCGCAGTGATTGTGGCCGTCGTATGTGCCGGTTGCATTGGCTTGTGGGAGTTAGTTGGGGCGGCCCGGTACACAAGGGGACTTATCGTGTTACCAAGTCTCGGTAAAAGTGTTCATGTGCGCAAACTACAACGGGCTTGGGGGGAGGGGAAATTCCCCGAACATTTCCTTGAGGGGTCACCGGTCACCCCTGGATGCTGCGAACTCGATGAAGGCAAAGCACAGATGCGAGGACCATAGACGCAAATGTATGTCCCATGGTGAGTAGAATCGAGAAGTGGTTGGCTTCAAGTCCGGTCGTCAATCCCGCAATGTCACCCAACGTGGGCCGCAACTTTTTTACATTTAATAACGGATATGTAAGTCCGAGAGCGCGTCTGAGAACAGTCGGTCGGTGTAAATGGGTGTGAAGTGCATCGCACTGTTGCAGCGTTGTTCACCTTGTGGCAGTAGCTCGGAGGTGTGAAAAAGTGAACACGTGAGAGAGACAGCCCTTTTTCCACGACCACCATCATGCCCAAATTACCACAGGAGCTTATCGACCACATCATAGACCACATTTCCGACAGGAGCAGCCTCAAAGCCTGTTCCTTGGTCTGTAGCCAATGGTATCCTCGTATCCGGAAACGCCTATTTGTTCGGGTCGATCCCGGGTCCGGGGGTGATCTACAACTTTTGCGTGCCCTTATTCGCCCACGATTCTCCAGAGGGCGTTTACAAAATCGTTACCCTCCTCGAACCGTGGTTCCGCAGAATCTCTCTCCGATGTGACGGCTACAATGCGTGGCGGGATTATTGGCCTATTTTGGAGGAGAGTGCTGGATCATTAGAGGAACTCCACATCCTCGTGATTACGACTGGTGAGTGAACCAAACAACCTCCAATGACACGCTCCTCATGGAAATCCAAGATGCCGACTGTGCTAAACTTTCTCTCGCATGCTGCCCTAACCTCCGCACGGTCGGGCTTTCATTGGGTTCTAACCGACCCGCACGGCCATGCCAATTCATCGAGAAATGCCTTTCCACCGTCACCAGTACCCAGCTCTCCCGAGTTCATGGGATCTATTTAATCCCAGTGCCGCCGGGTTGGACGTACCACTATGGGGTTCCTTGGACATCATCCTGCACAACCTTGCTGGGAAATACCAGCCACGAAATGGGGGGGACAGGATGTTAGTCAAGCTGTGGGGTGTGAACCTAGATCCTTCTGAAGCTGGGATTTTATTGTGGAGGTATAGAGAGAGGGGGATTTTGAAAGTGGATTCGAGAACTTGAGTGAAGGGTAAGAGCACAAGGCTCCTTGTTTTTTTTGTCCCTGATATTTTGGAACTAGTATACCGTGATTCTTTTCCTTTTCCACAATGTACTCTCACCGTGTTCATGGGATTTGTCGATATCTCGGTATCTCGAGCGCTCAACAGGTGTAGATGTCACATAGACGCTAAAGATAACCACCCTCGCTTGAACCGCGTGTATCCCTTGAACTTGTCACGCATTGTAGATGTTCTGACCTCGACCATGACTATCCCATTACGATTGCAAGAGTCTCTGAGAGTCTCTATCACTTCTGGATCGTTCGTCGATACCAAATTCTGGGTTTTTTCCAAACGTGGATCCACGTCTGAGCGCATTGGAGAACCGAAGGCACTTTTCGTTAATGCACACATCGTGAAGCGCGTGCCACGGCTTGGTTCCTGTGCGATTGCCTCTAGTATTTGTCTGAAGCCCTTGAACTGACTTGCTGACAGTGCTTGACGAGAGAGAAACCAAGGAGAACTTGAGAACTGGGTTCCCAGCAAACAGAAACCCTTACACAAGCTCTTACGACTATGCGGATGACAGTGACCTCGAAGAGGATGACGACGAAGATACCACGGACGATGAGTCCGCGGATCCCCCTCAGGCTGTGACGGAGCCGTCTGGATGCAACTCCGACATTGTCATTCTCGAAAACTCGGACGTCAAGGGCAACGAATCTCCCGACATCGCCTCCATCTCAGACCTGGATTCGTTGTTCTCCGAGTCATCCGATGCAAAGGGCGAAACGGGAGCCACTTCTTCCGCCCACGTTGGCAAGGTTGTCGTTGTAGAGGATGTCGCTTTTGTCACGTCAGTTTCATTGCCTTCTCTTTCAACGCGTGCGCTGAGGCTATGTGCAACAGGTTCCGGGCGTTGCTCCGGTACTTATACACAGAGGAAATTGAATTCGCACCATGGGGGTCTACGGAAAGACGCAAAACCCGTGCTCTTGAGAAGATATCGGGATCGTACGGAATCCCCAAGCCTTCACCCAAATCTGTATACAGACTTGCCGACAAGGTGACGAAACTCCGTGTGCTCTCTGCCAACCAGAACCTGAACAGTAACCTTTAGTACGACGTTCCTGAGTTGAAAGAGCTCGCGTTGCGACAGATCCAGCAAGACCTATCCAAGTGCAACATTGCCGAAGAACTGTTCAGCAGGTACACCTCCTGGTACGTCATGCTGTTTCACTCCGGCCATTCAGGCCCTCATGGATTAATAGGTACCCCGAGCTGAGGGAACTCGAACTCAGACAGCTGGCACGGGCATTGTTATCCTCCGACTCTGGCCATACGCTAGGGTTATTGAAGACGAAGATCAAAAGCTACACCCACGGGCAATTGCCACATGCGGAGCCCATTCTTCCAGCTCTCTACGAGCTCATGGAGAGCGGTGAACTAATCAAGGAAACCCCGCTCCCCGTGGCAGCATCCTCCAACAGGCAGGCCGCCGGTGGGGACTGGGATGGGCTTAAGAAGGCACTAACCAGATCTTTAACCAGCGGCACATTCCTCGACTCCCAGTTTTACGCAGTTCAATCGCGGACATCGACCGGTTCGCCAAAGGTCCGGCCGGTATATTTCTGTAGTGCAGTGGGTGGCAATTTCACGTCCATGCTGGTAGCATGTAAGTCCCTCGCTTGGATCATGTGAGGGTAGATCACCAATCCATTGTTCCAGATTCCTCAAAACTAAGAGCACGCAGAGCACCACCTCGTCGACTCACGGACGGGTACGACAGCGATATTGACGACGAAACCCCCGACCCGGAGGGCTACGAGGATTCCTACCCCTGTTCGAAGTTGTTCGTTGGCTCGCTCCTGACTCACAACCATGGACTTAGTTTATTCTCCAGTGTACAGGAGAATCCTATAGCCGCGAGCTTGTCAATGGAACCCGCGCTTCTGTTGAAATCAGGAGCCGTAAAGACGTGAGTCATCATCCGGGGTGACGATACTCTTAGCTTAACCCTCTGCACAGTTGGAGTTCCATATTCCTTTGCGTATACATCGGTCAGATCACATTTGCAGCCCTTAGTTCACAAGTTGTAGCCCCCTCCGAGAAGGAGGAGATCCAGGATGGTTGCTCTCAACGCGAGCCTCCACATGGTTCGAAAGGGATTGGATTTTCCCATCCTGGCGCTATCGCGGTCGAGCCTTGCTCTCCCAAGTCCATTTATTGGCTAGCAAACAAGGTTTGTCTTGTCCCCCCCTTTTGAATGATGCGGTCTCCGATAGTTCTTTCGCTTAGGTTGGTTTGACTGGACTTTGTGACATTGCCTTCAAGGATATACGCTCGAAGCTGGACGAGAACAATATCGTACAGGAGTTGTTCTCCCCCTTCGCCGCGAAGTCAGTCATTCCACGGCTCTCGGCCACCTGTTGTACTGATGTGACGCTTGTGCAGCCACAAGCGCATCAGAGAAATGGAATACGAGCTCTTCCAGTCTAAGCTGAAACCTTCAGTCGATGGTGCTTTGGTCTCCGACATTATTCGAAGTTCTTCGTCAGGCGAAAATTCGCACCGTATGGCTGCCATGGAGTTACTATTCGAAAGGTCCATACAAGCACGTCGAGATATGGTTATGAAAGATAAGGTTTCACTGCGGTTGGATCCTACGCCTTGGCAACCCGTGACGACCGAACCACTTAATGTTTTCGGAATGGAAAAACAATCCCCCATCACGCGACCACCGTCAGAATCGCTACCTAAAGCCGTCACAGACCCTGCACCAGCCTCCGTTAAGTGCGAGGCATCACAAGATTCACCGGCTCCCTCAGAACCCGCAAACAGGATCAAGAAGGGGGCACAACGCGAGGACCCACCAGCGGACACTGTAACGAACGCGTCTTCATCAGAGGGAGTTGTGGACCTGGCATGTCCGGTTTGTTATGCTGTACAACCGCGAAAGTTTCTACGGTCAGGCGTTTATTGTCATTGGTGTTTCATGCTGAACAGGATGAAATGTGCGGATTGCGGGACTATCAGGGTAACCAACGTGGAGGCTTGTACCAAGTGTCACAAGAAGTTCAAGTAGTAAGATGTGTCGTTGACTACTCAGTTGTTCATTCGGTAGTTCCAGTTGGTGTCGTTTATGTCGTCTGTACAAGGTCGACACGGTCCAAACAGAAGGGTTCGAACTAACATTGACGTGGTGGGGAGGGTCGCTCTGAGGCGACCAACGCCGATCGATGACATTGAAAAGAAACTGGGACTAGGAGGCTGGAGCGCTGAAGATAACCAGCCTCACCCAAACCGCGTGCCATCATATATCACTAAGTCCTACCAAGTCTTGACTTAAACTTCCAGCATCTCGCACGCGCATTGCCACTACCGACACCGCTACCTCCGTCATGGACATCCCACTTCCAGTCCAAGAGGCCCTGAGAGATTCTATCGCATCTGGCACGTTTATCGACACCAAGTTTTGGGTCTTCTCCAAACGCAGTTCGAAAACAGGGCGCGTCGGGGAACCGAAGGCATTATTCGTGAACGGACAAGTCGTGAGGAGCGTGCCACGGTTTGGTGCTCGTACGTTTGCCTTCCGGAATCGCTGAGGGTTCTTATTCTCATCGGTTCGCAGTGCTTAAACAGAAGGAAACAAACGAGAATCTGAGAACCCAATTTCCAACTGATAGGAAACCCTACTCTGACGATTACGACTACGACGCCGACAGTGACCTCGACGAAGACGAGGACTGGGATTCATCTGATGTCGAAGATTTCCAAGTTGCACCATCCAAGGACAAAAGCGACAAGTCAGACTCCAGTACACTCGTCGGAAGCCAAAGTTCAGATGTAAAGGGAAATCGAGCTTCGGATATCATCTCGGTCTCCGATATGGATTCACTGCTCTCGGATTCGGTCGACACGAAAATCGAAGCTGAGGTAGCCGTTGCTCAAAATCCCACACACATCGGGACTGTGGCTGCCATCGAGGATGTTGCCTTCGTAACGTACGTCTGTTCCTCGTTTCCGTGCTTCGGGCTTGCCGACCTTGTGCAACAGATTACAGGCGCTGCTCCGTTACTTGTACACGAAAGAGATCGAGTTTGCGCCATGGGGTTCTGCGGAAAGACGGAAAGCACGCGCCCATGAGGGAATTACCGAATCATATGAACCTTCAAAACCCTCACCGAAATCCATCTATCGACTGGCCGACAAGGTTGGGATAAAGGGAATAGCCACCACGTGTCGGAGCTGACCTTATCCTCAGTACAAAGTCCCGGAGCTCAAGGAGCTCGCGTTCCAACAGATTCAACGTGATCTCTCCAAGTGCGACATCGTGGAGGAGGTTTTTAGCAAATACACATCTCGGTTCGTCATCCGATTCTACTACGGGGTTCCGAGTTCTCACTTCGCTACAGATATCCGGAGTTGAGAAAACTGGAACTTGAACAATTGGCGCGGACGTTGTTGTCGACTGACTCGGGTCCTGTACTGGACGCATTGAAAGATAAGATCAAGGCCTACACTCGTGGTCAATTCCCTCATGCGGAAGACGTCCTTCCAGCTTTGTATGAGCTCATGGAAAGGAATGAACCGGTCAAAAAGGCACCGGTGAAGTCGTCTGCACCTTCCAAGCACAGTGGCACTGGAGGAGACTGGAAAAAACTGAAGGACGCCCTCACCTGGTCGCTGACGTCCGGTTCCTTCCTTGATTCCAAATTCTATGCGCTGGATTCCAAACCGACAACCGGCGCACCTAAGATTCGACCCATCTATTTCTGCAGCATGGTGGGCGGTACTTTTTCATCGAAGCTCGTAAAGCGTGGGTTCTCCACTTCAGGATCGTGGGAATATTGTTGAGACATCTTTTAGACTCATCGAGGGTCTGGCCGTCTGGCAAGACGCGCCCCAAATGTGTAGATGACTACGACAGCGACCTTGGTGATGAAGGCTCGGGAATCGGAATTGCGGTGGACGCTCACCCGCGTTCGGCATGGTGCGTTAGTCTTGCTACCAATTCATAGCTATTCACCAACTTCACCCGTTGTAGCATCCCCGAAGACCCCTTGCCAACTTACAAAGCCCTGGCGCCGGCTCTCGTTTTGAAGTCTGGGACAGCGAAAACGTGAGTAGCTTTGAAAATGGAAAGTGACCGCTGTTCTCAATATCCCACGCTTCAGTTGGAGTGCGATTTTCTTCTACATGTACACTTCCCAGATTCCCTTTTCCCCAATCGGATCGCAGGGCATCACGAAGATGACAACTGAAGAAAGCGGAACACCGGACCGTCCTTCGTCGATCTCAGATCCCCCACAGAACTCAGGGGTAGCCAGTGCCCCCACCTTGAACACTGCAGCTATGGAAGCATGTTCGCCTAAATCCGTTTACGCCCTTGCAAGCAAGGTTCGTTCGCCATTTCTACGTCGCAAGTGGGGCTTTTATTGACTCCTTTTATTGACTCCTTGGTAGATCGACTTTACGCGCCTGTGCGATCTCGCGTTCGATAACATCAAGTCTCAACTCAACGAACAGAATATTGTTCAAGAATTATTCTCCCCTTTCACCGCCGAGTCGGTCGTTTCATATATCATCGCAGCCTGCACCCCTGATAATATTTCTCCCGCAGTCACGAGCGTATCAGACAGATGCAGCACAAGCTTTTCTACTCGAAGTTAAAGCCGTCGGTCAAAGGTTCTTCGCTCCTTGAGATCATCAGGAGTTCTTCGTCTGGCGAGAATCCCCACCGTGCAGCAGCAACAGAATTGATCTTTGAGAGGTCGGTTCAAGAATACAGAGAAAGAATAGCCGCTGGTGCAGAGAAGTCGAAGCCACAACCCTCGCCCACGAACCCACCCACGAATCCTCCATCCACGAACCCCCCACCCAGGGACCCCCCATCCAAGAACCCCCCGCCCCCGAACCTCCCACCTACGGACAAAAAACCCGAAGTGGCCAAACCCGCGAAAAAACGATCTCCGAACCCACCAACTCAACCCCACAATCCCCTCTCCTCCTGGTTCGAAATATAGGATTTCAATTCTGTCGATAAAAACCTGATTTGGTCCAGGCTAGTGACCTGGAAGCGAACCAGAAACAAAGGAGATACTGAGTATTAGATCGGACATTGCCTTTCTTTTGAACACGCAAACGCTGAAGCGCTGATTCATTGTGTACTTGGTAAACGCTCAGCCGCTATGCGGTGGTGGCGTCAGATAGTCTCTGACCTTTACTTCAATCCCTGCTCCTTCACTTCTGTCTCTTAACCTCACAAGACTAGTTACCAACCGAAGTCATTCGAGCCCCCATGTATCTCATCAATTTCATCTTGATTTATGTATAGCACAATGCGTTACCTCAGGTCAACCTTGAACATCCCCAATGTATCTGTAAGGCTGGCCGGTTCAGGCTCTCTGGGATATATAGGAATATCTTTCCAGTATCCGTTGCGATCGCATGACATTTCGTAACCGTGGATGAATTTCTTATACTCGAACTGCACACCTTTTGTGCACGTTTTCCAGGGCTATTTCAGATACCCTACATACCTCCATGCATGCCATTGAAAGAGCCAGCACTCACTGCTACGGGCTACCGGAATACTGATTCAATATCCCCCTACACACTTGTACCTGGTCTCCTACACTCGCGATCCTCTGATGATTTACCCGTTGGGCTTCGGAGAAGCCAAATGGCGCGTCGCTGAGGTTACGCGATTTGCGGTTTCTCCTTGTTCTGATCATGCCATGGAAGGGGTACCAACGGCCAAAGTTTGGATCATCCGACGACTCGCTACGGAGCAGGTGGGAACACTTCTATCCCCTCCTGAGATCATGAATATTACTTCGTACACGTTGCAAACCCTAAGGATGCCTGCTCGGTAGATGAATGACTGGAGCATACAAATAGTAGCATATGAATAAGATGACAGAACGATGGGAGGGGAGGGGGACGTCGCGCGATTGAACACACACTTGTGGGAGGGACGCCGAGAGTCGAGGACAAACAACACCGGGAATGTACCATGAAAAGGTGTACACCATATTATCTTGAACCCTAGAGTACATCGATGTCAGCCACAGAGGGTATCCTGGTATGGAGGGTTACCATGATCGGACAAGGGCCACACAGGTACTCCGAAATTAACAATGCACACACACATAATCACATCCTTGAGAGCAGAAACGAAGAGAGATAGGTAGAAAATCACTGAGGTGGGCTGCTGGGGATTGCGCTACAGTGGATCTAAATCCCTGAGATCTACACGGAAGATTCCATCCCGAATAATTTCCAGCACGTTAGATACTGCTTCCGTATCCTATACGTTGTACCCAAAATTCAAAATTAGCTTTAAATGATCCAGAATCTTAAGGAAGGGCGACGCACAACAGCTGATATTAAGTGACAATGGAAGGCTCGATTGTTTTCGTTTTTTTGGAGAATCGCCGCAAACTTCCCCCTCAAGTCTACATCGTGGATCCAAGTTAGCCATAGATTGGGGTGAACACCCCAGAAATCTCACAAGAGGTTACGGAAGGAACATCGTTTGGGCGGTTCCCATAGCTGATGACATATTTGTCAAAACGGACCCCAGACTCCAGCTTCTTCTGCAACAAATCGATTTTGTTGAGGAAACTGGGCACGGGGCCGTTGGAAGAAATCAGTCAAAGTTGAACCATTTACTTCGGAGGGTCGCGTACAGGATAAGCTGGACGTTTGCTAGAAGTTTGGAGTTGCAAACACGCTTCCAGATGAGCAGGCTATCCTCAAGACGGTTTAAGCGAGGATTTTCCGCCAAATATTGGTCGAAGCAGCTCAGTGGAGCCAGAAGGACGATAGATGTTATATCGTCAAAATATGAGCACCAGGCGCGCCGCTGTCACCAGACTACGTTAGCTCCGCCAGATAACGCGATGGATTCGGAGGCAGGATGTGACTTACAGACTTCCTTGAACCGCCGACATCGTAAAAGATCCAGTCTTCGTATTGTTCGTCTAACAAAGGGTCAGGCGGGGCGCCACACTAGTCAAACGCCTGACACATACACCTAGGGATGCTGAAATGGTATTCCTGAACACCGACAGTTCGAAACCTCGCTTTGGCAACATCCTGATCCGAAGGCTCGTAATCCTTCTCCAAAAGACGATCGATATCGTCCAGCGAGCTAGAGGCTCTGGGTGAGTCTACAAACACGAGGGGAAAAGCATCCCCAGCTTACAATCCTGAGTACTCCAATGGCGGTTCCGCCCCCTTGATCACCTGCTGTACCACATCATCCGCCCAGAGGTCCTTGATGTCGGATCCAGAGCGGTAGAGAATAGAGAAGAACATATCAAGATTCTGAATCAATTTCGTTTGGGTGGGCCTTGTGGGTTCCTCCGAGAAAAAACAACCCTTCCACGAACCGTCATCCGGCGTGGAAAACTCTGTATAGCGACGCGGACCTCTAATCGACTCGGCTTCCGGGGCAGGAAACGTAGTGTTGAAGGTCGTTCCGATCCGATCGACTTCGAAAGCGGGGCCGAGATATTCCTCGAGCCCCCTTTGAACGTAGGCCAAGGGTCTGAGTCTCGACTGCAGTAAACTGTGTTTTTCAGAGAAATCGAAAACGGGATCCCGCGTAGTACCGTCTGACGGTTCACGAGCATCCAACGACAGCGACGGAGAAAGAGACCGCTGCTGACCTTGAGGCCGGTTGTTCTGTTCTTTCATTGCTTTGTCCATGAGCTCGAGTATGCTCGTGACCAATCGAATGAGGTTCAAGCGGCTGTGAGTGGGTGGTAAAGTTTAAACACGAGTTATGATCAGGATGTCTAACCTGCACCCACATGACGATCGTCCACAGACTCTGCTCTCGGACCCACGAATTGTATGCATACGTGCGCTGGAAATCTGGTTGACTTTTCGGTCGGAAAAGAGGTATAGGGCGGCACAGACGGGAAAGGACGCACTCTTGATCATCGTTGTCTTTCCTATATAAGAGCGTTAGTCGGGAAAATGGCAGGGGGCGCTCCCCGACTAACCACTTTCTCTCTGCCCGAGCAGGAGAATCTTGGTCGCCCTTTTGTACCTTTCGGAGGCGACCCTGTCTCTCGCTATCTGCTCGTCAATGGCATCGCTGGCGGCCTTGGCGCGCGCCTCCTCTCGTTCCCGTTCAGACCTTTCTTCAAGAGTTTCATCTTTGGGAGGAATGGGATCCACTATGAAAGGGTTCCGGGATGATATAACGGAGGACATAGCGGAGCTTGGGGTCCTGGGGTACGGTTGGCAAGCAAAACCAGGTCGCCGTCATGTGGGGGCGGTTCGCTGTCAATATGCCAGATGGCACGTGGCAGGTCTTGCAGACAGGCAACTGACGCATGTGAGAGGGGATGGCAGGATGTGGTGAGCACACGTTCGACTGTGTCGGAACCGGATACTAAAGGGGGAGCTCTAGATCTGTCATCCACGGTAGGAGAAGCGTGGATTCCAACAGGATTTACCATCAGCTGGCGCTTCCGACACATGGTATCTGTGACGCACTGGAAGGTGGACGATCACCTAGATGAGCACATCGGGTGAAGGCCCTTAACCATACCCCTCAAAACTTACTGAAAGTCCTTGAAAACGGAAGATGCCTGGACTCGGAATGGAATCGAGCTTCATGAGCGGCAGGCGCTCATGCACATGCACCACTTTTCCACGGCATCACTCGTGTGCGTACCTGTCGCCTACTCACTATCCACGTTTCCATCCGCCTGCCAATGCGTGGAGATGATCTATTTCTGCAGGATTTTCCACTCGGAAGCACATGCAAGTCGAAATTGAGACGGTCGACAAGAGTGGAGGACTCATCGGAACACTTTGGCTGAATAGGAACGAGAACGCAGCGGCTGCTCTGTTGGGTACTGTTCATTCTTATTAGGCAGATACACCGTCGTGGTCGAAATAGCTCAGGTATGTTTTGTATTTTGGGTCTGGGGTCGCCGCTGAACTCACACATTCCTTACTTTTGGACAGGCGAAGGCGAAGCGGCCCAGTGTGAGCGTCTTTGGAAATACGGAGTCGTCGGCCTCCTGACTTGCATGTTCCGCATTTGAAAGGTGTTCAATACGGAATGCATCGGCGACAGAACAAACGGCTTGGCATTTTCGGTGCAGATACTGAACACGACGGACCTAAGGCACCACTTTTATCTGATTGACTTCCGGCAAGCCGGAAGTTAGGGAACCTTCGAAGTATCTGACGATCCCACTCAGTTGAAGACCACGTTAAAGTATCCGACCTTGTTCTGAAAGTTCGCACGTGAGGCTTGAGGTTGGGAGGGTATGCGTCTGGTTAAGCAAGGAGATTTCCACTGTGTTTTTAACGAAATCCATGACCTACGATTAGATGAGAGATGGGGGTGACAGCACCTGAACAGTTTGGATCGGTCTCCAGTCGATGACATGCGTCACCCAACGACCACGTTCCCTCCTAGCGATACCCACTTGGTGGATAGGTGATGGGGGTGCATACGAATAAGATAACGAACTCAGAATGATGAGTGGAGAAGAGGCATCGCGCAATCGAATACATATTTGTGGGAGGGGCCGCCCGGCGTAGAGGAACAAACAACACCGGAAACACCATGAAGAGGTGGCGCATTTCGAAAAATCGCGGGTCATCGTGAAGGAGATCTACTACATATCTGTTTAAAATCACAAGAGGGCCCCTTGTGTGGGGGGTTTCTATGATCGGACAAAGACCACACAGGGGAACAGAGATGAACAATACACACAGAATCACATCCTCGAGAGCAGAAACGTGTTTGCAGGTAGAAAACCACTAGGGGATGGGCTACTGATGATCATACTACACGGGTTCTAAATTTTCGAGAGCTGCACGAAGGATCCCTTCGCGAACAAGGAGCAGCATCTTAGACGCCGCCTCCACATCCTGTTCGTTGTACCCAAATCTGAATTTAGCCCACGGTTGATACAGCATCCTAAGAAAAGGTGACGTACAGTAGCTGATGTCAGGTAACAGTTGAAGGTTCGTTGGCTTCCGGCATTTTTGAGAATCGCCTTGAACTTCTGCTTCAAGTCTGTACCGTGACCCGAGTTAGCCATATAGGACCACGGTAAACACCTTAAAAACCCCTCACAGGAAGTCACAGAAGAAACATCATTTGGATGGTTTCCGTAGCTGATGAGATATTCGCCAAAGCGGACCCCAGACTCCAACTTCTCCTTCAACAGATCGACTTTGCTGAGGAAACTATAGGCACACGGCCGGTCAGAAGGGACCGGTAAAAATTAGAATCACCGGCTTCAGTGGGTGAGCCACGTACAGGATTAGCTGGATCTTCTCCAGAAGTTTGGAGTTGCAAACGTGCTTCCAGATGAGCAAGCTATCCTCAAGACGGTTTACGCGAGGATCTTCTTCCAAACGTTGGTCGAAGCAGCTCAGTGGGGCCAGAAGAACGATGGATGTGATATCGTCAAAGTATGAGCACCAGGCGTGTCGCTGCCACCAGACTGTTACCAGATAACACGAGGTTGAGAGACGGAATGTCGACGTACCAGTGTTCTCGAGCCACCGACGTCGTAAAAGATCCAATCTTCGCATGGTTTGTCTGACAAATGGTCAGGCAGGGCTCCATGCTAGTCGACTGTCTGACACATACATGTAGGAATGCTGAGATGATATTCCTGGACACCGACAGTCCGAGACCTCGCCTTGACAACATCTTCATCCGAAGGCTCGCAATTCCTCTTTAAAAAACGATCGATATCGTCCATCGAGCTAGAGACCCTGGGTGAGTGGCAAGTGCAAAGGGGTAAAACATCCCAAATTACAATCCTGAGTGCTCCAATGGGTGTTCCGCCCCCTTGACCACCTGCTGTACCACATCATCCGCCCAGAGCTCTTTGATGTCGGACCCAGAGCAGTAGAGGACAGAGAGGATCTTATCAAGATCCTGAACCGTTTTCTTTCCGCTGGGTCTTGTGGACTCCTCCTGGAAAAACCGGGCCTTCCGCGAACCGTTATCCGACGTGGAGAACTCCGCATGACGACGTGGACCCCTAAACGACTCGGGACCCGGGGTAGGAAATGTAGTCTGAAAAGCCGTTCCAGCCTGATCAACTTCGAAAGCCAGGCCGAGATATTCCTCGAGCACTTTCTGAACGTAAGTCAAGGGCCTAAGTCTCAACTGCAACAACCTGTGCTTTTCCGAGAAATTAAAAATGGGATCCCGCGTAGTACCGTCTGGGGGTTCGCGAGCATCTATCGACAGTGACGGGGAAAAAGACCGCTGCCGACTTTGAGGTCGGTAGTTCTGTACTTTCATTGCTTTGTCCATGCGTTCGAGGATCGCCGTAACTGATCGGATGAGGTTCAAGCGACTTCGAGCGGGCGGTACGGTAAAGTTTAAACAAGAGTTATGATTGGATGTTCTGAGAATCGAGCGGAGGTCGGGTCGGACCCGCACTCACATGACGGTCGTCCACAAACTCCGCTCTCGGACCCATGAATCGTACGCATATGTGCGCTGAAAATCTGATCGATGTTTCGGGTCGGAAAGAGTTATAGGACGGCGTAGACGGGGAAAACGACACACTCTTGATTATCGTCGTCTTTCCTAGACAAGTGTTAGGGTCGGGATTGAACAATGCAAATGGTACAGGGCGCTCGCCGACTAACCGCTTTCGCTCTGCCCGAGCAGGAGAACCTTGGTGGCCCTTTTGTACCTTTGGAAGGCGACCCTGTCCCTTTCTATCTGCTCGTCAATGGCATCGCTGACGGCCTTGGCGCGCGCCTCCTCTCGTTCCCGTTCGGACCTTTCTTCAGGAGTTTCATCTTTGGGAGGAATAGGGCCCACTATGAAAGGGTTCTGGGAAGGTATGGTGGAGGACATAACGGAGTTCGGTGGTGTCTTGAGGTGTGGTTGGCAAGCAAACCCAAGTCCCCGTCATATTGGGGCGGTTCGCTGTCAATGTGCCAAACAGCACGTGGCGGATCTCGTCAGACAGGCAACTGACGTATTGAGGGAGGGTTGGAAGAAGTTTGGAGGGTGTGGTGACCACACGTTTAGTTGCATCGGAACCGGAACTCTGTAGTTCCATCATCCCTCCGCCACGCTACGCATACATCCTGGTAGGCCAGAAACTCTAAAAATTCACATCTCGGCGATGACGGAGAAGAGAACCAGGATCTTAAACGTCAGAATCCCGAATATTATGATAGACCTGGTCCAGACGTATTTAGCGACGTGATATCACAATGTTCCGCAACGTAACGTAAGGTTCATACCTTGACGTTTATATGCGCAGTAGTCTTGTACTCGCCGGTTGCGGGGGTGGCACACGGACCAAAGAATGTAAGTAAGCGAGTTTCAGTGGTTCTCGGAAAGATATGAGGCTGGGAGAAGAAGCGTGGGTTCCGGTAGGATTTACCATCATCTAGCGCTTCCCACATGAAATTCGTGGCGCACCGGAAAGCGGATGGTTACCTATCGGATAGGTTCATCTGGTAAAGGCCCTTCAACCATGATCCCCATGACCGGAGGGGGTCCTGAAAACTCCCGAAGACGGGGAGAAATCGGGCTTCAGCATCAGCAAACCGCGAAAAGTCTGATAATCAAATAAACCACCATGCCACATTGGCATAGCAATGTATTCGGATACAACGCGCTACAATCCTCAGGGTTAAGCGCCGAGTGGGAATAGACAACGAGTTATAATAGGTTATAAGCCCTTACCTGGGAAACACCTCGTTCACCAGACTTTCCACGAATTGCTGATGCCAGAGCTGCGTACGTTCGGGAACCGTTTTCCCCACGACATCGCTCGCACGTTCGCGTACCTGTCGCGTTCTCATGATCCACGGTTCCTGCAATACGTGGAGAACCCGCGCAAACATGGGACCGCGAGAACAGATCGGAAAGCTGGCGACGCAGATCACGCCCTGCAAGGATTCAAACGCCGAGAAAGCAACATTTCTCGTGGAACCGTGAGGCATCGTTGGGTGGGTTAGAAGTGGGCTAAATCCATCTGATGTAGGGTGGGTGGGTATGACCCTCTGGTTTGTCGTATAACCAACCAGCCTCCAAACTATAGAAGATGACCGGAGAAGGCCCGCGGCCCGTCCTCGTGATCTCGGTCAATTCTGACGGGATTCATTCGTGGTCAGTTCAACGTGCGAGACCGACAGGCAGGAGGCGGCGAAAGTGACTCGCCAGTGGGCCTGGGTCTTGCTGAGCGAGATTTCGGGATCATCTTAAGTATCACGCAACAATGGGGTGCGGCGTCTTTTTCGGATAGGAAGACCGAACAGGTCGAGTGGGGTGAGTGGGGTGAGCTGGCGGGTAGACCAGCGGGGGCGAGTGGGTCACGATTAGGAATCGCGAGATGGAGCGATGGATGTGACCAGGTCCACGCGTATGCATCTATCGAACTTGGGGGAACCTGCAGGGCGGAACTTGAGATGATCCCCAGGTCCAAGTCGTCAGCCAACGGTCAACCGGCCGAAGAGGGTCATCAGACGAAAAAAAACGCATTGAAGGTGTCGGGATCCGTCGGTATGTCCATTTGACAGGATGTACATATGTGCAGGTGTAGGTACCTACACCCACACACCGGCAGCAACCTCCGAATATGATTTTAGCTTCAACAGATCGATGGGTCCCCGAGGAACGTGAACTCCGACAAGATGGACCCCGAAGCCAATCAATTCAATCTCGGGATCGAAACAGGGGGAACCCGGAAAGACGCCGTCGTCATCCCGGGTGACGAATCGAATTAGAAAGCGCGCACTCCTGTACTGACTTTCGGACCTCGCTGTGGCTCGCAAAATATCACGGAACGCTGTGTGGTGGGATATGTGTGAATCCTCAGGATCACTCTCAAGCACAGGAGGCATCGCCTCAGCGTCCTCAGTGATCATGTCAGCGATCCGGAGTCGCACGCTTGATGACGCGTTCGACTCAGCTCAAAATCTTTCCTGAGTGACGGGGACGCTGAGATTTTCCCATGACCGCGTGACCTGCTTATCCTTACCAATTGTGTTAACTTAGATAGCGTCCCCGCCTGTTTTTATGCACACGTACGCGCCCGTGAATGAATACGTGTGAATGATCACTCAGCAAAGCTGAGATGATCGGCCCCCTTGATTTGGTTTTCGGGCTCCGGGCTATAGGCTGTCGAGGATAAGCAAAAGCCTGTAAAAGTCATGTGATAGCTTAGACTTCACCGGACTCGCTGGCCGGAACTTTTGTCACGGTTTGGATGGATCACAGAAGGTCAGACAAGTGATGGTGGTCGTTTTCCAATCTTTTTGGGTTTCTAGCGATTACTGGTATATACTGTTCGTAAAAGTGCAGAGGAACTGGGGTGTGGTGATGGTCGTACAAATGTCCCAAGATGGATGGGAAAGCGTAAGTAGTGAGTCGTAAACAACATATCGACTGTTATAGCATATAGAGTAAGTGTGCCAAGATACTTTTGAATGGCGGATATTAAGCTTTCATAAGCGATTATGAGGTAGAAATAAGAATATGAATGAAGCTCAAGCCACGACGTGCACCGAGAGGGGATGATGAGGCGCGTTCCAGAATGGATGTCGGATAGCATTCAACATCGAACCGAGCGGTTTTGTTGTCGAATGGGGACGAGCAGGAGAGAAGACGGCGTGTGATGGGGTCAGAGGACCGGGAGAAGTAGCAGGGCTCGAATGAGAATCCGAATCGGACTCATCATCGCTCCAATGCGATGACTCGGAGGAGTCAGAATCGGAAGCGACTGGTGATGATGGAGGAGAAACTCCAACAGCAGTGGTGAGAACTGGGGTGGCGATGGGGTGTTCAGCAGGGAGAAGATGCAGGAGGGCGTCGCGGACGGTGAGGACATCGGCTTCGGTAACTGCGAAATCCCAATCAAGGACTTCGATGAACTCGCGCTCAATCCTCCCAATGTCACGCTTGCCGAAGGTGCCGGTGACCACCGCCCAATGAACGTTTTTCAGGGTAGAGTCGTTGGTGTACTTTGAGCCGACGATGAGAGCGCCGAGGAACACGCGGTGAAGAGCCCACTCTTCGGTCTGGACGGAGAGATAAGGCTTGGCCCGTTGGATGTAGAGGAGGGTGACAAGGATGTCGGAGACTGAAACCTCAGCTCGCTCGATGACGCCCGAGACAAACTCAGTGAACTCGGTGTATTTGTTGGTGCGGGATGTAGAACGTCCGCGAGAAGAGGTGGTTGGGGCACCGAGAGCAAAGTCGACGACCTCGACAGTCGATTGGACGAGTTGTTCTGGAAGGTGAAGGTGAGTTATTGAAGTGTCTATACATTGTGGCGTATACATACCAATCAAGCCCCTGGTGATCTGCAATTCAAGAAGCTGAAGCAGCTTGCTCGAGTGATTTGAGGGAGATACGAGGGAAGCTGGGTGGAGAGACATTGCTAGGTGATATCCAAAGGTGGAGGATGGAGGATTGGACGGAGCTGAGGATGGGAGGGCTGAGGGGGAACCGAAGGGAAGGAGGCAGTTAGATTATATATGAACCCTGTGTTTTTCATTATTGCTTTGGCGGCGGCGCCGCAGTAGTCAGCGCGGAGGATGTGGGTGACTCAAGCCGGTGTGAATCATCATCAAGCGCGTTTCTTTTCCAGATGCCCACTCACCGCGGCACATCTCGGCACGGATTCCCATCCTAATGACTAATCACAGATTGCGTGACGACACCGACGCTCCCGGCCAGAGTTAATAATCAATCACCTCCTTTGTCACGATCTCGCAAACCGGCCGTCGATGACGATAAGACTCGTCCTCTTCGACGCTTTGCACACCTTGGTAAAGCCAAGGGCCCCGGTATTTCTCCAGTATGCCAACGTGTTCGAGCCCCACCTTGGTAAGCTCAACCCGGACGCCATCAAATCCTCCTTCAAAATCGGTAAGATTCAAATTCTTTTTTTGCGGCTGATCGTGTGGGTTTACGATCCCACGCGAAACAAGCGTTGAAGCAGGTCCAAATCGAACGACCTGCATATGCCAGCGGTGCCCCTGAGTGGTGGGGTGAGGTCATAAGGAGAACTGCCCTCGGAGCTGGAGCGGATCCGTCCGGTAAGTCGCCCTTTGGATTTGTGAGAGAACGGTCTCGAACGCCGAACGCTGACGGCCACCCACACTCCATCCCCGTTCCCATCGAACCCGTCATCGTTCGTTCATGTTGATCATCTTTGATTTCGGCTTTCTGGACCCCAGTCGTGGATCGTTCCATGGATGTGATCATACCTACCTTGCTTAGGAAATTCTCCTCGGATGAAGGGTATATGTTATTCGATGACGCTATGCCAACCAGTACGTACATTCATTCCCCTGTCTTTCTCATAATTTTGTTGCTCTGAACCCGCCTTCATTCTGACGTCTTTTCCTTATCTTTTTGTCTTCTATCTTATCTCATCCTCGTTGTTACAACGTTTATTATTCATACTTACCCCTTACATTCCCTACAGTTAATCGATTGAAAGAATTGGACGTGCGCATAGGCCTTGTGAGCAACACTGACTCCCGGATGCGTGAGTAATTTTCTGCGTTAGCTTTCGTTTGACTGGCGCCTCGACTCTCGGTCCGACATGTGTTTCTTTCGTAATCCCTTTCTTTCGGCGGTATCTCAGCAGACGATTTCTGGGCTGACCACGTCTAACCCCCGAATTTCAATTTAACCGCTTTGCTTGCCCTGGTCGTTGCCGGCTGCGGGCGATGGGAGCCTACGTGGATTACTGCTGCGGGATTGACGGCCGTGCTTGTGATTGCAACCAACGATGAATCTGATCCCATCAGCCAGCACGGCCCGCTCTCGTTCGTGGCGGTTTTAGGGCTGCGACGTGTTCTGCGTATTGTGGCTTACAGGTTTCACCAACCCGTTATT
>Ga0307514_10002022_pt1 | contig 21976 bp, 18 predicted proteins | sample 16_EM_MG_FD_203088 | JGI IMG/M metagenome (GOLD analysis project Ga0307514, IMG submission 203088) | Populus trichocarpa ectomycorrhiza microbial communities from riparian zone in the Pacific Northwest, United States - 16_EM | ecosystem: Host-associated > Plants > Roots > Unclassified | place...
AGCATAATTGTTGATTTGATCCCTGTGTCCGGTTTGGGGGGAAGTGTTGGTGTACAGTATACCATCGGTGTCTAGGCAAACCTGGCACCCAGTGATCACGTTTTGTCCTAGCGGTAATACTCTCCAACAGCCCAGCTCTCCCAGCTCTGCCAGCTCCGCCAACCCCGATAACCCGATAACCCGATAACCCGATAACCCGATACTCCGATGACCCTGTGCCCCGATGTGGCTAAGACCATGCTCGTGTGGCTGACCCCGCCGTGCTGTCCACTGTGGATTATATTCCACCCTGGCAGATCCGACCTCCGAACCAGTTCCCATGGCGACCGACCATGTCCCGGTCACCCGGAATTAATTGGAGTCTCCGAATCCCGTCCGTGCTATCCTGTGGTGGATTATACCCCACCATATAGCTTGACCTCCGAGCCTTCGTATGGCTACCGACCGTGCCCCGGTACCTCGATTATCGCATCCACTGGTTAACAACGGTCCATGTCGCTTTTCAAGACATAGGCCGAGCTCACGTATAAGGTCAAAAACAAGTGGCTTTAACGTGAGCTCGGTCTATGTCTTGAAAACAGACATGGACCTTTGTTCGCCAGTGGATGCGGTAATAGGAGTCCCTGAAATCCCGTCCTGGCTATTCTGTGGCAGATATGTACGTTCCGCCCTATAGCCCCCAGTCACCTTTGTAAGAATACAAGCTATGAATAGGTGCGGAATTGTAGCGGAGGGTAGATAGAATGGAGAGAAGACTTTGGCGAATGTGAACTTTTATTGTGGCTAGTAAAATGCTCGAGGAACTTGAATACTAACTAGCTGCTCTACTTACCTAACAAAAACATAAAATATGGAGTGCGATCCTGTCGCATATATACCCGCTATTCTACTAATTGACATGCATCAAGTCACCGTGACGGATCAAGTCTAGGTTGTTTGTTTGATGCAACAAGTCATGCAGATGACTTTGATACTACCATACGTCACTGGGACGTGGATCACCACCAGGATGTGGATCAGTGGGTTATTTATGTGGTTTCGGTGGTTTCGCATCCAATAGTCACCCAAGTAGGCTGAAATTGTGGGACTATCCATCAGTAGAGCCTAGGGCTATATATGAGATGGCAAGGCTCGATACAAGGGAGCTACATAAACGCCGAACCTAGGAAAATAGAACCCCAACAGATAGGAAACGTCCGGCTCTCCAGACTCTCCCTACCACACCCTCGCTTCGGCCGTCGTCCCCAGTATCGTTTCACATCCTTCCCCCGCCACGTCCTCTCCCCCCGGCACTCTCCTCGTAAAGATAAATACAAAAAATAAAGGGGATTCGTAGCGTCGTGGCCCCCTTCATCTCGTGTCAAGCTTAGCGAACAACTTATCCATTAAGTTGACTCATTACACAATACATATACAAGATGAGTGCAGTTAAAGAGGAGACGAAGGGTCGTGCAACCAGGACAACAACTAGTCACGTGATTTATTCAGCGTGCTACCGTGGTGTATATAGAACAAGGCAGAGTCATACGAGGAACAGCAATATAACATGGATTCAATTCCCAACTCGATTGTTTTTCTTTTTAATCGCGCTCCCTATATGCGGGGCGCCTGTGATACTTGTTGGATACAAGATACATACCTTGGCCTCTGGTAGGGAAATTGATTTTTCTTGACATTCACCGCTAACACCATGCAAACCCGGGTAACTATGTAAGTAATAAACCCCCCTTTGTCTCTTAGCCTAGGGTTCCACTGACGTATAGACTCAGAATAAACTGCTTCAGGGTAACTACGGAGGACTAAGCGAATCACGAGCAACGACTTTGTAGTCACGTGACGGGTCCTGCTTATCAACCTCTTTTTTCTTCTCTTTCTAAGGAGTCATTAATCGCATTCAGCCTATCTAGACTATGGCGATGGACTGCAGCTCCCAGGTTGCCCAGGTGCCTCTCTCAACGTCCGGGCCAGTCCCTGCCCTCCCCAGCTATCTACGAAAAGAGAAAGTACTACAAGACCAATTCGCGCCAGTGTCAAACATCCCCAAAATTCAAACTACAGCACGCCGGTAACACACAACACAGAACAAACTTCTCATCTCAAAAACCTCGTAATCCGCGCAGGTAACTATCCCATCCCCCAACTAAAAACCGCGCCGGTGATAACACACAAACCCAACCATCCTATCCCCACTCAACCATCAACGATCCCAATCATAGCCGGTGGTGCGGAACAGCCTCCTCCCCATCGTAGCCTCCACCGGGTCTCTCATGTATATGACTAGGGAGGAGGCCACCTGTCCCCGCCTGTCCTCCCTTAGCAGCCACCATATCTCCATTATCTTAACCCCTCTATTATCCTGTTCTATCCACCTCCTCATGTGCCCGGCTTATATTTAAGGGGGGCCGCGTGCATTACGGGAGTGCGTGTGGTCGGTTGCCTCCCCTTCGTGGTGGGCGCTGCTGGCGATGGTCGTGTTTTGTCTGGTGGTCTCAGGGGTGTTTCGGGAGTTGTTGGTGGCCGAGCTCTTTGTGTAGGTGGGGTTCGCTGCTCCCAGGGTCTACTTCTCTCCACCTCGGACTTCCCTGGTGATGCCGGTGGCGGCATCGGAGGTATCTGGCAGTTGTGCCGTCCAAGCCGCCACGCTGTTGACTGCCGGCTTTGCTTGGTGGAGCCCCTTTCCGAACCTCCCCGCTGCCGGTCGGAACACTGACTTCTTGAATAGGAAGACCTGGTGTACATCTTCTCAGGGTTTTTTTTTCGAGAATCATTAATCGCATTCGTCCTATCTAGAACATGGCGATGGTGATGCTCGTGTTCCTTCCCCGGGGCCTGCAATGTCAAGAAATTCATGGTCTCCCTAGCTCTCGTCCGCTGGTAATCGTCAAACTCTGTGTCTGAATGCTCTCCAATCTGGTCCAAGTAGGGCCTCGTCATCCCTACCCAAGGCCTCTTGGAGGTTCTGAGCGCACTCCTCCTGTCTTCGCTCTCTCTCCACTCGCTGTCGGCTCCCCGGAATCCCGCAAGTCCGACACTCCCCGGGGCTCGTCACTCTATGTCCGACAAGGCACCATATCAACGGCTCGGGTGCCGGTCGATGTCAGCAGTGTGCGGCGATGTGTCCCGGCTTCCCGCAAAAGGTGCAGCGTACCATTTCAGTATCCAATTGGCCGTGTATTCGCAGGGTAGTATGATTGGTTGGCCTTTGGTGTGGGAGTTATCAATTCTCTAGTTGGGTGGTGATGTCATGCTATCTCTGTGTTGGCACCAGGCTCCCATACAGTGTGGCCGGGACGAATCGCAGGTTCCCTCGCTTCTCGTTCCTCAAAATGTCGAAGAAAAGGGATCTTCGACGTCCGATATCTTTTCCGAAAAATCGGTATTCTTGACGTCGTAGCCGTGGCCTTTCTTCGTATTGTCCTCTAGTCAATCCGCGTTCTGGTTGTTTGCGTTCTTCCAAAAATTCGCTATGGTTGTCAATTTACTGTACATACGGAGTACCAACCCTATCTCCGCTTAGCTCCCTTGGGGGAAAGTGTTCTCGTGCCCAGACTCTTATCCTCGCTTGTGCATAGCCTGTAAAACTCAACGACATGTACTCCGTATGTAAGACTTTGCAGTGTGCAGCGGTCGGCTACGGCACTCTTGCATGAATAGTATTGTTTGATTGTTTTCAATTACCATGAACAATGTATTTACGCCGTGCGGGGTCGATATCTGGATACTTGATAAACAACTCAGCACACACAACCTAACGACACACAACCTAACGACACACAACCTAAGGACACACAACACAACGATACACACAACATAATACAACGCAACGACAACATTGTGATATTTACATATAAAATCATGGCCGAAGTACTAGGTGCAGTCGCAAGCGCGATGGCTGTGGTTGAAGCTGCTGGCAAGGTCTGGTCGACTGGCTGGAAATACTATCAGGTAAGAATCCCCCCAAAGAAATTTGAGCCACAATTAGTAATAAATAATTTTATATGGGGTTAGGATGCTAGGAATGCCCCATCTGAGTTCAATGACCTTATGAATGGCATTACGGCTCTGCAAACTGCATTTCAGCAAGTTGAAAACTTGGCGAAAGGTCCTGGTGCCACCAAGTTAATTGCATTGAAGCCGCTCCTCAAAAGTAGCTCTTTGGAACTTGAAAAGGAATTTAACCGAATTCTTCAGATTTTACAGCCAGGGCTAGGGCAAAGGACGACGAGAAAAGTGCTGGGACAGAGGTTGAAGTGGCCATTTCAAAAGGCGGATGTGGACCAAATCCTTCAGTTACTTGAGCGGCATAGATCAGCTTTGATTTTTGCCATGAATTCTGACCAGATGTAAGAGCCTATCTACTTCTCCCTCATATCTCGACTAAAGTCATAGTATATGCTAATATCTATGGATTATCATTACTAGGACGGCTGTTATTCAAATTGGCAATCGAGTTGGGGGAAGTGGCAATCGAGTTGAGGAAATTGACAATCGAGTTGAGGAAATTGACAATCAAGCTGAGGAAAGTGACCCCTATTGATGGGTGCTAGTGACACATAAAATTGCACAGTACTAGTACTAATTAGTGGTATGTATACAGTCACTGCAACAAAGTACAAATATTGCGAAGTTACCATGCGCTGAAGGCGCTGCCCATAACGACTGGCTCCGGCGACATGAGGACCACTGTTTGCAAGATACGCGAGTAGAGCTTCGTATGCAGATTATGGACTGGTGTGAGGATCCTGACAGTAAATGCATCTTCTGGCTTAACGGAATGGCTGGGACTGGCAAATCCACAATTGCTCGCACAATTGCTCAAGAGCTTGCAGAAAAGAAAAGACTTGCAGCGAGTTTCTTTTTTACTCGAGGCAAAAAGGATATCAGTCACTCTCGCATGTTCTTCACTACTATTGCCGCCCAGCTTGCAATCAGTTTACCAGTACTCCGTCCATTTATCTCAGACGCCATTGACAATAATCCTGACATCTTTAAACGAGGATTACGGGAACAATGGAACCAACTCATCCTTAACCCTTTAAAGTATGCTCCTGCTCAATCAATTCAACTTGTTGTAGTAGTGGATGCACTTGATGAATGCGACAGCATGCAAGATATCCAGTTAATCCTCCTACTACTTGAAGAAGCCAAGGACCTTGAGACAGTTCGGATCAAGATTTTCCTTACCAGTCGGCCAGAAATCCCCATCTTTGATGGATTTCGTCAGTTGTCTGGTGAGGCGTATCAGGATTTTATACTCCATAATATCCCGCTTGATATAGTTAATGCAGATATATCTACGTTCTTTTGGCAAAAGTTGTCACCACTGAAAGCCAAACATGGACTGGGGACACCATGGCCAGATGAGCTAATTATTGAACAATTGGTAGAAAGAGCAGCTGGGCTGTTTATCTACGCTGCAACAACGCTTCGATTTATCCAAGACGGCCCAGATGGACCTGAAGAACAACTCTCTTTGGTTCTTAGTGCAACCAAGTCACCCCTGTCGGCAACAGCTCATCTTGATGGCATATATACAACACTACTCCAGCACTCAGCTCTTGGAAAGCGGGGTTTTCAAGAGTCTGAACGATTAGCAGGGCGGTTTAGACAGGTGGTTGGATTCATTGTGGTAATGTTGAATACTATGCCAGCTAGGAATCTAGCGCAGCTGTTTCAAATACCATTCAAAATGGTTGCAGTCACTTTGGACTCTTTACGTTCTGTCCTCAATGTCCCAGAAGATGAAAGCCAGCCTGTCCGATTATTTCATCCATCCTTCCGTGGCTTCTTACTGGATTCTCAGCGGTGTAGTGATTCTCGGTTTCAGATAGATGAGAAAGAGAGACATATCAGCCTATTTCGAAAATGTATGGAGCATATATCTCAGCTTCAGGAAAATATATGCGGTCTTTGGGGGCCAGGTGTTTTGATTACCGAGATTCCCAATCATACGATACAAAGAGGCATTCCACCACACGCTCAATATGCATGCCGTTACTGGCTCGACCACTGGCGACTTGGGAATCCAGTAGAAGAAGACATCAAGACTATTCGGCAATTTCTGGAACAACACTTTCTACATTGGTTGGAGGGACTGAGCTTAATCGGAGAGGTATCAAATGGAGTTCATATAATAATAGCTCTAGAGGAAATACTATCTGTAAGTTGCAATGGTTATTAGTTTATACAGAGCATAGTATTGACCTGAAAACAGGGACAATTTAGAGGCTATGATCCCGGATTGTTAAAACTTGTATCCCATGTCAAACGATTTGTATTTCATATGAGGTCCATTATTGAAGTGGCACCTCTTCAGATCTACTATTCGGGACTTTTATTTACTCCAAGATCAAGTCTAATTCGAGTAGGATACTTTAAAAATATCCCTTGGGTTACTATGGAACCCAAAGTGGCAGATGTGTGGAGCTCATTGATACAGACGCTAGAAGGCCATACCGATTTAGTCAATTCGGCTGTGTTTTCACCCGATGGAAAGCTTATTGCCTCTGCATCCAAGGACAAGACGGTCAGATTATGGGATGCTTCAACAGGAAAGCAATGTGGAGTTCTGGAAGGTCATACCGATTCAGTCAATTCAGCTGTATTTTCACCTGATGGAAAGCTTGTTGCCTCTGCATCCTGGGACAACACGGTCAGATTATGGGATACATCAGCAGGAGCGCAATGTGCAGTTTTGGAAGGTCATACCAATTTAGTCAATTCAGCTGTGTTTTCACCCGATGGAAAGCTTATTGCCTCTGCATCCAAGGACAACACAGTCAGATTATGGGATATATACACAGGAGACCAGTGTGGAGTTTTGGAAGGTCATACCGATTTAGTCAATTCCGCTGTGTTTTCACCCGATGGAAAGCTTGTTGCCTCTGGATCCGACGACAAAACAGTCAGATTATGGGATGCATCAACAGGAAAGCAATGTGGGGTTTTGGAAGGTCATACCTTGGATGTCAATTCAGCTGTATTTTCACCCGATGGAAAGCTTGTTGCCTCTGCATCCAAGGACAATACGGTCAGATTATGGGATACATCAACAAGAAAACAATATCGAGTTTTTGAAGGTCATACCGATTTAGTCAATTCCGCTGTGTTTTCACCCGATGGAAAGCTTATTGCCTCTGCGTCCTGGGACAACACGGTCAGATTATGGGATACATCAACAAGAAAGCAATGTACAGTTTTGGAAGGTCATAGCGATTTAGTCAATTCGGCTGTGTTTTCCCCCGATGGAAAGCTTATTGCCCCTGCATCTGAGGACAAAATGGTCAGATTATCCGATGCTTCAACAGGAAAGCAATGTGGAGTTTTGGAAGGTCATACCGATTTAGTCAATTCGGCCGTGTTTTCACCCAATGGAAAACTTGTTGCCTCTGCATCCTGGGACAACACGGTCAGATTATGGGATACATCAACAGGAGCGCAATGTGGAGTTTTGGAAGGTCATACATGGACTGTCAATTCGGCTGAGTTTTCACCCGATGGAAAGCTTATTGCCTCTGCATCCAAGGACTACACGGTCAGACTATGGGATACATCAACAGGGAAGCAATGTGCAGTCTTGGTAGGTCATACCGATTTAGTCAATTCGGCTGTGTTTTCACCCAATGGAAAGCTTGTTGCCTCTACATCCTGCGACAACACGGTTAGATTATGGAATACATCAACAGGAAAACAATATAGAGTTTTGGAAGGTCATACCTGGACTGTCAATTCCGCTGTGTTTTCACCCAATGGAAAGCTTATTGCCTCTGCATCCGACGACAAAACGGTCAGATTATGGGATACATCAACAGGAAAGCGGTGGGGGGTTTTGGAAGGTCATACCTTGGATGTCAATTCGGCTGTATTTTCATCCGATGGAAACCTTGTTGCCTCTGCATCCTGCGACAACACTGTCAGATTATGGGATCCATCAACAAGAAAGCAATGTGGAGTTTTTGAAGGTCATACCAGCTCGGTCAATTCCGCTGTGTTTTCACTCGATGGAAAGCTTATTGCCTCTGCATCCAAGGACAACACGGTCAGATTATGGGATACATCAACAGGAGGGCAATGTGGAGTTTTGGGAGGTCATACCCGGACTGTCAATTCGGCTGTGTTTTCATCCGATGGCAAGCTGGTTGCCTCTGCATCTGAGGACAACACGGTCAGATTATGGGATGCTTCAACAGGAAAGCAATGTGGGGTTTTGGAAGGTCATACCTGGGTTGTCAAATCGGCTGTATTTTCACCCGACGGAAAGCTTATTGCCTCTGCATCCTTTGACAAAACGATCGGCCTATGGGATACATCAACAGGAAAGCGATGGGGGTTTTTGGAAGGTCATACCTTGGATGCCGGTTCGGCTGTATTTCCACCCGATGGAAAGCTTTTTGCCCCTGCATCTGAGGACAAAATGGTCAGATTATGGGATGCTTCAACAGGAAAGCAATGTGGAGTTTTGGAAGGTCATACCGATTTAGTCAATTCGGCTGTGTTTTCACCGGATGGAAAGCTTGTTGCCTCTGGATCCGACGACAAAACAGTCAGATTATGGGATACATCAACAGGAAAGCGATGTGGGGTTTTGGAAGGTCATACCTTGGATATCAATTCGGCTGTATTTTCCCCCGATGGAAAGCTTATTGCCTCTGCATCCTGCGACAACACTGTCAGATTATGGGATACACCAACAAGAAAGCAATATGGAGTTTTGGAAGATCATACCGATTTAGTCAATTCCGCTGTGTTTTCACCCGATGGAAAGCTTGTTGCCTCTGGATCCGACGACAAAACAGTCAGATTATGGGATACATCAACAGGAAAGCAATGTGGAGTTTTGGAAGGTCATACCAGCTCGGTCAATTCGGCTGTGTTTTCACCGGATGGAAAGCTTGTTGCCTCTGGATCCGACGACAAAACAGTCAGATTATGGGATGCATCAACAGGAAAGCAATGTGGAGTTTTTGAAGGTCATACCAGCTCGGTCAATTCGGCTATGTTTTCACCCGATGGAAAGCTTATTGCCTCTGCATCCGACGACAAAACGGTCAGATTATGGGATACATCAACAGGAAAGCGATTAGGGGTTTTGGAAGGCCATACCTTGGATGTCAATTCGGCTGTATTTTCACCCAATGGAAATCTTGTTGCCTCTGCATCCTGCGACAATACTGTCAGATTATGGGATCCATCAACAAGAAAGCAATGTGGAGTTTTTGAAGGTCATACCAGCTCGGTCAATTCGGCTGTGTTTTCACCCGATGGAAAGCTTGTTGCCTCTACATCCGACGACGGAACGGTCAGATTATGGGATACTAGAAACAAAACAACCATAGAAATCATAGAAACTCATACCAGCATCAACATTATGAGGTTTTCTAATGACGGAACGCATTTACATACGAGCCACGGCATACTGCAGCTCAAGTCATCTCCTCTCAGCGGCGGCAATTGGGAACTACCACACACGTTAACTCATTCCCTGTATGCTGCCGATCAATGGATCACATGCAATATGAAGAAATTGCTCTACCTTCCTGTTGAATACCGACCATCCTGCGCTGCTGTAAATGACACTGCCAACCTTATTGCCATTGGATCTCGCACCGGTAGAGTTATTTTCATATCTATTGATTTTACGGCTCTCCCAGCCGCATATCTCCAGCCATCTTTTTAAGTTGCTGTTATAGCAGGTAAGGTCTTCCTTGGACTTGTTGGCTGTTAAAAACTTTGATGAACTAATTTACTGGTTGGTGTATTTTAGGTGCAAGTTAAATCAATGGAACCGCAGCTTGGGTATGGTAGGCCGGGTATTGGATGTTTGTGTGTTTTGGTGTGGAAGAATAATTTTTCAGTTGACTAAGGCTGACGTTGGGGGGTTTTCAAGACGGCTTATTGGATTGTCCTGTTCATTCGAGGTCGCATTGGAGATAGTGATATCGGGTGAATTTACAAGTAGCAAGGCTGCCATATTCACAGCCAGTCATATGGTGAAATTTACAGCTTGCCAGGTTTTTTCAAACAACAGACTTTTTCCTAATAAAAATGTAAAATATCGAAACGAGCTACCCAGTTTCCAAATCTTGAGAGCGAATTATCAGAGCGAATACCCGAAAACCCTGATCTCTAGCCTAAGTAATATTTAACACAATTCACTTTTTGGAATCCCTCAATTGATAACCAAAGCCGTGAAGTAAAGAACTTACCACTCTGCCATGCCTACCGTCAGTTCATTTGTGGTGTTGCAACAAGCAATATATAACATTGGCAGCGACAAATTGGTGAATTGGGGTTGGATGTGTGGGTACTGTAGTTGTGCCTAGACGCTACCATTGGCGCCCTACCTAGTTCTTTCCGGGCATGGTCATTTTTCCGATGGTAAACTAGTAGCCGTTTTCGACAACTCCGTGATACGGTATCATATAGGTACAGTATTGAGAGATCATTGTGGTTAAATCGAGATCTATAGAAACAACTACGCTCTACAACATGGTTACCTCACGTCCTACCAAAATCAACCTAATACCCAATACCCCCCTCTGGCGGTATGGCCTCCCAAAGGTGCCTCTCCCTCCTTTCTACCCCCCCTATAAGTTAGATATGAGGCAGGTGAGTCTGTGGCTGCTGGGAGGCCTTTATCTACCATCTATATACATGCCATATCAACACTCGGACAGGAGCCTGTAAGATAGCAAAATGGGAGGGTCTCATGGAGGGCACTAATATGTACAAAATTGGGAATTCCGAGAATTTCCATTGAATCAACAAAACACTCCTTAGTATCCTATTCTCACCTCTCTACCTTAATTACGGTGGATGGAAGAGTGGTCGAGGCGGAGGCATTCGGAATAGTGGGGGGGGGGTTAGACTCTACAAAGGTTATAAGTGCTATAGTGAGTTCGGGGCAACTCTGAGCGGTCTGTCGATGCTATAATCGAATTCAGTGACTGTAATTAGCCTATAGACGCTGTCATTCCATGAGATAGTTGGATACTGTGAAGAAATCGCTATATTCAATGTCGTGCCAGATCGGGTTGCAAGCATCCTTTACCTAATAATCGATCATTACCAGTACCTAGTTAGATATAGTAGGTACCTGTTTTCGTGCCCAGACCGATATATTTTTGTGTGGTAAATCTTACCGGGTATTTAACAGACTGACCCACATCCCTCGTATATCGAAACACGCGGGGAACGTTTCAGCCTGGTCTACATCATAATCCCCATCAGGATCCTTCACCTTCTTCATCCACCTCCTCCCCAATCATCCATATCCTCCCAACACGTGCCTGCCTGTCTCTGCATACCTCCCGCACTTCTGGCATTCCGGGCCTACCTACCGTATCGTCCAGTTTATTTAGCTAGGTTTGTAGATTGCCTTTGTCGGGGTACAGCACTGGACGTAGCTGACGCCCGCCTTCCTATTCCACCACACCACTCTTCCTATTCCCGTCCCATACAAATTTGCCTGGTTTATTGTGGCCATAACAGCGAAAAGGTGAATATCATATCTAACTGCCCATTGAAGACGTCATATGCATTTAGAGTACTGTTCCACAGATCCAGTACCACATCCACTGGCGAACAACGGTTCATGTCGGGTTTCAAGACATTGACCGAGCTCACGTTAAAGCCACTTGCTTTTGATCTTGCAGGTACACCATACCGCATGAGCTCGGCCTACGTCTTGCAAAGCGACATGGACCGTTGTTCGCCAGTGGATGCGGTACCTATGTAGAGTAGCTACTGTTCTCGTACCCAGACTCTCCACTGCGCTGCCAAGACAATTAAAATTGTGCGGACTAAGGCGGGAGAGAGAACAAGTAGCTACCCTTGTCACCCTAGTGTTGGGTCACTGTCTGAGACATGCAGTATTACCAACTCACCACAACCCCCATGCCCCCCACGGCAACCATATGGTCTCAACCTATGTCAGTCAACTCCCCAAGCCTCAGGCAGTATCACCAGAAAGACAAGAAGGACTCAGTGTTCCAAGTCTCATAGCTTTATTCTAATCGAATACGCATTTACGCCGACTCAATTTTACCTATCCATTGAGCTCCCGTAACATTACACTGTTTGCGAAATATACACACGCACCACAACCATGTCGGACTTCCGCGCGCTACCACCCCCGATTGAGCTCTACGAGCGATGGTTCAAAACGACTATCCAGCCTAGCTATCCAACCCCACTCACCGCGACCACAACATCAACAACATTTCACGGCTTGTTAACATCATCGCCTGTGGTCAAGCTTTCACCACTTGCCTATACCCCCTATTGGCATCAGTACTCCGTCGCTGCTGCTAATACCACGATGTGCCAAGCACTCTCAACACTGGGTTGATGATTAATCCACCACCGGTACCCTCAGCACCTGGTGGGTGATTGATCCATCTCCGGCACCGATGTCGCTGTTGCCAATACCACCATCACTCAACCCTATCGGTACGATGCTGATAGATTCACCATGTCCATGCCGCCATGGACCTCTCTACCGCCAAGCTTGCATCTACCCCTCCGCCCACCTCGTGCTAGGGACATGCAAAAAAGCCTGCCATTAGGCATACCTCCCTCCCGACAGCTCAGATTTCGATTGCCGGAAAACCGATTGACCTGGTAGCGTGGATTGCGTGCCATTCGCATTGGTTGTTGGAATGAGGGCATAGGAACTAGGCGTTTGATGGGAGAAGAGCTAGGACATTACGTTGGGCATTACGTTGGGAATATGTGCCTTCGGGATTTTTATATATCTACAGAATTAGGGTTTTAGTCGATATATATATCGACAAGTTTGATAATTTCATACTCTGTTTGGTTAATTCCCACTGTTATGCTGTTGAATCTCATGCCATTTGAGCATGGCGAGATCGTACTAATTAATTAATGCAAAGCGATCGATATTCTCGTTACGCACCATACCTCCCTATAGGGTCGGCAGCTCGAGTTCCCCCAATAATGCGAGCTCTCCTACAGGATCTTCACCCAGTGATGAGCTCCGAGAGCTCTGTTACGATACGAACTTTGAAAGCTCCAACCCGTGATGAGCTCCAAGAACTCTCCCCTAGAATATAAGCTCCGAGAGCTCACTGCCGCAATATAAGCTCACCATATCGTATACGAGCTCACCATATCTCATACGAGCTCGCAATGTCGCATATGAGCCAACAGAGCTCACCTCATCGGATGAGAGCTAGCACGCTGAAATGAGCTATCGAAGCTCATCAAACCCAGTACAAGCTCCGAAGGCTCAATGACCTCCCTTTTGCATAGGCAAGCTGGGATGGCTAGTTGAATAGTGCCAATGGCATAGGATGGAAGTGCTTCGACAGCACCGATAGCCAGGTGGCTGGACACTGGGGAAAACATCAAACTCAAGAGCTGATCTCGCGCAATTTCACATGGAATTGTTGGGCAGAAAGTGTGGCTAATTACGTGGCAGGATGCGTGAAGTGTCAAAAGAGTAAGGCGGATAGGCATAGTAGGCAGACCAAGTTGATGCCAATGCCAACAGGGGAACGCCCCTTTGAGGAAATAGCAATAGGCTTCGTCGGGGAATTACCAAAGTCGGGAGGCTTTAACGCAATCATAGTTCTAACGGGGCGGTTCACCAAAGTGCAACATTACATACCAGCGAAAACAACCTGGACAGCCGCGAACGTCGCCGACGCCTATATCAATGACATTTGGCGGCTCTACGGCCTACCACGGCACATTACCTCCGACTGCGGCCCCAATTTGCCTCAAAGTTCCTTCAAGAGCTTAATCGAAAGCTCAATATCAACTTACACCTCTCAACCGCCTACCACCCTCAAACCGACGAACTCGGCGGGGGGGCCGTCCAGACGCTCAAATAGTACCTCCGCATCTACTGTCACGATAGGCAAAATCGCTGGCGAGCTTGGCTACCCCTAGCAGAGTTCGTATACAACACTACAATCACCGCCACCCACAAGCTTTCCCTTACAGGAGTCTCTACGGCTTTGACCCAGTACTATCCACCTCGACAATGGCTACGAACCCTCCTCCCCCGCCGCCGAAGAATGACTAGACCGAATGACTACCGTGCATAACCAAATCCACGACACCCTCAAGCAAATCAACCACAAAATAAGTAACCTTCGCATCGATAAAGCCAGACACTTCGATATCGATGATTGGGTGTTGGTTGACAGAAGGAACCCCCAAGTGAAAGCTGGGAGCAATAAATCACTCGCTCGGAAATGGCTTGGACCATACCGAGTTGAGAAGATTATTGGCTGCCACGCTTACAGACTCGAGGTCCCTGAGGGAACCCGGTGGCACAATGTCGTTCATGCCACCCTCCTTAAACCACTCCGGTGACGGGACGAACCTCAGGACATGGACGAGGACGAGAATGAAATTTGGGAGGTTGGGGAGGTCATCAACTCCGGAACAGTCAAAGGGGTGGTGCGATATCGAATACGCTGTGTCAGGTTAACAGTTTGAAGACACATGGGAACCCTTCGACCATCTAGGTAATTGCCCAGAAGCTCGCAGAGTATCAGCAGAAATTCCCCAGAAAGCCACGAGATGTGAGAGATGTTTGGACTTCGCCAGACATCTAGCCAGTCGGCTCCAAGTGACATGGTACCTTTTACCTCCTCCTATTATCGTCTTTTCCCACAGGGTTTTTTGGCAAACTGGAAAGGTTTTTAATGGCCATGGCATGCATGAATAGGCACACCAGTCTTGTGGGACTCTAGCACTGCTAGGGAGTATGAGTATCTAACACGGAAGATTAGTACTCTCCACCAGAGTTATCTGAGTCGTTACTAACACACATCCGAGTTTACCAGGGCTCTTGGAATTGTGTTCAGTCGAGGACGACTGCCCTAGGACGGGGAGTAATGTTAGGACTCAGGTAAGAGACCTCCGCCCCCACGGGCTGGTAACCTATATCCCTACAGCGTCATCAGGCATAAGCTGATTAAGTGGACTGATCACCCACAAGGTACATGCGGACAGGGTGTCATAAGGCTGGCGTTAATTGGAATAGGCATAGGGATGGGTGTGTCCTTGGGATTGACCCCATGCATGTTTTGTATCTTTCATATGTGAACGTTGGGAATGTATTGGATAAAAGTCTAGGGGAACAATGGTATTGGGAAGGCCGTTTATAAAAGACAGGAGGAAAGCCTAGATAGACAAGTAGGACTCAAAAAATGTTCTAAGTCTCATATAGCTTTATTCTAATCGAATACGCATTTATGCCGACTCTATTTTACCTATCCATAGAGCTCCCGTAACAGTTCTGCACGGGCTTGATCACGTTCAATCTGCCATGCTGCCTCAGCTGCAGAATATTCCGCATTGAGTATCTAGCAATGCCTGTGCCTCTCGAGCAGCCTTCTTTTGCTGCATAGCCCGCTCTTTGCCAAACTTCCTAGTGGCGGCCTCTTGTTTGCGCAACAGTTTGGCCCTCCCCGCACCAACAGCTTCAACCTTATTGCGAGGAATCTCTTTGAGCCCTGCTTCAACTACTCTCCGATCCATTGCTCTTGCCATCCCAAGATACTTTTTCCCAGTCTGATTCCTCCGAATCTTCCCATCCCGCAGCTTGTTAAGAGTTATTGCACGAGGGTTGATATCTCGAGATTCAGCAACCGCTTGTGTAGCTGTATCGACAAACTCATTCAGTAGTTGCCTGCTGGAGGCAGTTGTAAGAATACAAGCTATGAGTAGGCTGAATTGTGGAGGTTGCGCCTAGCGGGAACGAGACTTTATTGAGAGAAGATTGATAGCTAAGAATACTCGAAAGACTTGACTTGCTAATACTGAATGCTCTACGGAAGAACAAACAAAAATATGGAGTGCGATCCTGTCGCATATATACTCGCGATTCTACCAGGCTTTCACCAATTCGGTGCTAGTTTCATTTTCCCTTGGCCCCACGTGATCAAGTACCATTGGCTACCTATATATGACCGACCACCGTAATATGACCGGGGGCAAAACATCCCTGTCGACCGACCTCCTCGTTGCAACCAGCAGAGCCTCCACCCCCGCTAGCAACTCATATGCCTATCAAGTTATACCAATCGATCTACCAGAACCGGAAGTATCACCAACACACCTTTTGGAACCATGGGCAAGATTGACTATGAGAAGAATCTGCAGGCCGCAATGCAACATGCTTGACGAGAGCCAGGGGTACTCACTGCAAGGTTTGCAGCTCTGTACGGGGTAAATGTACGTACACTAGGTCGGCGACTTGCAGGAACCACCACAGACCATGCTACAGCTGCTAGAGATAAGCAGTTATTCGATGTTGGAGAGGAGAGAGCAATTGCAGAGTATGCTGGCCTTATGGCAGATGCCGGATTTCCGCTAAATCATGAACTTCTACGGGGAATTGCACAATACATGGTAAATAAGAGGCAAATCGCACAGCGAGGCCAAGCGGGGGGTATGACAGGTCCGAAGACATCTACAACCAACCCTCGACTTCGCTGAGAGAAGCATCTCCAACAACAGGGGGCAACAATCAGCTCTACAACCACCCCTGCCACAGCAATCACCTCTACAACCACCCCTGTCGCAGCTTCAGGTCTTCATGTTGTTGGCGCCCACTGGGTTGATCGATTTCTTATCCGCAACCCAGGATTCAAGAAAATCTACATTCGCTATCAAGAAAGAGCTCGTGCAGCAGCATGTAATGACATTGAGCTCCAAGCAGATTTCCTTCGAAAACTGGCCAATCTTGTCCGCAGACAAAAAATCTCCCATAATAACATCTGGAATTGTGATGAGAAGGGGATTACCATAGGAAGAAATAGTACAAGTGTTGGGACATGCATTCTGCACCCGTTTCTTGTGTTATTCTCTCGGCTTATACCGTTAATTCTCTTGCTGTTTCATCTATTTTCGGTATCTATTATCATTATCTCTGTTATCTATTATGATATCTTGGGTTGTTCTTACTCTTATTTGTCTACAAGAATATTCATTACGCATCTTGTTTACATGCTTCTGTTCACACCCTTGTTTCTATATGCCACACTGTTTCATACAAGTCTGACATGCATTTGGCTTTCCTGTTTATGGACTTCTCTGCATTACTTCCTATTACAGTTAGTCTCTTCTATTACGCTGTTGAGCCACTCTCTCTTGTATTTAGTCATTGGCATCTTGCTCCTAGTTAGAAGAATAATGACGCTTTCTCCTGCTTATACGCACTACTCGCTCGAATATCTACACTCACCTGCTGCATACTCCGCTGGTTCAATGCTATCCCACTAATACTGACATTCACATTTACGTTAGTATACATGCTGTCTTCATACCCACATATCCTACTATAATAGGTTATGAGCCCGGAGCTCTAGCCTTTCCCATACTTTAAGTCTATCCCCTCACTGTAGTATTCTTGTGTCGGATATCTCTTCTCTGCTTCTACAATGGCTAGCGGTGAATCCTCCTCTTCCGGTTCTGGATCTGGCAGTGCTCCCCTTCTCTCTTCTGAAGATCTCTCATAGCCAATGCAGTTTAAGCTTGATAACATCCCTCGCTTAACAGACGGCGCAGGATATAGGTCTTAGTGTTCCATTGCTATGCTCTACCTTCGTTCTCGCTCCCTTTGGAAAATTATCGATGGTACAGAACCCAAGCCTACCAATCCTACAGATCTCGAGAAATGGGAAATTCGGAATATCACTGCTCAGTTATTCTTTATATCTATAGTCGACATGTCTATTTCACATGTCGTTTCAGAAGCACCTTCAGTGCGGGATGCCTGGCAAGCACTCTAAGATAGATTCAACCGTTGTAACCCCACTACTTTGTACACCTCTGTCAAATCATTCTTCTCCTCTATATCCATGGCCGACAATACTACAATGCTCGACCATATCAATGGATATAAGAATTATCTCAGGCAGTTGGTTCAATGTTGCAAAGACACATCATCTGACGATCCATACCAACACCTGGCGAACTACCTCAGTGATGAGAAGATCAAATCACATCATCTCCTCATGACACTTCCCGAGTCTATGGCTAATATAGTTGATAATTTACAGTCGAAAGTCAATCTCAAGTATCTCGACGTTCATACTCGACTGTTAGAACTTGCTTCATTCTCTGTTGTCGATACCCCAAAGAAGAACAAAGTTCTTTCCGCAAAGAGCCGAGGCAATAATGCTCAATCAACAACACATCAACAGCTAAATCCTACTCGAGTTAGGAAGACTATCCCAGCAAAAGGGAACCAATGTTCTTAGTGTAAAAGCTGGAACTTCCCTTTCGATAGGCATACTTTCAAGACCTGTCAGAAACTGAAGGATTACCAGGCGTCATCCTCCTCCTCCCAGCAACAACGTCCCGTACAAACCACTGGCCGTGAAGTGGTTCCCTACCGAGCATCGACCGCTCAAGAGCTCTTCTCCTCCAATGGCCTCGCTTATCTGGTTATCTCTCGTCCTTCTTCTCATTCCGCTTCTGTTAATGTTCCTGCTCAGGTAAGCGCAAATCACACCACATACGAAGTTTGGATTTTTGACACTAGCGCTTCCTTCCATATCACCGCTGACTTTTCTCACCTTCTAAATCCAGTCCGTTGCCATGTAGGCTTGACGGTTGGTGGCGGAAGGGTGATGCATGCTACGCATCAAGAAAACGTGGTTTTGTCTCTTGAGGTTCCTACTGGTGTATTGTCTCTTACTTTGATTGATGTTCTGTATATGCCCGACTGGAACGAGGCGTGTTTGATATCGTAGAGGAAGTTCGATGAGACTGGGCTTTTTTATATGTTTGGCAAGGATGGGATTATTTCAGTAAAAATGAATTCAGATGACTCAGTTGTTTTGCAAGCTACATTGGAACACGGGGCCTACCAAGTATTCCCCATCATTCAACATGGTCAGATATATATTACTGGTACAGACTTCTGGCATCAAGCTCTTGGATATTTCTCCACTCGTTACTGGTCCAATGCCAAAGACATCTATGCTGACGGTAATATACTGCCCAAACGACCATCTCACTTCTAGTGTTCCCAATGTGCAATTTACAACTCGAAGGAACAGGCACACAAACCTGTTGATGGCCCACGATCCAAGGAACCATTCGACCTTGTCCACACTGATCTTATGGGACCATTCAAAGTTGAATCCATGGGACGTAAGAAATATATGATATCCTTGATTGATGATTTCACTAGATATGCGGAGGTTAATTTCTTATTCAAGAAATCTGATGCAAGTCATATCCTCCAAGCCTTCTGTGAAAAGATCAATACCCAAACGAATCGATATTCTCGATCTTTTCGTTCAGATCAAGAAGGCGAGTATATAAATGGTGAACGTACTGACTACTTCGAATCAAAGGGCATTCAGCATCTCGTTACTGCCGCTTACTCCCCTGAGTCTCATGGTGTTGCAGAACGCTATAATCAGACTCTAACGAATATGATTCGACCCTCACTAGACAACGTACCTGCATCTCTCTGGGCAGAAGTCTTTAACTGGGCCTGCTACGTCAAGAACAGACTACCTCATTCCGCATTAATGAACCGAACTCCATACGAGGTACTGTTTAATAAAAAACCAACGATATCCCATCTCCGACCTTTCTATACCAAGTGTTATGTACACATCCCCGAAGAGAAATGAGCAGCGGGATCCAAGCTTGACACTCCTGCTCTAGAAGGTCATCTCGTTGGATATACGGAATCTACTAGCATGTTCCGTGTATATATACTCTCACAACACAAGGTAGATGCCTATCGACAGGTTAAATTTGAGCCGTCTTCTTATACCTCTGTCGACATACATACTCCCAGGCCTACCTCAAACAATGCCGATCAACAAATCCTTCCCCACGATCATTCCCAACCTACCTCTCCTTCAGATCAACTACAATCTGAAGTACCACAGCAACAACAACAAACAACAACACAATCTTCCTCCCAATTTCCCGGCAGTTACCCTGAAACTCCGGTGAAACCATCCTCATCTTCTGCACCACCTCCTCCTCTACTACGATGCACTCTCATTCCTCCAGAATCTCCTCCAAAAGACTTCCTGGATTATACTCAAGAATCTGATTCTGAGTCAGAGAGAGCTCCTGCCGATCCTCAAGCCGATCCCTCTACTCCTCCCCATCAATCCACATCTATCAGAACGCCAGCCGCCCCCAAGTCATGTCGGACAAAAGAGTTTGATACTGTTCCCGAGACTCCCAAACTGTCCTATGAGCAACGACCTAAGCAGGATCATAAACCCGTTACTAGGTACTCTGAGCATGGTTTTGCTCGACTTGTAGCTGAGCCTCAATCCTACAAAGAGGCTATGGCATCTCTGGATTCGGATGCATGGCAACATGCAATGATGAAGGAACATCAGGCTATTATAGATGCAGGCATCTGGGAAGAAGTTGAGATGAAGGATCTCTCTGTTGGAAGTAAACTTGTTGGTTCTCGTTGGGTATTTAAGGTCAAAAGGAATTCTAATAGATCAGTGGAACGATTTAAGGCCAGGATAGTGGCTAAAGGCTATTCTCAAGTCGAAGGCCTTGACTACGATGAGACGTTTACACCTGTGATGAGGTATGATTCGTTACGTCTCATTATAGTACTTGTACTACACCTGGGTCTCGATATGTCTCAAGCAGACATCAAATCAGCATTTCTTAATGGAGACTTGAACGAAGAAGTCTGGATGATACCTCTACCCAGCATAGGCCTAGATGGGAAAGTTCTTCGTTTACGCAAGTCATTGTATGGACTCATGCAAGCTCCGCTAGCATGGTTCGAGAGACTGTCTAGTGCTTTCGCTGAGTTGGGTTTTCTCTCTTGTTCTTTTGATCCCTGCGTCTTCATCTCCCCTGACTACAACGTAATAATTGTAGTATATGTTGACGATATTACTACAGTTGGAAAAAAGTCAGATGTACGCAAAGTATATCAACATCTGACAAAGCACTTTACCGTCACAATTAAGGACGGGCTTTCCTACTTGTTGGGGATTGAAATCCTACACACTGCCACCGGTCTCGAACTTCGACAAACGCAATACATTACCAACATTCTCATACGCTTCGGTATGGAAAACAGTAGGCCTGTTTCTACTCCTATCGACCCCAAAGCTCCTCTTGTGAAAGCTGATGAGTCTGAACCTGCTTATGAAAAGCAACTCTACCAGCGGATAATTGGGTCTCTTATGTATCTTGTTACTTGTACTCGTCTGGATTTAGGTTTTGTTGTGTCATTCCTCTCTTGGTTCTCCTCTCATCCTCTGCTTTGTCATCATACTGCTGTGAAAAGGGTTTTTCATTATCTTGCTGGAACTCGTACTACTTCCTTGGTTTACACTGGTCGTTTGTCTATGGATATTCCCTTGTTGATTACTGGTTATTCTGATACCGATTATGCTTCGTGTCATAATACCTGTCATTCCGTTTCTGGTTACGTTTTCTTGCTGAATGGTTGTGCCATCGCCTGGCTCTCGAAGAAATAGAATTCAGTCTCAACCTCTACAACTGAGTCTGAATATATGGCATTAGCAACCACCGCTCAGCAAGCTCTTTGGTACATCAACGGACTTTCACAACTCGGCTTCACTATTCCTGTTGAACTCAAAGCTAACAACACCTCAAGTATTAACGTCGCTGAGAATCCTATCAACAACCCTAAGACAAAACACATCGACGTCTCTTACTATTTCACCAGAGAACACTTAATCCACAAGTCATTTACCCTGAGTTACGTTCCTACTGGCGAGAACCTCACAGACATCATGACGAAAGGTCTTCCTTCTGTGCTTCATAATAGACATACACAAGGTCTCAGTCTCACAGAATGAGAGAAAGTGTTGGGACATGCATTCTGCACCCGTTTCTTGTGTTATTCTCCTGGCTTATACCGTGAATTCTCTTGCTGTTTCATCTATTTCCAGTATCTATTATCGTTATCTCTGTTATCTATTACGATATCTCGGGTTGTTCCTACTCTTAT
>Ga0307514_10002023_pt1 | contig 21975 bp, 29 predicted proteins | sample 16_EM_MG_FD_203088 | JGI IMG/M metagenome (GOLD analysis project Ga0307514, IMG submission 203088) | Populus trichocarpa ectomycorrhiza microbial communities from riparian zone in the Pacific Northwest, United States - 16_EM | ecosystem: Host-associated > Plants > Roots > Unclassified | place...
GTCTTATAAATGGCTGTAGCAACTCAAAATTCAAACATTTAGTCAACACATCACACGAAATTTGGCAAAATTTGGCTAAGTCATTTATTTGTTCAATTCAAATCACTCGCGCGCGAGTGCCATCAATTTTGCAAACGGCTGTAATACGCGAGGCTACTTAGATTTTGACTTTAATTGTTATCCGGAAGTTCGTGGATTTACCAGTTACCTGGATATGCCATCGTGGGATCCGTACCACGGCCCGGGATGTCACCAAGATAAGAGAACAAGCGCCCAATATTGCAAGGGTCTTATCTTCCCGTGAAGACCCCCATTTATAACAAATATGGTTTTTCTTGTTGCCTCTGATAATGTGCGGTTCCATGCAGATACGGACGTTGTGGGACAATTTGGCATCTTTGAGGGTGCGTCGCCCTGGCTCTGGGCGGCTGCATGAGCGGTTTCATGAATAATTTGTATGATTTCAGGCATAGGTGAATCTGATGAACCCATCCCTCTTCCCCAAGTTTCTTCCAGTGTTTTGACGAAGGTGTGCCGTCACTTACTTTTCACTCACTCTTCCCTCACTCAGGCTCATGCTTGTGATGATGTAATTATATTTAGGTACTTGTCTACTGTGAACACCACAGGTACGACCATTCTAACCCGCAGGAGACTCGCACCACAACTATCAGCGAGTGGGACCAAAAGTTTATGACCGTTGATCAAGAGATGCTCTTTGAGATAATCCTCGCAGCCAACTATCTTGACATCAAGCCACTCCTGTAACATGGTTCCCTTCCCTTCGATCTTTGACCTAGTTTTCATTAAGTTTCTGCCACAGGAACCTTGGCTGTAAATGCGTAGCAAATCTAATCAAAGGCAAGAGTCCAGAAGAGATTCAAAAGTTATTTAACATTGTAAATGACTTCACACCGGAAGAGGAGGTAATATCTCTTTTGTTGACTTGATATCAATCTGCAATTTCTGACGGAATTCATCAGGCTCAAATAAGGCGGGAAAATGAATGGGCAGAGGATCGCTAATCATGTGTGTGGCAGGATTGGAATGGATGGCAGAATGGGCAGACGGGTAGACAGTCAGAAGTCGAAGTTGGCGTCATACGTGTTTCTTATAGACGGAAGAAAACAATCGCAATCTCTTGTCTATTAGGCAATCTATGCAGTGCAACAAATTTGTCGCTCTGCGTTCGGCAGATGTTCACCTTGAGTTCACCGTATTCAGTTTTTAGCCTTCAAGCCTTTTGAAATTGGGCTAGGCTTTAAGCTTTAAGCCGTTAGAAATGGAGGGATTCAGTGCCACTAACAGTCACCATTGATAGCGTGTGTAAGCCTATCTCTCATCAAAAAAGGCATGAGCCACGAGTAGATGAATACGAGTAGATGAACGAACGATATTCTAATCGTAAGCTGCCTCATCTCCTTTGTCACTCAAACCCCTCTCCCGAAGTATTCGCGAAAACCCATCCAAAGGTTCTAACCTCGCCTCCCTTTTCCCCAAAGAATAGCTCTGTCTCGTATACCCAGTGGACGGAGCCTACGATACAATCTTTAAGTGCTTGGATGTAGCGCTTTACGTCTTCCTCCCTTCTTTGGTCCGCTGTCTGTACCTGTATCTCGTCGTTGTTGGTATCTAAATAATTTACTCCAGATGAACCTCCCCTCCAGCTCCACTTGAAAAGAGATAGAAAAAGGGGGTGTACGACTGGTCTGGGTTGTATCGCACTGAGAAGATCCACTTCGAGTGCGGAAAATGAGGTAAACGCGTCTTCGATCATATTGCCTGCCAGATACATTGCACCCTGAATTGAGAGGTGATTGTGCGTCATGAGTATTGTGATCAGATTGTAGTTGTGCGCATTAGGAAAAGCGTGATAGGACGCGACGTCCTGATGCGACGTGTCAAGTCAAGCAGAAGGGCAAGATGAGACCGCTGACTGACCATCGCCCAAGCGATAACATCAAATGCAAGAATTTTCATCCGTTCCAGCTTGTCTTTCATCGTATCCGATAGAAAATCGGGGAAAGGGAACACTTCCAACAATTCTGCAAGAGAGAAGAGCAAGCTGCTCCCGTATGTCTCTCGGCGTATGGAGTAATCTTCCAGAGTGGGGACAGTATTGCCGGATAATACGGTAGAAGCTTTACACTGGGAGGTGTGGTAGGAAAGCATGGAAGACTTGAAGCGGGTGCGCCAGGATGGAGAGACTTTGGTGGTTGGTCTCATTAGGCGGGAGTTGTGTAGACTATAGTTCTTGTTAAGCCTGCAAAGACAGGTGAAGTGAATAAAGCAGAAACATACGCAACTGCCTCAGTAGTTTGTGTTTTTTCAGCAAGTCTACAACATCTACCTCACCCAGCGCTATTCCATCTTCCAACTCATACCACATCCCTGGCGGTAGACCCTCCACTGAACCTTCCACGTTTCTCATTCCACCAATTGCGACCCATATTCCCGCTTCACATAACAATTCCAACTGTGGCCTATCGCACGTCGGGAAGCAAAGCGCCATCAAGAGCCCAAGCTTCATAGACCCTTCTACCAAAAGCTTTTCCTCATGGGTGCTGAGGGCGCCGGAGGCTAGAATCCGTCGTTCGGTTGATTTTGAAGCAGATCTGCAATGAGAGTTCGTACGTAGCGGGAGTGTGGAAACGATACTAAGGAGGTCAGGAAGGTGATAACTTTGCGGGGTTGACATAAAAGTCTTGTGAAGACGGACTTGTGTCCAGTTGTTTGTCCTCCCTCTTCCCAAAAATCTGTGATGCCCCGTAAAGACGCATATGGAGGCTCAATTTCTGCTCAAGCTCAGCAAGACCTGGTTTCTGAGGGTATCGAGAACTTTGAGCTCCCAAAAAGTTTGGTTATGAAGATTGCTAAATCGTCAGTGCGTAGATTGCCTTCTCAAAAAAAATATAGTGGAAGATATTGTGTCTGGAGATATCCGAGAATGTCAAGTTACAAAAAGAGACTGTGCTTTCGCTTGTAAAAGGTTCGACCGTCTTTATCAATTATTTGGGTCAGTTTCGTCTTTTGGTACCTGAATATGCATGGCTCATTGAACTCTTTATAAAGCTGCATCGTATGTTCTCTGCTCTGCTTCGAGATATCTTTGAACGCGCATTATCCTTGCTCGCTACTTTTCTAGCGCTCACGATGTCGCCCAGTCGAGACAACACAAAAGCATCTCCGCATCTGATGTGATGAAAGCCCTAGAAATCATGCAGTTTGGCGATATGACGAACAAGTTGCAAAGTGAACTTGCTGGTAAATATTTCCCCCCTTCTGATTCCTTGAGACAATCGACTGATTACCATACATCAGCCTACCGTGATATCGCAAAGAACGCTGACTCTAAAGGAGGCAAGAAAATCGCAAACGGAAGCACGAATTCGCGGAAGTCAAACTCTGCTGCGGCAGGTCACAGCTCATCGGTATCAGCTTCAACTAAAGGCAAAGGAAAGGAAAAGGCTACTCCAAGCGACCCACTTCCGCCGCCATTCACATCTGCGCCTTTGCCTTCCGGTGTTGATCCAGGTGCAAGCAGTACAGTTGACGTCGCTCATGCTCCAGAATCTATTTCGACTGGTATTGTTGGAGAAACGGAGTCAATGGACATGGATGTAGACTGGCCGGAGCAAGGTGATGAGGTTACGCAGAATTTTGAGGGCGACGATGAACCAGACGATGAGCATGACGCCCTAGTTGAAGAGGAAGAACTTGAAATTGAAGGGGGTGGACTCGAGGATGAAAACGATAGCACAGAAGACGAACAACCGCAGCCTTGAATTGAGATGTAGAAGTCCTACAGTTTTCTAGGCACTCAACACGTGACTTGTCTTTCTTCAACATGGTGATTCTACGCGAGCTTTATAACTTTCTATGAGCGCCTATTAAAACAAAAGAGGACTTGCTTGTATATATATTTGAAAACATGGCAGAAGGGCTTTACGCGTCCTGTGCTGAGGTCCTCTCCATGTGCCAAACCTTCAAGGACGACTTGGCGGCTGTTTTGGATCCTGAATCTGGATTTGCACCTCGGATGCGAGAGTTATGTGAACAACAGTGAGTTATACAAGTATTGGAAGGACCTACGACTGTGTAATGATTACCATTAGATTGGAAGATTTAGAAGACACCGCCGCAAGTAAAATCCGCCTGAGCGAAGAAATCGACTTGCTACGATTAGAAGCCAACACTTGGGGACTCTTACAGGCTGTCCTCCCGTTTGTCTTTGTCTTCTTTAAGTTGTTAATTTACTGATGCCGGTCGCCAACTTGCGCAATCAGAGCTCGGAAAACAGAGTCACCTCCTACTCCAACTGCCAAAGATCTTCTTCTCGAAAACCCTTACACACCAACGTCTACACTCGCACAAGCTATCATACATGCGTCACCTCTCCTTTCTGAACTCATCGCTGTACGAGAGTGGCTACACGAGACGGCTCCACCGCCAGTTCCTCCAGAGGCCAACACGGGGTATTGGAAATTTACGAAACATACACTCATGCAAGCCATAAGGACGGGACACGCACCAAGAGATGGTCTTGTCTCTGAGATGGATCCTGATGCTGTGAATAGAGGAGACGGTGCCGGGTTGGCAGCAGATGATGCAGTGAGTTTGAGTTTTTGCCCTCTTTCTACTGATCCTGAATTTCGTCGTTTTGTAAAGAGCTATGAGAAGAGTCTACTCCAAGCACTTTACGGATATATACGCGCAGGCAGACTGGGTGACGCGGTTGAAATATGCAGGAGGGCGCACCAGCCCTGGCGGGCAGCAAGCATACGTGGATCTTTACTCTTCCAATGGAAAACTTTATGTGAGTGACATATGAGCACTCTACGCTCTGACCCTGATTATTTACCACCTTCAGCAACGGAACGAAAATCAGACGATGTTTCGAGTGATGACGAAATGAACGAGGACCTGGACGGCTGGTCGGGAAACCGGGGTCGTAGGCTATGGAAGGCAACTTGTGTCCAAGCAGCTCTCAGCGTATGTATAACTACACCTGCTTCTCGTTCTTATGGTCACTTATCTCGTGTGGGCTTCCAGTCCAACCTCAGTGATCAAGAACGGCTCGTGTTCGCTTCGTTGGCACCAACGCCTCAAACAGCTACAATTCTAAAGACTGCGTGCCGGACATGGGAAGACCATCTATGGGCTGAGATCTGCATCATTTGTGAAGAGAAGGCAAGTCGAGAACTGTTCTACCTCACATCTGGCAGTTTTTGGGACGGTGGGGTTGATGCTGTGGAGAAGGGCATTCCGGATATTCCAAGGGCTCAAACACAACAAGACGAAGAAGCATGGAGGAAGGACGTTATGAGTTCTTTGGATAATTTGAAGGCTATCAGTGTTCTTGACGGGTTTGTCCCTTCATTCATATTCCAGAAGGGCGCGCTTATGCAGATCATGACGAGTCAGGCAACCCGCGGACCATCCCTACCATTTCTCACAACTCCTCGTTATTCTCGACCGATGTGATCTTCTCCTTCAGTCTTTTGCTGAGAGACTACAGACTGGTAGATATCGTGCTGAATCGTTCGAGTAAGCCTACAATATATTATCAATTGCCCTGCTAATTCACCTATTCTATATATTCCAGGTATAGCTCCATGTGCAGATTTTTTGCCCATTTGTGCCTCTTTCTGCAAATGATCGAGATACCTGTTCCACCTTTGCCGACACAGATCATCCTAGAGTCGTATCTGGGCGTTCTCGAGGTTTGTATCCCTAATCCAAACGGCGTACTATATTATTCTAACTTTCTGTCTAGGAAGCCGGCCAGCGTGATCTCATTGCTCTCTATGCGGGAGCTCTAGGGGATAATGCTGTTGAACGTTACGCTGAATTTCTCGTCTCCTTGGCGCTAACGGCCGACTACAACGAACGGCGAATGGCACTGACAAGAGCAAGCGAACATGGACTCGATATCGAGCGTGTTGCCGTCGTCACTGCAGAAAGATCCATTGAAAAAGCGTTTGCGGTATGTAATTTCTGTCTCTTATGATTCTTTGATGTCTGGTGTTAAACGAACGTGATAGATACTCCCCACCTCAAAAGAGCCATTGCCATCAATAATCACATTGCAACCTCCCACTAATGAAGCCGAAACATATTTGTTACGCTCTATCGAATGGACAACATTCCTAGAATCAACATATGATGTTGCGCTGGAACAGGCTACCGTCATTTTACGGTATTTCCTAGGTACAGATTTGTTTTTCAATGGTCTTGTTTCTGAATACCAATTTTGATCTTCTTAGGTGCAGGCCGTGTGCAGGCTGCTCATTCTCTGTTATCTCTTCTACCAGCCGAACTGACATCCATAGCGGAGCCTGAAGAAGTGGCAACGGAGTATCTGCATTACCGTCAGTTTTTCGTAATATGGGAAACGATTGCTCGTGTAGTGGATTGCCAGGCTGAAGAAGGCACGCTCGTTGCGCATGGCGCAAGCAGAGAAGTCAGGGCGGCTTGGTTGACGGAGTATCGGGCGCGTACCCTCCTTTCTCTCTCTGTCTCTGGCATGTCTGATGCTACTGATGCTTACAGGATTTGATTGATCAGGTTCATGACCAGATCATGAAGCTCCTCATCACTGAATGGTTAATTTCTGATGTTGACGTTGTTGAACGTACGTCTTGTGATTATCTTTTCATGCCTTGACTCACCACGTTATTCAGTCAACCGCAGAAAACGCGAGGTCATCAGAATAAGGCAGATCTTTGTTCCTGAGCTCATTCTCAGGCTACACCATCTATTATACTCGTCAAGGAAATGGCTTCCAGAGTAAGCTCCTTCTTTTCTTCATCATCTTCATTGCCTGACCTCGTTATGATAGGAACCTCAAACGTGCGCTCGAGCTTGCAAATGTCGTGGCGGACTCTCGGTACAAGCTATACGAAGACTTCATGAATGAAGGTGGTAGGACGTTGGCTGAGTATCTTGAGGCCGTTCGTCGAGCAGTTCTGGCAGGGTTAGAACATGGAGGTTCTGACCCATTCAGGATCATCACTGGTCCCTAAAAATCGAGTACTTTCTATAGTGCAAGTCCATCGATGTGACTAAGATAAGTATAAAGATACATGTCTAATTCCAATTGCCTACTTGAACCTGGAAGGCTGATCAATTCACGGAAAGGTTGGTTTCGGTGTACATTGGCGCTCACATCACATCAGCCCTGTTTGAGCGCTTACAGTACATCAGTAAGACTCTTTTCCTGTTGTACAGACTTCATTATTTTACTGGAAACTTCGTTATACCTATTCTTGCAAATAGTATAACTCGAATGCATATGTTCGTGATCCCCAATTTGGTAATACAGTGCCGTATCTCTGCCATGAGGCGAGTTTTTGGGCTTGGTATGTTATGCAACCTCAACGACCTCAACATGGAGCGGTCACTACCTATATTCTCAATTGACTCAATGTCTTTCCAGATACCACGCCGTGAGAAGGTGGCATTGACTCAGGCAGCCTCGAGCTCACGACTGTCATTCAAATTTCTCGTCTTTTTCAGTAAGTGTCAAGAATCTTGAAAGGCTTTACTCTTTGATCAGAGCGAACTCTCTAGCAATTCTGTGTTCATTTACAAGCATTGCTCATGCTGCAATTATTGATTCGATACCATCTGATGTGAGTTGTTCTATTCACGACCTAACAATGGACATCATTGAGAGTCTTGACAGTGTGTGTCGGCTTGCACATCAATATCATCCGCACTAGAGGTGAAGAAACCCCTAGTGGCCTTTCTTCTTGGAACTAAAACATTGTTCCTTGGTAGAGCTGCCAATATCTAACGTGCTTATGCACTGAGCCATATGGACGGGATATTGAGGGTTGCATGAGTTGCCTGTATGGTTTGTTACCTTCCAACCAAACCTATGACTCTACTCAAGTTGCGTTGCACGGTGAGTTTCATGAACCTTCAGAAGTTTGTTTCTAAAATATACTTTGGATATATGGATAGCATTCGAAGACTCCTGTGGCTGGATAGCGAGCGTCTCCGTGAACGTCACGTCTATTTCTCCGTCTTCTTCTCCGTCTTCGACAACAGTGTCCTCCTCATCCCGATCTTCAGCAACACGGCTTTCAACGACACTGTCCTCAACGACACTGTCCTCAACGACACTGTCCTCAACGATGCTGTCCTCAACGATGCTGTCCTCAACATCGACGCAATCCTCGACATCGATGCTGTCCTCAACGACTCGGACGCCTGCAACACTGTCGAGCACTCCTCAGCGGTCACCCACATATTCGGTGATGCCCACTTTGGTGAAACAAACATACGATGGACAGATATGTCGGTTGCGTCCGGCATGGGCTGCATGACGGGAAAGAGACACAACATTCAATTTTCTTGTCGGCTTTTATTTGACCGGACACTCATATGGAATATATCATCTTCAAGTTGTCACCGAGTTCATGTCCTCTTAATTTGTTTGTAATCAATACTAGATGTAGAAGCGGAAATCCAACAATACAAAAGCATCTTTGTCTACTTCAGGGAATAATGGAATTCGACTCTTGAGTTATCCACGAGGCGGGTCTAAGTACTACGGAATACTTACATGGATCAAATCGACTGTAGATCAAGCCATCCAGAGGCTACTAAGGTATCCAGAACACTTTCAACGTTATCATTTGGATGAGAACTGATCGAGTCAAAATAATGAGATGAGAATCACCATCATACCGAAGGGTCTAAGCTTCCGTTATTGCCGTTCCAGATTGGGGTTAAGAACGTCACACGTGATCTTATGGGCGCTATTTTGAATTTTCAAACGCTGAGGCTATGGCATTGGTACCCTTTGTTTTCTTCCATGGGCCATCGCTTAGCTATGACTGCAATTTCGAATAAATATGAGACGTGCTTTCAGTTTCATAGAAGTTGTAGAGGTGCAGTTTGGTGTTTGCGTATTTGCTCTTCTTGACAAACTTCCGCAGGTACCAGTGCCTGAATTTCACTACTTACGTGAATGTCACTCGCGATTCAAACTCCGGGAGGGTATATATGCCAACTTTCAGCTCTATACCTGGCGCAATCCCTTTGTAGTCTTCGGTTTTGTATTGTGACCACCACCATGCTTCGGAAAGTTCTATTCTCGTTGTTGGCTTTCACTGCCTGCCAGGGTGAGTTTCTAATTGGTTGAGACAAGTTCCTTTCATAATGCTTCAGGTAGTTTTTGCTTCCAGCCTTATGGCACGAAGTAGTCTCGAGTTTCTTGCTACCCGACAGACCTTTGTATGTTAACAGTTTCAGGAGGTTCTACATCCTTACAATATGTTTTCAGGGATCGTGCGGTAGTGTCTGTACTCCTTTCGAAGATGCCTTGGACGTGGGTTTGCCTTTCTGACCTTCTGTCATGGATTGTCCAGATTAACATTAATTTATTCCTCAGGCTTGTTCAACACCAGCTTGTCTCTGTACAGTTGCAAACACTGCTAGTTTGCAGGCTTGTATCGACTGCGGGGTGGTGGCAAATCCTACAACAGCTGTCATTCAGGCCTCCCAGAGTCTCATAGAGAGTTCGTCTCCAATTTTCTCTGATTCTATTGTCTGATAGCTGAGACACACTTCCCCACTAGCATACAAGGGTGTATGTGCAGGGGTCACCCTTCCGACCCTTACAATTCCAGGAGTGTCCACACGTACCAGCACTAGCGCGACCTCCACTCGTGTGTCACAATCGACCTCGTTTCGATCTCCTTCGACTGTAACTTCCATTGATACTCTTCCACCACCAAACAGTCCAAGTGTTGTTTTCCCCACCACGACATCATCTGACACGAGCCCAAGTGGTCTTCCAGGTGGACTTAACAGAAGTGCGAGTTCAAGAACCGTTGCCACAAATGCGATTATTGTCACTATCAGTACAATACTTGGCGTAGCATTGATATTCCATTGATCAGGGATATTGTTTCCCTCTTCTTCCTCGTACAAGTCGGACAATTTGTATCGTACCTCGGTAATTTAAAAGGCCGAAAGTCACTCTTTTTTTCTACTTCGTTCCAGTTATGCTTTCGAAAGGATCTTTATTATACTTAGAGTTGTCAATAATGATTGAATACCAAAGTGACTATTTTATGATCGGACCGGTCCCACCGGACTAGAACTTACCAATATACTAGGTTAAAGTCTGACTGCCACAACGGTCTAGATGGGTTCCCTTGCTTTTTTGGTAACAGAGTTACAGGTGACAATGAGCGTTTGGTTTTTTGTACCATTCTGACTGCCGTTCACTTTGGTTACAGTCACTTGCAAGCGAAACACGAAGGAAGCATCCTGAGATACGCGAGGTTCCTTTTTAACATCACGGTTCTCTAAGGAAGCTCTAATATTGCGGATTGGAATAGGCTGCCGAAAAGTCATTGTCTATACTGCGCGCATTTCCTGACCAAGCGTCTGTTATTCTGTCTTCAGGTGAGTCCACTCCAAACATTACTGGTGTAACATTACTTATGGTTTAGATGGCCCCCAGTGCGATGACCTGCTCCGTCCAATTTTCATGGGTTGCGCAACCAAAAACGCGAAAGTTGTTGCGATTTCACTGGGGTCGCTTCAGCGCCTCATTTCCTTCAAGTCTGTACCTCCATCATTTATTCCACGAATAATCAACACGATGAGCGACGCTATGTCCCAAGGAGTAGATATTCAGCTACGTATCCTCCAAACACTTGTTTCTCTCATTTCCAACTTCCCCGAAATCCATGGAAGGTTACTGGGAGAGGTTTGTTCATACTTCCTTGCATCAATGACATATTTCTGAGGACAGATCCAGGCTCTTCTCTTGTGCTTTAAACTTCAAGAATCACGTATAGCCGTTGTTTCTTCAACTGCAGCTGCCACTCTCCGGCAACTCGTCATGTTCGTAGTGGATAAAATGGTTGCTGAGGATCGTGTCACCGAACATGACGAACTGCAACATTCACAGCTAATTGAAGTGCATCTACCAGACGGATCGACAAAGGAGCTCTATCCTTCGTCTATGGACGCGTTTTCCGTGTTCGAGGACTTGTGTCTTCTTGCGAATTCCGAGAAACCGCATTTTTTGAATCTGGAATTTTTGCACAAGACTTTTGCGTTGGAGTTGATTGAAAGCGTGTTGACAAACTACTACGAATTATTTCGCAAGGTACGTCACAGTTTCAGCTGGTTGATAGGAAGCTCATGTCGAACTCAGCGCAGCGAACTCATCCTTCTTCTTCGCCATCATCTTTGTCCGCTTCTTCTTAAATCTCTTTCTGACCGTCCGCAATTCTCCCTTTCTCTTCGCTGCACACGCGTTGTCTTCCTGCTTCTTAAACAATTTTCACTGGAGCTCCGGACAGAATCTGAAGTGTTTCTTACAGTTATCATTCGCATCATCGCTGGTGAAAGCACCTCTGCCCCAGGAGATCACGAAGCTTACCAAGGCTCACATGTATCACGGCCACACTGGTTACGTGTCTTGGCGGTCGAAATTATGCGAGGGTGAGCATTTTCTATATTATCTTTGTTTCGCAACTGAAAGCCTCTCTGCCCACAGACTATGCAGTGACGCTGAACTTTTGAGGAATCTGTGGGAGCGATATGATGCTCAGGATGACGGACCCAAAGTCGTCAACTCTCTGATAACTGCGCTGAAGCGATTGGTAACAGAGAGACCCGCATTACTTGGCCAAAGCTCGCATATGAGCGGCATTGGTGTGCAAGCAGAATTAGCCTCTGGTGCTTCTAGCACAGCTGGTGCGGCTGCATATGGTTTAGATATGGCGGGGAGAGTAGCCAGCGCGACTGTGTCAGGCGTTGCGGGTATCATGGGAGTTGCTGGATCTGGATTGAGTGTTCAAGGATCGTCCATGAAGTTACAATGGTAGGCTTTTGTTTTTTCAGGTGTATGACTATTGCTTCATCGTCATTAGCATTGACCAGCTTGACAAAGCAGATGCCCCAGCTATTCCCGACACCTATATCTACCTCCTCGCCGTTCAATGTATTGTTTCGCTCTGTGAAGGCTTCGTCACTTTTTCGAGTCCGATCTATAGCAGCTTGATTACCCAACTACCTAGAGCTCCGGGAGACCCCGCTAACCGCTTACCCCCTGCGCTTAACCTTGGCATCCTGGCACAGGATGATCCACAGATACACCACCTTCGCATCGTACAATCCATCATATCGCAGTCTTGGCCCGCCCTCCTCGCTGCATTGTCTTTTATCATTGCGACGAATCTCTCTGACCAACTTTTCGTTGAAGTTCTTGCAAGCTACCAAGCAATGACCAATGTCTCCGGGATGCTGGGACTCAACACCCCTCGAGATGCCTTCTTCAATTCACTATCCAAATTCGCCGTTCCTACTAGGGTTATGTCAAGTCTTGAAGTTTGGGTTGAAAATCCACCCGCTCCAACGCCACGTTCGGCTACGGCGGCCCTGACAGAAGGTCTCGGTCTCTCTGGACCCACACAACCTCCTAGCTTGTCAGAAAGGAACATGGCCTGTCTGAAAGTGTTTGTTGGGTGTGCTTTATTCCTGGCCGGTACTCTAGGCGAAAGTTGGTACGCTATACTAGAAGTTCTTCAGAACGCAGATGGTGTCCTGGGTTTAATGATCAAGGCGGGTTCCAAGAAGGGAGCCTTTGGAGGAAGCACACCAGGGAGTGCCATCGGAGCTCCTGGGTCGAGGACGTCTTCGCTCTCTGTCTCGCAGTCTCAATCCAGTGTAGGGGCTGGGAGCGGAACAGGTGCAGCCTCGTATAAGCACCCCCTTCTCTCTGATCTGGACCTAGACACGATGCAGATGGCTATACAGCGACTTTTCGATTCATCAAAAAATCTGGAGGACAATGCATTTAAAGATTTTGTCGATGCCTTATGCAAGTTGAGCGCGGAAATGGTGGGAACACAAACATCGGATGCCATGACAGTTTTAATGGATCCTTCAGATGGTGGAGTGGAGGGTGAAGATGGCTTTCTAACAGCGGCCTTGAACGCAAGTCAAGAAAATGTTATTCAAAGGAGAAGGGTGAGTGGGATTTATATTCCCAAGACATCGGTATGCAAAATATTTCTCTCAGTAATTCAATCTTCGCTGAGAATCGCCGCTTTCATAGCAGAAATCTGGCGATTTTGGTATTGCAAAGTTAGGCGGTGTTGCAACGCTCAATGTGCATCGCCTTATCTATCGATCTCCCGACATTGCGTGGAACACGACCACAGGTCATCTGCTTGTGGTCATTCAGCTAACGTATGCCCCCCAAACCATTCGTATCCAGGCTGCTCGGGTGCTCGACGAGATTCTCCTCCTTATTCCTCGTCATCTTCCTAACTCAGGAAGTTTACAATCTGAAGTGCAACACCGAGTTCTAGACGTTCTGTCACATCAAGTCATTTTGGTCTCAGCGAATCAACAAACGAGTACGGATGTCGAACTCCGCCGAATGGGCTTAGAAACATTACACCAAATATTGCAGGCTGCTGGTCACACTCTAGTTGTTGGTTGGGAGATTATTTTCAAGATGCTTGAGAGTGTTTGCTGGCAACATAGCATCATTTCTGCTGTTACATCAAAAGTTGGCCAGTCTGAATCGACTGAGTCCTTTGCACAGGGTAACGGTTCAACAACCCGACTTGTGAAGGCAAAACCATTTCCTCTACAGATTGGCCTTGGTAATCCTACTGAGAAGAGCTACAATGCACTTGTGAAAATTGCTTTTCAGTCGCTGACACTTGTGTGCGACTCCGTTTCCTCTTTATCTCCGGAACATCTTCGCCTTTGTATTGGTACGCTTGGACAGTTTGGACGTCAGACGGACACCAACATCGCCTTGACTGCTGCTGCTAGTCTGCTCTGGAGCGTCTCGGATGCCATACAGTCAAAACGGAAAAATGTGGATGATGAACCGCAGTACAGTGCGTTGTGGATGTTCCTACTTCTCGAAGTACTTGGCCTTTGCACGGATCCACGAGCGGAAGTTAGAGATGGGGCAATACAGACTCTCTTCAGGACGATGCAGTTATATGGAGCAACATTGAGCGCGGAAACATGGGACCAGTGCATCCGGCAAATTACGTTGCCGTTGCTACAATCGTTAACCGTAGAGATTCGAAAGCTCGCGGAACCTGGTGCTCGTCACGACCGAGGAATGACCCAAGCATGGGACGAGTCAAAGATTCTGGCTCTTACATCTGTCGGGTCAATTTTTTCTGATTTCTTAGTGTCGAAAATTATGTTTCTGGATTCGTTTACGAAGTCCTGGGACGTTTTCGTTGGCCATGTTGAGGATACTGTTCTTTTTGAAAACAGAATCATTAGCCCTCATGCTTTTCGCTGTCTTGAAAGGGGCGTGAAAGCTCTCGCTAATGCCGAAGGCGTTTTCAAGGTGCGGGTTACTGAGTCCCTGGAACGAGCATGGCAAGCTATAGACCGGCTCGGCAAATTGGTAATGGAACGCCTTGTACCAGGGGAGGACCTTGATTCTTCCCCGAATCAGCCGTTGACGCAGGAGGCTTTAATTGCATACGTCGAAGTGATTCAAAGCATGAGAAACACGAGCAAGAATATTCACGGAAAGGAGTGGGATCTGTCGAGGCTGGAGCGACTCATGGTTATATTGAGGGGTATGTCTGTAAAAGTTGTATCACTGTCGTTCTTACTCTGACGTGATCGCTTTCAGGAGTGTTGACATATCCCTATTCACCTGATTATCGACCCGATATTGATGGTCTCTCCCCTGTTCAGGTTTGTAGAAGTATTCAGTTAAGGTGTTACATAACACTCATACTATTTGCGTCAGGCTATTGTCCTGAATGCTGTTCAAGACATTGACCTGACTGTCGCCGGTTCTCCCTCCCTTGTCATCCGTGACCTTTCTCAGTATGCTACACTGGCATTTGTGGCTGCATTTGATGTTCTCCCTCATCCAAAGAACCAGGTTCCGCAAACACCCCAGAAACGCATCACGTATATTGCGGTGTCAAAGAGAACTATGCCTTTGCTCGTAGACCTCTTTGTCAAGTTTAGGTCACATGTGGACATCTACATCGATGGCACTTTGGAAGGTATTTTCTCTGTATGTCGACAACTTCCGCTCTGCATATAGTGCGTTGACTGGTGCTGACGTTGTCTTCCAGACATATGCAATACCGATCAAAATGAAATACGAGTGTCCAAGTGCTTCAAAATTTGGGAAAGATCCACCTCTATGGAAGACTGCGACATCGTGCTTCCTCGCAATTGTAAAAGAGTGCACAGGTCACCTCCAAAGCTTTGGTCCTCAAATTCCTAATGAAAAGTTGGAACGTATTTGGAGGCAGATGCTCAATGCTTTTCGGGGTGGTATCCTTGCTGATTGGTAAGCGTGGATTTTATGTTGACGCCTTAAATTCTTTTTTTATCATGACTTATTTCTAGTTCTACAGTCGAGACACTTTCATTGGATATTCAGGAAGCCGAAGAAGACTTTGATCTCGCCCTTGTAGCTTCACTTGAGACGGACGTTGTACCGTATCTAGGAGATGTACGGGTGCCAGATGACCTCGTTGCAGACCTTGGACAGATTCTGGGACTGGGAAGTAAGGTTTACGACACAGAGGATCCCACATCTGCTCTCCGTTTTTCGCCCTCGACATCAGCGTCGCCTTCATCCGTCATACCCCCATCACGAGCAAAACACGTCTCCGTTTCGCCCTCCCCACTTCTCGCAGTGGAAAGTATCGACATCAATGTGCGATACCCAGAACTTGGTTGTTCGCATCTTGGAAAAACGGTTTCTAGAGAAAGATTTTCATACTGGTGCTTCGATCTGTTATTCGTCATATGCTCCGGAGGTAGGTTACAAGATGCGTGCACCTCTTCTGATGAATGATATGCGGCTGTAGATCATGAAAGTTCGCGAAAACGATTGGCTGCATTGAGCCTGCCCTCGCTCCTCAATCGGTGCAGAACGACGCTGTTGGGATTTGTAGCAGATGAGTCCTTGAGGGGCAATACGCCATTCCCTAGGTTTGTTTTCCCCTGAGACATCACGCTTAAATGCCAATCTGAGTTCTCCAGGGCCCGAGAAGAAGAATTGCTTTATTGCCTTCGCAAATTACTTGAACTTCGACTCTGGCCAGGGTCCCTGTGGGCTGCCCTGTCAAATAATCCGAGCCAGTATTCAATTGAGCTTCCGGGTATGAAATTCCTTTCCCTTCCCTTTGTCCATTGCTCAGTGGTTCGTCTCTTAGATAATCTTTTGTCACAAACCACACGACAGTTGATCGCCGATTCCGTGAAACGGTCTACCATCGCTCATTTATTCCATTTTTATCCTTTACTCTGTGAGGTCGTTTCGATACCTCGAAAGACTCCTTTTTTCTGGACACAGCAGCAGAGAAGTGGACAGAAACCCCCGATCAGGCACGGTGAAAATTATGTCAATGGAAAAGAAACAGACGAAGAAGACTGGATCACTGTTGGGCTAGACGCACGAGACTTGGCTAGGGACTGTCTCAAAGAAATTGGAAAAGAAATGGGCTTCTGACTGTTGTGGATGGCGTGCCTTTTACGTCTTTCTTTGCACAATGTTACTTGATTATCCGATGCTCATCTCCTTAGTACTGCATGAATTCCCGTGTGCTATAGTAGTATAAAGTTACGATATACACCTTTATCTACCTGGTATAAGACGAGCCTGCATTGCGACAGGTTTGTACTAGGCTGTTTCGGCTCAGGGGAAGGGAAAGACACAACGGGGCATTACATAATGAATATCTTGTAACAACCTTTCACTCGATGGTTGCAGTTAAGCTAAAGAAGGCCGACGCCCCGACTTATGTCGAATATTTTAGTACGCTACCAACTGGGAAGATCTTACTTCAAGGATCGCCGAAAGATTTCATATTTGGACGCAAGACATCATTATTGGTTACCTCGACAAAGCAGAGAACTCGGTTACTTTAACCCACAATCGAGGACTCCACGAGTACTACAAGTCCCTTGATCAGCCTGAGTCTTCCCAAATCAAGTTTGTGGTGCTGGATCGACAGACTCCTGATGGTGAGTTACTTTCAGTAGGTTCACATCTGCTGCCCTCATCGCCGTTCAACCAGCTCGAACCACAATCATTTCCTCTTGGGTTTCAGATTTTGATCTGTATGAGCTATCCAACTCTGGTAAGCTTTCACGAATCAGCAACAGTCAGACTGGCAAATTGTCGGCACAGTCAGCCTCTTCTGTTGGGTGCTTAGCATGTCAGAGACTGAATACTTCTCGGTTAACATTGGGAAGGAGAAGACAGTGGACAATTTGAAGGAACAGATCAAGGCAAAGCAGGCGCACACATTTACTGGAATCGACTCTGGCGCTCTTCGTCTCTGGAAGGTTTGTGATTACTCCCATTGTGAGTGGATGCAAATATCTGATATTCGGGAAGCTATCTCCACCTATCCCTTCTGCTGATAGTATGATACTAAAAAATGTTGAAAACCCGGAAGAGTTTATGGGCTGCATAAAGCTGGAGCCCGCTGACAATATAAAGACACATTTTCCGTCACCTCTTGCAGGGCACCTTCATATCCTTGTACAACGGCCCACTTGTACGTATGCTTGTCATCTCTGTCCGAGCCTTCTGTTGCTTGAATGACGATAACTCTTCTTTATTCTCTAGAAAGCGTTCCAGATCTCTGGACGAGGCTCAGGCATCCAAGAAGATACATATTGGTGAGTAAGGGTGCTTGACACGGGTGGTTTGCAATTCACCAAAATGCCTCTGTGTCTTCTGTTCCCCATCATGTCAAGGTGAACTCTTAGCTGACGCTGATGATCAGGAATATCTTGCCAACATTTGTAAGGCTTTTCATTCCACTTTCTGCATTGTTTTTCAATTGGTAACCTCCTACCCTCAGATGTTCCACGTAGAGACACGGTCTCTGCTCTTTATCAGAAACTTAAACAGGAGAGATGGATTTATGGTACCGCTAATCCCCCCCCACTTCTTTTGAACTAATTTTTTCCAGTGCGAGGCACCCCAGCTAGTGGGAAGTCCGTTTTGGCAAAACTCCTTCACCGCTTTATCAATGAACAAGAACCAAATACCAAAGTGGTTTTTATTAACGCATGGCCAGAAAATCAACAAGTGCAAACTAGCAATAAAACAATCCTCATTCTGGACGAGGCACAGACGACATATGGAGACAAAGATTTCTGGTCAAGATTCAAAATTGCACCCCTCGAGGATTTGCAGGTCGTTGCTTTCGCCAGCCATGATTGTACTGGCTACAGCGGCCCGACAATGTAACGCCCATGTATATCGGTTTGAAACAGCGTGCAGTGGGTCTTGCTCGCCTTGACTGTGGGGACGGGATTGTCGTTGGCCTCCTTTTCACTAGAGACGAATTACACACCTTCGTACAACTGAGGTTTCGTGATAAGGGTTTCTCTGACTCGTTCATTGATTGCATCTTTGATATGACAAACGGTCATGTTGGAGCTTGCCAGGATTTATTGGACAAGGTCATTGCACACGAAGTAGAGAACTTTTTCCGTTCTTTCGACTAGAACTGATATTAATTTAGTCATACCGTCATCGGGTGAAATCTGCGGAATACACACACCATATGTTTATCGCTGGTGTCCCGATGACTTACATATTCCAGAGCATCTACAGAACAACAGTATTTGCCCGCGGTCTCCCCGATGCAGATTCAGACCTTCGTGACAATTCGAATATAACGGCTTTATTGAGAGAAGTCATTACAAAAGAATGCATTGTTTGTCCAGACAAGAACCTCACTTCAGATCCCAAGGGCGATGATGACCGAAAGGCAGCCCTCCGCCAGATATTCCGTTCTGTGGTTTCACACTGAAATTAGAACTGATATCAAGGGAGTGTTGTATACATTCGCATCACCGCTCCACAGGCGGTGTATTGACTGGATGGTTAACGGATTGCCACTGGAGTCCAGGGTCACCGAGTCGAACCTATTAGAATTCACCCTAGCTGTCATCAAGAAATTTTCACGGCAAAGTTTAGAAAAACGCGAATTAGGTCCCAAAGCACAATCCATCCCAGAGGCGCAATTCCAGGATGCATTCTACGCTGCATCCTCTAAGCACGCAAGTGGTTCTGTTTCATTTCCGGAGTTTGGTACGAAAAGCGGAAGAATGGATTTCTTCATCAGGTCAAAAAAATGGGGTGTTGAACTGCTCCGTGACGGTAATCGATTGAACCAACACGCTAGACGATTCACTGAAGGGGAGTATGGTAAATGGATTGAAAAGGGATGGATGTCTGATTATATCATCATTGATTTTCGTACCCGGCGTCCCAGGATTGATCATCGAGGTAAGCTTCTTGTTGGTGTCTGTATCATATACTAAACTTTGAGTAGACGTCGACAAGCTTGTTCATGTTGTATCCGTTGATGACTGGAACACCATTGAGGTTCTTGACAACGAAGGAAGAGTCGTTTGTCAATATAGTTTACTAAATAACTCTAAATGAGTTCTTTGTTATTGCGTTTGAGGGGAGAAAGATTATTCCACATGACTTTTTTTTTGCTATGCATTCACAAGTACAATCATTGAATGCATGGCATTGGGAGTTGATCAACTACAAGCAGGTCTCGATTCGACATTCTTCTTTGAGAACACACGAGAGAGGGATACAATAGCAGAAGTCGAAGATTCTTCATAGATCCCAGCCGGTTCTGCCGATGACGAATTTCGGTTTAATACAGTATTGGGAGCCGGGGTCCACTCAACCGAAGTAATATTGGTACAAAAGTGATGTACACTAAGTTTTAACAGTGTGATACCTGAAGAGGGGGATGACAGAGAATGATGCCCTAAGCCTTCCAATCTCCTGCCGCAAGTCGCTCCCACAGAATATTTCTCTCTTCTAGAACCCTTTCAACTCCTGCAGAGTCAGATAAAGTGACCGCATGATTATGGTGTCTTTACAATCCGCAGATGCAGATTGGGCCCAAGGAGACCCAAAGATGGGAGTAGGAGCATTACGATCCTCCATTTGGGCGACTGGATGGGCGACTGGATATGCGATGGGGACAATCAAGTCGTGAAATGGTGTGATTGGCTCAGAAATTGGTAGTAACCCGTATGGTGGGCTGTGATGTCCGCTTAAGCAGAGGCCAGTGGATGAAGCGGGCAGATGGGGATGAAACACTACTTGGTTCGGCGGCTTCACTCCTACCTTTCATCAGGTGTGCTATCCACTGGGAACATGGCTCATTTTCCCTGATCCTTAACAAGCTGCTCCCTCTCTAATGCTTCGATAAACATCCTACCGATCATTACCGCCACATTGTCAATCTTTCCGCACTCTGCAATGTATGCCTGGGAAAACAGCTGATACAACTCGTCACTGGGACGCGGGCGGGGGAAGTAAGCTTCGTTAGCAAAAAAGGCTTCAACGAGACGAGGAATCTGCCCTTCGGTGCGATCGAATGGGGCCACTTGGTTGAAGTCAACGACCCAGATTCGCGGCTCGCGGTGGTATCGTGTAGAGTTGTTTGTGATGTTCGCACCGAGAACGATCTCGACATACCGTGCGTCGTTCTTGGCCTTCATATGCATTTGTGCTAACAGGCGACCCATCTCTATTGCCATATTCACAACATCGATGCCAAGCAGTTCGACGCGGTCACGGGTGAGGGGGAAGTTGTAGGTGTCGAAAAATCGCTGTGGTGCGACTCGTCCGGGGTCGTGAATCGGACGACCGAGGAGAATGCGAGCCAAATGGGACTTGTGAGCTGTAATAAACGGATTGTTGCGCAGGTGTGCGGGGCAGAATAGGTCGATGATCTTCTTCCGCAGGGCTGAAGGGAGAGGATATACTCGGCTCATCCCGTACATGCATGTCCTACTGGCGTCGTTGGCAGGAAGTAAGGCAGAAATATCTTCCCAGAAATCTGAGTCAGTTGATGTGTAGAACTCGGTAGGGATTGGCGCGAGGATGGCATTCCCAGAGGCGATGAGTGCTTGATGAATCAACTGAAGCTGACTGTGTTCGTTCCTGAGAGTGTCGCATTCATCGATTGTGCGACACTTTTTGAAGACTCCAGGGAGCTACGATATGGGATGAGACCCGGCGTCGGAAGATAAACTAGACCACGAACACCAGTGTGAAGGTAGACGACACCGAACGTCCCCCACCAAGCCTTTTGAGCCCAATAGAATCGCCGTTCTCCTCTGCGGACCACTGGAACGACATGTTGACAAGGATATCAACGCACGTCACACACCCGCCGATCTATATTGCGTGTGACTTGCCAATTTTATTGGAAGCCCAAGCTAGAAAGCAATAAATGGCATAAACCAGGAAACGAGAGATCCAGTACATCCTTCACGATATCGACCAAATTTTGATTGGTCGCAAAGAAGAATAAGTAAGTCGAATTGAGACCTGCTTGTATACTTTTCACCACATTATTTTCCGGCAATCAGTCAGCCATCGTGCTCACGAAAGAGTCAGCCATCGTTATCCGTCGACGAGTAATTCGATGACTGTCTTCCGACTTCATTGGGGGTGTTGTTCTTTTCTCTACCTATGATTTCACCTGGTCTGGAATTTGTAGGTTGGTAGGTATGGCGAGCTAGAGGCAGTTGGCGATGTGCAAAAGTGATATGTTGATGGTGACCGGTGACCACTGACACCATGTTGTCAGACGCTTTCAGACTCGACCATCTGTAGAAGAGTCAGGACCCGTCCCATCATTCCACTCGGAGTTCATCACATCTGGCATGCTGCGGCATGCCCAAATAGGTAGTATCGCATCTCGGTGATCGGGCTACCAAACATAATGTGCAGAAGAATTCTCAATCTGCTAAAATATGTAACGACGACTTTCGACTGACCACAGTAAGAGCCTACTATCACGCTGTACACATAATTTTAGCCAGACACCCTATGTTGGAAACCGGCACAACCATGCGTAGTGTTGCTGAATGCTGAGCTAGCTTAAGTCTTAAGCTAGCTTCAGTTTGGAGCTTGCA
>Ga0307514_10002024_pt1 | contig 21971 bp, 8 predicted proteins | sample 16_EM_MG_FD_203088 | JGI IMG/M metagenome (GOLD analysis project Ga0307514, IMG submission 203088) | Populus trichocarpa ectomycorrhiza microbial communities from riparian zone in the Pacific Northwest, United States - 16_EM | ecosystem: Host-associated > Plants > Roots > Unclassified | place...
TGAATCTTTTTTTAAATACTTTTATTATCTATTACAAGGTATTTAATGTTGGAGATTTTTTTATAATACACAATTTTATATTATTGGATATAATTTTTAATTCAACTGTCGGATTTAATTAAGAATTTGCTAGTATATTCTAAAGATTATATTTTTTATAGAATTAAAATTTTAAAGTAATTGAAGATTGGAAAGATCTTTTGATAATGATTAGAAATTACTATTTGAGTTTTACTATATTTTTCTAATTGGTTTAAGATTATATTTTGTATTTGAATTAGATGTTTTTAATTATTTTTTTGGCTTTATTTAGAACAATTTTCCCTAATTTTTAGGACTTTCATTACTTTTCTTTTATTTTCGAGTTTTCTTATTATTTAGGTAAATTTTTTAAGTTTATTTAAGGAATTGTAAGTATTTTGTAGATGCATACTACTTAATAAGAAAATATCAAGTAATAAAATTTCAAATTAGAGTTTCTATGTGATCCCTATTTTATATAATTTTATATTCTTAATTATGTTTGCTATCTTTTTTGTGTTGCTTCGTTAACATCAGTTAGTATCATTGACCAACTATCATAGATTATGGTTTGTTGTATCTACCTTTTCATAACTTTCAAAATATTTGATTTTATTAATGGATTGAGACAAACACCCTAAATACTTAATTTGTATATAAAAAATTGATATCCACTATTATTATAAACATATTCAATAAATACATAATACGCTATTTTAGATCATATTTTAACATTTTCAATTTTTTTATGTAGCTCTGTTAAGTATATAATTGATAGTTAATATTATCTTCCTTACGGTACTCTCAACTTTATATAATTGATATTCATCATTGTTTTTAGAATTTATGTTTCACAAATCATGATTAATAATATTATTTTATTGAGATAAATAAAGTTTAATAGATAATATTAGTTTAGAAACAAAATTTACTAAAGTATTCCTCATTCTCCACCAATATGTCATCTCATTACCTTTATTTTTTTTTTGAACTTTATTCATACAATGCTTATACATTTCAAGTATCTTAACTTTACTTCTAAGAAAATACATATAACAATATTTTTTATAATTTAATAATTTTTTTCCATAATTTTTTCCCATAAATTAAATCTAGAATTTCGCCTCCGCTGAAATTCTATTTTATAATGTAATATTTTTTTTTTCCATTGTAATATTACATTGGAAATATCTATGCCAAGGCCTAAGATATAATGCATTGCCTAGATTGTGCATGTTGGAAGCGATCCAAGAGGCAAGTGATAGTTATTTGACGAGCCACATGAAGAATGCTGACCAAAGCATCACCGAAACTGAGGCCAAGCCATAGGTCCATAGCATGATGACCGAGTATTCGGCTTCGCCAGCTCCAAACAACTGGGTCATTGTGCCTGCCAAATCAGGACAAAGAACATGCGAAAAACTGATTACTAGTTAGGAACCGATTCAATCTGTCTCCAGATAAGGACATGGTTGAACTTTGCATGAATGTTAAAACCTATGTTGATTGCTGGAGGCAGTGCAAATTGAAGCAGCAGAACAAACTTGTACAGAGGATCTGAGTTCACCGCGCCAAAATGGACTGCACATTTAATGAAACCAACTCCCAATATCGGCAAGATTATATAACGGACTGCCGTGATACCAATAATCACTGAGATCGGCACCTTTGACCCCCTGAAGCCTGAGAACACATTCTGGTCATCATTGTATCTACGCTTCGGGAAGTTCAACTAGTGAAGAAGGGCAGGATAGTGAAAATAAGCATGATAAAAATCAAAATGATCGCGATTACCCTTCAGAAGATTTGCTCCTACAATCAAAGTGGTGATTGTAATGGCTGACTCCCTGCAAACACACAACAGAAAGGAATTCTAGGGGAGCATGTTAGGTAGCTGAATGTTTTTTTGGTTTCTCGGGAATGTTCATATATATCATCAAAGAGGGATGCTGACCCGACAAAGTATGCAGAGTCTTCAACCACACGAAGAGGAGCACTGTCACCGATCAACACTTTTCGGAAGGGAGGGATAGTACCGGCTATAAATCCAACAATCTATAAAAATAAAGCAGTAAGGGGGGTCAATACTCGCATCGATACTGAAACATAAAGTGGCCTGTTTAGTCTATTCAGCATTAGATGCTTTAAATGTGATCAAGAACTGAAGAGGGAAAACAATCCAGCTTAAACCAGCAAGCTGCTTGCTAATGGCTGCTTCATGGCAATATCTCCATAAATGGTCTTTAAATTTCGATAGGGTTCAAAGATCAATGAGGCATGTATGAAGAGCAGGCTTGTTGTAAATAATGCTTTATAAAAGAACGGCTTGTTCTAGAAAATTCATGGAAGGAATGGAATAGTACTACAGAAGAAGTGGACTTGATCCTATATGAAGCATGGATTTATATCCTTTAAGAAAGCATGGGATGCATCTGTTGTGCATCTGACGTATTTTTTCATCCACTGAAGCTCATCGGCTACCCAGCAGGAATATTCTTGCTCATGAGCTATCATTTTGATGCTTAAGCCTTTCTGCAATGTGCAGTCTCTAATATGTATGATCATTTCAGTATGCTATAACGTGAGCAAATTTGAAATGTGAGCCTTCTCTTGCTATATATGATCTCCAAACTAGAAAAAAGAGTAGTAGATGCTTTATACACTTCCTTAAAGAATCAATATGCCCTTTGGCCAGCACAGAAAAAATAAGAACTTGCCATTACCGTACCGCTCCATTAATTGAAGGTGAAAGCAATCTCTTCAGGTTGAGTTTCTTCAGAACCTTTTGAAATCCTTGCTTAATGTTTTCTGGAAATGGCACCTGTCAAGAAATCTTGATTGGTAGGTTGATGATTGCTCTCAAAAACATTTTATTCAAGGGAACAAGAGGAACCAATAGTATCGTGAAAACTTCAACATGTGCTCATAGTGAGCACCAAACAATATATGGAAAAGGATAAGAGAGTTAAGAAAGAAATGAATGTATAATGTTTTCAGGCAACCTTCGCCTTCCCCTTTGACACTGCACGATCAAGTTCAAAGTTCTCCATACCCTCATCGATTGAGGGCTCTTTTAAGAAAAGCATGGGCCCTGGTGTTATTTCTCGGGCAGACTCTATACCCTCTGGCAAGGCATCCGGTTTGGTTTCATCAGAATCTGTACTTGAATATATTCGCACAATATTGTACACATATGACCACAAGAAGATGGATCCAATCTGAAATATCAAGAAAAAATGGAAAGAATTTTAAACAATTCAAGACCTATTATACTGCCTTTCTTAGAGCACATAAAAAATTAAATTCAAGTAAGAAACATTGTCATACTGCCAAAGAGAGCGTAGCATATGCCAATCCATGCATTTTACAGATACTGGCGTCGCCAAATGGATTGCCTTTTTCTTCACAGGCAGCTGGAATGATTATGAGAGGCATGTTGCCCAGATTCCCTGCTCACATTCAACCGCCCATGTAAACTAGAAATCAGGTACAAAAGGTCGAATGTAATGAAGCTTGTGCCACAGCTTCAATATATTAACAATACATGATATTACTGTCAAGAGGGGCCTAAATAGCCGGGGAAAAAAAACAAATATTGATGTGTGACAGGAATATATAATTAGATTAGAGTGTCTAAAGTGTTTCATCACAGCGTACAGTAACTAGACCAAGGATAGCAAAATTACTAGACTTTCATTTCTGCTTAATTCACTTGCAGGAAATGGCACATCAGCCTCTTTTCTAAGGCGGTTGGTCTGCACGGGTTGGATGGCAGGAAAGAAAGAAGGAGAGGAATCAACAGCAGAAATCTTAAAAACTTGTTTCTTTTAGTTGGAAGGATGATGATCAGTTAACAAAGCAGAGGCCTCCTTGACATGGAATTAATATCTGACAAGAAATCTTAAAGAGCAACTAAAAGATGTAAAAACCTATACTTCAAATCACAATCATCAGTAAAAGGGCACATCATCAGAAACTAATTTACTATTGATACCGATGCCAGTGAATTAAATTGCTCAGACCTTCTCTCTTATTTCATGAAGACTTCGGTTAATCAACAAATATTTTTTGAAAATTTATAAATCAGAAAGGAACACTCAAAAGCTGTGCATGTATCTTCCTTCAGCCAGAAATAATGAAACCCACCAGCAGCACAACAGCCCAAGATGAGGCCCCGCAGGTGATTAGGAGCTTTTGTAATTTTTATAAGTAGCCATCCAAGCGCTGAGCCAGCGATAAAGGTGATAAGAATATTGAGTGGCATGAACCACCTACATAACAATTCAACCAAAGTTGATTGTAATAAACTAGCAGAAAAAAAACCACATTGAAAGAAAACAGCTGCAGAAAAGTCGATTAGAGAAATTAACTCACAGCATAACTATGCTTTTCAATGTTATGAATTTCGCCAAGTTGCTACCAACAAGTGCAGGATTCAAGACATAAAACACAAGCTGCACAAGAATTGAAATAGAAAATCCACATATATTCTTAGGGAACTCGGCGCAGGACAACTAGAGCAGCATTGAAAGGAGAAAATCAATTGATAAATAATTTATCTGCAATTTTTCCCACTTTGTATCGAACACACACACACACACACACACACAGGTTTTCATTCTTCAAAAGGGTGATGTTATAATAGAAGTTCAAAAAAGAATGGACCATTATACTAAATAATCAGCTGTATATTTAAAACTAAAAGAAAATCTGTCACCCCCAAAAGAAATTGTCTAGTATACATTGGCAGACATCTAAGTGATCCTTCAGACTAAGTTCTTTTGTTAAATTTATCATCTATTCTAAAATCCATTTGGAAAAATATTGGTGCTTACACTATTCAGATGCTTCCGCGCATCCGTCCCCAAAATATCCATGCGCTCAGTTGCAAGAAATACGCCTACTGCAGTAATCAGGAGCACCTTCACAACTGGCATCAGTGCAACAACGAACAGTTGCCAAAGCCCCATAGAAATTTAAGCAGGTCTCAGATTCAATCCTACACCTTACTGAATAAAAGGTAACAGCACATTAAGCAGGTCTCAGACTATTACAAGTCACTGAAGATGATTCTCGTATTAACAATTCTGAATTTCTGAAATATAACTAATGATTGCAAGTAGAGTCAAGCGTGTGAGGGTGTCAACTGCTTTAGAACTCGCTGACCAGTTTGGAATAGTCTGAGGCCACAAACATCTGCAACCTGTCAGCCAGTTCTTGATTCAGAAACAGGAAAATCGATTGGAAGTTCAGAACACAAGGTATTTATAAAGAAAATATCTTCAAAAACAGGGAATTTAGGCTTATAAAACTAATAAAATATAGCCAAAAGAGCCAAGTTTTTTATGGGAGTGATAAAAAAGGGGTGGCTATCATCATCAGAATAAAACTAAAATAGAGCAGAAAATCACACATATAAAGAACCATACCCTTGCACTCGAAAACGATAAATAAGAGGAGAAGAAAGATTAAAACGGAACAAAGTTTGTACCCCAACAATATAGAAACTGCACAAATATCATTTATGCAAGGCAGGCACGCAAGCAATGAGAGATCAAGCATGCATGCTATGTTCTCCACTAAATTTTGGCAAGCAAGAAACTTCTATGTGACAGAAATGCTTTTGAAAATCAATCAGATAGAAAGATGGTAACAGAAAGAATTGATAGAGGAAATGAAAATGACCCGAAAGAGAGAAAAAGAAAGCAAAACAAAACTGATAAAGAAAGAAGTTAGGAGTCTTGAAAAGTTACCAGAAAGTAGAAGAGAGCCTTTCTTTTCTTTCGACTATCAAAACGAGTGAAGGCAGTTTAACACTTTAGCGAAACAAGAGATGCAGAGAAGAAATGCACACTCTGAAGTGTTTGACAAAACCAACAGAAACCCCCAGCTGTTTCGCTTCCGCTTGGACTAGCTACTGGTGATTGCTTTTGCTGGCAGAGGGCACGAATTTCATGTCTGAAAAGGTCTGAAACTATGGCACACTATTTTTAGGGTGGTGTATGTTAATGGGAATTCAGGAAGACTTTATGGGAGAAAAAACAACTGTTTTCTTTGCCTTTTTTTCGTTTATTGTAAGTGCCAAATGGACTTTTGGAACACAGACGAGTGTAATCTCTTTCTTTTCCATCCTAATATGAGCTCGATTCAATGATACAACATGTCATTTTCCACCTCTCATTAAGCTTTTTGGATGAAAGCAAATCAAGATTCAATTTTAATGTCTTTGTTGGAGCACCCATGCATGTTCCTTGAGTCAATAAGATGGTTCAAGCTCTACACAAGCTAACTAATGGTAGAAAAAAATAAATAAATAAATACAATTAAGTGTATTTAGTGCTCCATTAATGCTATTAAAGGAAGTTCCATCAATTAGTGCTCCATTAATACTTAATGGAAGCTACGTCAATTGATTCTTATGTGCACAGTGCTTATAAATAAACAGCATGTAGAGCAAGGAAGGACAAAAAAAATATATACATATTAGAACACTTGTTTTCTTCATTCACTATTACCATTGCCTGTTTCTAACGTCCTTGCAATATTTTCTACAAATCTTTCCACAAATACACAAATATAACCTGTTGCAATTTTATCTCATTACACACACATTAATAGATGATAACTCTTTATTCACTCTTGCTTTTGCTTTTTCTAGCACTCTGTGACAATTTTACAAACAAATAAACTTGGATATGATATATTTCTCCCCGTGTTTTATTAACTTAGCCCTATACATGGGGAACTGTTTTCCAGGAAAGCACAGATCAAGTACAAGATCTAAATTATATTTCCAAACCCTTTTGTCCGTTAAGGAAAGCACAAATCCAACAAAGGTTTTTTCTCAACCTCGTCAGTGGTGTTGTCTGTCAAAAACTAAATAAAAAGCTGGCTAATTCTCATTTTTGTTTTATCAAAAGTAATTGATTTCCCCCTATATAAGCTCTTGCCCTTCCAAATCTCTAGCAACTTACTCATCAAATACAAATGCTCAACAATGTTAATTTAACTATACAAAAATAGCTTCACACTCTTTCATTTTTTCAAAGAGAAATATAGAACCCAACTCCATTATGTGTACTAGATGCATAGAGACAACCTCAATTCCATGAAGGAATTAGACAAAACAAAAAACAAAATGGGCATGATTCTCTAACTTTACGAAGGAGTCACTCTTTCTACGAGAAGCACTCCTCAACATGTCCTTACCATCGACGTTACTATCTCTATCAATCATCTCTTGAGTCTTGATCACATTCTCCCCATCATAAAAGACTTAGACGTGATACTACACTAACTCCTAAGAACAAGAATGAACACCATTCTCACAAGGTGACATTCCTCGAACTCTTAATCACACCTCTCATCACCATACATAATGAGGTATTGGTTGTTATCATGAAAAAAAACTACATGTAATATCCACCTCTCATGAAAAGTGGTTCAATCACAAAGAACCCTAAAAAGTTATATCTCTTTCACCATGATTATATAAATGACAATGACAAATGACATGACCTAAAAAAAAAATTGAAAGATTGATTGCCAAAAACTACCTTCAACAATTTATGAAGAAAGAGTTGTAACCTGAATAAACAAGGAACAATCCTTATGATGCACTACTTGAGATTAGATAATCTCTATGGATTGTGTCTCAATCTCTTGAACTTTTCAATAAAGCAGTGTTTTTCCAGGTCTTCATGATCGTTTATCTTTAAAAAGATCACAAATCCTTTGACATGTTTCCATGACCACACATCTCCTATAGTATCTGGAACTTCTCCCTCAAAATGTGTTCTTAAATGCATATACAAATCAGATTACTTTCCTTTACATTTATCTCATTTTATTATTTTTTGACTAAATTTTCTTGTGAAATAAAGAACAAAAGAATTATGTCAAACAAGTCAAGGAGGACATCAAGAACATTTTTAATATCCATCTCAAGCCTGTCAAGAGAAGGTAGCCATGAAGTTTAAACAATCATGATGGTTTTCTTCTTCAATCATGGTTGACCAAGTGAGCTACTTTGGAGAGAGCATCGTAACAAAACTGGATGTAAACATGGGAAAAGAGTAGTTAATCCTTGTAAAAGGAATGCATATCTACCATGGGGATCAAATATCATATGATTTGAAGATCTAAAACTTCACATTCATTGATTGAAATATGAGCTCTCGATCAATTTAAAACTATCAAATATAAAGGAAGTTGATTAAAGAAAAGATGTTGTTGAGTTCATTGAGCCAAAGCAGCTATAAATATATGATGAGGATAGCTAATTCTTATAGAGAAGGCGTTTATAAGTCCATTAGTGATGGTTTGAGTCTTTGAAGTGGTCGGAGATGTCACATTCATTTGCTTGAAAGTGATAACCTGATCAACCTTATTGGCTGAAAAACATGACAAACAAAGATTAAACGACATGTCACTCGTTCTCTTTATTAAAGATGAGTGACACGTCGTTTAGAGTAAACCCTAGAAATTAGGGTTTTCTAATTAGGATTTTGCAAACTTCAATTTGGCCCATGTTCTTTCAATTCTGGCATATGCTCCTTTAATTGACTCTGAAACTTCTAGTTTGTTCAATTTAACTCCTATCAACCATCAAACTTTCAATTTCTTTCAAATTGACCCATGTTTTGATTGATTTCAGTCCTCAAACTTATGTGTTTTTTGGACTTTGGTTCTTGGTTTTGAGGTTCTTCAATTCGGCCCTTAATTCTGAACTTAGATTTTTCTTGCAATTTCACCCATGATTTCATCCAAATAAGCTTGTAAAATTGAATCTGGTCCTTCAAAATTCCAATCTTATCAATTAAGCCCAAATTAAGCTTTCAGACTTAATTTTTCAACAATTAAATCCTTAATGAAAGTAATTTGACCCAGTAAAAGTCTAATTAAGTCCTTACACTTAATTAATTCTTTTAATTTATGCCTAAATTAATTTATAGATTTAATTAAATTCTTAATTTAGCTCATTATTAAATCAAATTAGCCCATTAAAAATTCAATTAATTAAGTTTTTGAACTTAATTTTCATGCAACTTCGTCCAAAATTCATCTTGAACTTGTATTGTCGTTAACATTTGGTTTTTTTAAAGGTGTATTTGAATTTCCAAAATTACTATAAATTCAGTTTTTTCACTCTAACTCTCACCTATGTATGTAGATTATTTTTCAGCTTGTTCTTGTTAACCAAGATGCTTATTCATTTGTATTTTTAGGAATTCAAATTTGAATTATGACACATGATCAGGTAGATATCAATACATATGAATCAGTAGCTGACTGCTTACCAAAGGAAAAGTCCATAATTTCTTTCTGCATTTCATTAATTTGCACTATAATTCAAGGTTCTCAGGAGGCAATTATACATATGTCAACTCCTTGCAATAAATTTTTATTTTCTACCTTGGCACTATCTTCACTTCAAAACCTGGTTTCTACTGTACTTTCCTTGTAATTGGGAAGGAAACTAACTGAACTTGGGACTTCTTTCCTTGAAGAAACTTGGAGGCATGCAGGTCAAAACTCCAGAGTGATACTCCACAGCTACAAATCTCCAAATAAGATCATAAAGCATAGATCAGTCCATGGATGTCAACGAAGTTTGGTTCAAAATACTGGTTTATATTTGTTTAATAACTTTCTTTCATCGTATCCTCGAATCATCTCTAGCATGGTTTTAACAAGCAACAATGCCACACTTCACATTCAGACATCTTAAATGTGAAGATATAGTGACAGGAGCAATCAACTCTAGTCCATCGAGGAATGAAAGAGTTGGTGTTGTGATCGCTTTGTTAAAGACTTAGTACGTGTACTGTGCATCTGTTCTTCGCCTGTCATGAATCGTTAGAATTTTGAGCTGCATTCATTACATATCTACTCCCTGATAACATTTCAAGACTCCTAACTCCTTCCTTTATCAGCCTGTCTTCGGATGCAGAGGAGTTAAAAATACCACACAGCATGAAGCATTCAGAGTTCCCTAGCAAAGAATGTAATTTGCGTTTTCAATTTCGATTGATGTGCAGCTTGTGTTTTTGTCTTGAATCCAGCACTTGTTGGCAAACACCTTGGCAAAATACATAACATTAAGAAGCATAGCTATGCAGTGAGTTTCTCTGACCAAATTTTCTTGGGCAATTTCGTGGTAGTTTATAAAGCACAGTTATGCTGTGAATTTCTCTGCTCAATGCTTGGATGGTAACTTTTTTTTTTTAGATTAACGTGGGTGTCCGGATCAGTTTGCGTGCACCTCGACTAATTCTACGGGCCCTGAAGTTAACGACCATGTAAGTTTCTAATGGCCCTGAGGTTTGTGGAACTCGAACTGGTGATCTCTAGAAAGCAAATCTAGAATCTAATCAGTTAAGTTATACCATTCAGTATTTGCTTGATGGTTGCTTAATAATATTGTCACACGCCCCTTGGATCACTTTTGACGTGACAATATGGGCAATGAACTTAGCTTAGATTTGATTCAGTATCTGGCAATTACAATTGCTTGCTATCGAAGAAATTATGAGATATGGACACAAAAGCTTACTAGCTAGGCTAAATGCATCTCAGGGACCTTTACGAGCCCCAAAACATTATGCAACCAACAATCTGCAGTTATATTGTTTGAAGATGTAATATGTGTTTGAAATTAAAGTAGTTTTTATTTTGTTATAATTTGAAAAAAATGTTTAAAAAATACTATAATTTTTTTTTGTAACCAAGATTTTAAAAGAGGAATTTCAGTAGAATTCATGCAAAATTATAATATATATTATTTAATTAATTTTAAAATTATGGTCAAGACAACCATTCAATCATTTCTAAAATCATCATATAATAAACACCAGGAGATAAATCATTAACAAAAACAATAGAATGGATTGTTGTGTGTTCTAAATTTTCTTTTCCGGGAGATTTTGTCACTTTTTTTTTTATTTTATCATCATTTTTTTTCCTAAGAAAGAAAACAAATTTCCCTTTTTTTTCCAATATGAATTTACAACCTTTTTATTTCTACAGAGAAATTTCTATATATAATTCGATATAAAATTGACTCAAAATAAATCTCATAGGTTATTTGATTCAAATTAATTTAATTTTTTTTTATTTTTTTATTAGTTTTCATCATATATTTTTTGAATTAACCGAATCATGGATCAATTCAAGTTTTTAACAAGTTGATACCAAGTTAATTTTTCTAAAATAATTAAATGAAGTATTAAAACAGCATCTATAAATAGTTTAACAGCATAATTCCAATCTCATTAATTTGCACTCCCTCCTAATCAGCATTCATAACTTTCTCATAAAAAAGGAAAACCTTTTTCATATAAAAGGAGGAGCAAATAAAAAAGAAGAGTAAATTGTATATTAACCCTTGTATTTGTGAGAAGCTAATAATGTAGTCCCTCTACTTCCCAAGAACAAATAATGGACTAAGTTATAGTAAATAGGTACATGAAATATGTTCACCTGAGAAAGATTCCAAGGTTGGTCCAGCATTATAACCAGTTCATCCATCTAGTTAAAGAGCTTGGATTTGAGTTGTGACATCATAGCTTTTTTGTCGATTAAATTCTATAAATATTTTAAATTTCAATATAAATATAAATATAAATGAGATAAAATTCTTCTAAATATATCCTATTAATGATTTAGAACAATAAAAAAAAGCTATGAAAAATAAGAATAGAGAGAGAGAAAAATGTCACTTGGTTTGTCAAATAACAAAACAAAATTTTGAATCTTTTTTATTTAAGATTAGATCATATATTTGGTATTATTATTTATAGAATTAAGTTTAATAAATTCAATTGTAGCCCATTTCCTCTAGCTTTGTGATGATGGGAATTGACCAAGGAATGAAGAAGTTAGAAAGATCGTGAAGTTTAGGTCCTGATATGTTATTGACTTTATATTATGTATACTGATTTGTAGTTATTCCAAACCCGAATAGGAAATAAAGGCAGCTCTGCTCTGTCTGATTACTTCCAAAATTTAGTCCTCGTCCTCAAAACTTCGATTCTGCAAATGGGTTTCTATCATCCATTGCTGTTTGATTTTCAAGAAGTAATGTTCTTTGAAGTGACTGAGTGAACTCATATCAATATCATGTGTGTATGCTGAGAAAGTGAAAGCTTTCACCTCCTTATTTCATACAAGCCAAGCCCAAGTGGGTCAGTCTACTTCATTTTTACTCTCCTTCAAGTTTTCATCAATGGGTTTCTTTATTACAGGATATATTTTCTGTTTGTGGTAGTGATGTGTCTTTTCTTTGTTTTCTGTTTAAAGATTGAAACTTTTTTCACCTCGGGCTTGAAAGTTTTCGTCTTTAGTTGGAAGCGAAGTAGCAGTGTTTGATTTCTTGATATTTGTAGCTATGCTTAGATTATTTTTTTATATATAGTGGTTGATATGATAATGGAGCTGGAACCACTGACTATGGGGAATGAAGTTATTGAATTTGACATGATGGGTTTGGGAGACGATACTGTGGATGATATTCAGCATCAGTCTGTTGATGTTGGTGTTGATGAAGTGGAAGAAGAGGAAGGAGGAGATGGAGAAGTTGAAGGAAACCATTTCCTGCTGAATTTTTATGACCCCCAAAGTTCCCACAATTCCATTTCTGGTCAAGTCTATATCCCTCAAGGGGACACTAATCTTGAGCCTTATGAGGGTATGGAATTTGAGTCTGAGGAGGCTGCGAAGGCTTTTTACAATTCGTATGCTCGTCGTGTAGGATTTAGTACTCGTGTCAGTATGTCTCGCAGGTCTAGACGTGATGGTGCTATCATTCAGAGGTCTTTTGTTTGTGCAAAAGAGGGTTTCCGCATTGACAAGGATAAGCCTGCACGTTCTGATGTGCGTGTCAAACGCCCTCGTGCTGAAACCCGTGTTGGTTGTAAGGCCATGTTGGTTGTTAAAATCCAGGATTCTGGTAGATGGGTTGTTTCGGCATTTGTAAGGGAACATAACCACGAGCTTGTTCCACCTGACAAGGTGCATTGTCTCCGCTCTCATCGCCATGTATCCGGCTCTGCCAAATCATTGATTGATACCTTGCAGGGTGCTGGGATTGGTCCCAGTGGTATTATGTCTGCCCTCATCAAAGAATATGGTGGAATCAGTAATGTTGGTTTTACTGAGCGTGACTGTAGGAATTACATGAGGAGCAGTCGACAAAGAACTCTTGGTGGTGACACTCAGCACCTTTTGGACTACCTGCGAAACAAGCAGGCTGAGAATTCTGCGTTTTTCTATGCTGTGCAGGGTGATGAAGATCAGTGTATGAGCAATATCTTCTGGGCTGATGCAAAGGCAAGGGCTAACTACACATACTTTGGTGACACTGTTACCTTTGATACAACTTACCGGTCAAATCGCTATCGATTGCCCTTTGCACCGTTCACTGGAGTTAACCATCACGGGCAGCCTGTTTTGTTCGGTTGTGCTCTCTTGGTCAATGAATCCGAGGCTTCTTTTCTTTGGCTTTTCAAAACATGGCTTATGGCAATGTCTGAACGGCCTCCTGTTTCAATCACTACTGATCATGATAGGGTAATTTGTCTAGCCGTGAACCAGGTTTTTCCGGAAACCCGTCATCGTATCTGCAAGTGGCACATCTTTAAAGAATTCCAGGAGAAGCTGTCCCATGTGCTTTCTGAGCATCCTAATTTTGAAGCAGAGCTCCATAAATGTGTTAACCTCACAGACTCAGTTGAGGAATTTGAGTCTTGTTGGTTGTCTCTACTTAATAGATATCATCTCAGGGACCACGAGTGGCTACAAGCAGTTTATACTGATCGACGCCAATGGGTCCCAGCTTACTTGAGAGATACATTCTTTGCAGAAATGTCTATAACACAGCGCAGTGACAGCATCAACTCTTACTTTGATGGATACATCAATGCCTCAACTACCCTACAGTTGTTTGTTAAGCAGTATGAGAAGGCTTTGGAAAGCCGCTATGAGAAAGAAGTCAAAGCTGACTATGATTCGATAAATACTGCCCCAGTTCTGAAGACACCTTCACCTATGGAGAAGCAAGTGGCTGAGCTCTATTCCAGGAAATTGTTTTTAAAATTTCAAGAAGAGTTGGTTGAGACTTTAACTTTCCTGGCAACCAAAGTTGTGGATGATGGGGCAATCACCACTTATAGAGTTGCTAAGTTTGGTGAGAATCATAAAGCTTATACTGTTAGCTTTAATGTTCGTGAGATGAAAGCCTCTTGTAGTTGTCTGATGTTTGAGTTCTCCGGCCTTCTTTGCAGACACATATTGACAGTTTTTAGGGTGACAAATGTTCTTACACTGCCTTCCCATTATGTTTTGAAACGATGGACAAGGAATGCCAAGAGTGGTGTCATATTGGAGGAACACGCCAGTGATTTTCTTGGTAGTTCACGAGAATCTCTTACCTTTCGATACAGCAACCTTCGCCATGAGGCCCTTAAGTACGTTGATAATGGAATCCAAAGTTTAGAAATTTACAATGTTTCAATGGATGCTTTGCAAGAGGCAGCAAATAAAGTGGCTCTTGCAAGAAAGAATGGTGGGAAAGTTGCAATAGCAAATAGAGCTGGCAGAGAAGAGTATCCTCCTCAGGGAAGTCAAGCAAATAATAACAATCAAAATCAGCAACAGGGCTTAGAACAGCCTGCTTCTGGGGTCAGTTTTTCATTCCTTTTCTCTCACACTTCAGTTATTTATTCATTTAATTTTTCCTTTGTCAGTAATATTTGATACTTATTTTTGCCCTTTTCTATAGATTTTTCTGTTAATGCTGCAATATAGGTTCTATTAATGGCAGAAATTGCTCTTTTAATTCCGATCAACTATTGACTTTGTCAGTTGAGATTAATTTGTTGACTTCAATGGGTCTCTTTGTAGTTTGTAGCAGAAACAAGCTGTTTAGATTCATGGTAATCATCATCGTTGTCATACCAACATCTGATTTTGTTTCCATGAACAGCCTAAGCTCTCACTGCATCTGCTGTATTGGAACATTTTTCTTTTTTTTGTGTGAATAGAATTCTTATTTTTAAGCAGAATGTTTCTTAATTTTTCTTTTTCTTTTTCCTACTCCTAATAGTTGATGATGTAGAGGCTTGGTCCTGATAGTTGCATTCTACTTTGTGGGATAGTAGAATAAAATACAGCTGGCTTGTGTTTGTTTTGTTACTTCCGCAGCTGAATGTAATTGAATATTAAATGTATCAATTTGCAGGATGACCAGGACAAGAAAATCCAGAAACTGCATCACAAACTGGATCGTGCACGACGAAAATGTGAAGTATATAGAGCAAACTTGCTTTCAGTGCTGAAAGATATTGAGGAACAGAAATTACAATTGTCTATTAAAGTTCAAAATATTAAGTTGGGAATGAAAGATTAACCCAAATGGCTTTGTTGGTATCAGCTTCTCCTCTCCCCCTCCCCCCTCTCCTTCCCTTCCTTTGGCTTTCTCTAGCTAGATGAGACGCACAAATGAGAAGTGTAATTTGTTTCTTATGATAGAAGATGAAATTACCCCTTTTTGGCTTTGAGTTATATCATCCTTCATATTTTTATAGTGTTCTAATCTCAGTTGGTGATGGTTTTCATCCTGCTTCCTGTCGTAATACCACTCAACGGAACAAGTGAGCAAGGGCAATTGCTTTCCCGTCAATTGCGTCTGATGGCTTTAGTCTATGAAACTTTTTAGACTGCACTTAGCCTTGGTGAAAATGCTATCGTCTTAAGGTAGTGCCATGGCATCTGTATGGAAACGGGAACTCTTGTGTGAAAGATGCTACCTTTTTAAATTTACTTGAACATAAATTGGCTAAGCAATGTTCGAAAAATGGCCATGGTTCTAGGAACCCCACTTTAACAGTAATAAGTAATATCTTTATATGATCAACCTTGGTTTACCAGTTTTGGTTTTAAAAATACCAAAATCACCTACAGCATCCTCCGTTGCAGTAACTGCTAGAGGTGACAAATGAAAGAAGCTGATTAGTTCAAACTGGGCTCGGATGAAAAAACATTCAAGCCTCAACTTACATTTCTAGTAAGGTCTGTACCGACATGATACAGTTGCTTTACAGAAATGTACAAGAACCAGATGTTTTGGTTTCAAAGAGTTATACAAGGTTGATTGTCCGAGAGACCTCCTGAACTTTTGATCAAATCTATATAGACTTTTGACCTTCTAATTTTATTTTTGTCCCTCAAATTTTCAGGTTAAGGCAAAATAATCTCACTTGGGCTTTCATCATTTAGGAGGGAATAGTCACACATATGCACATCATGTGCTACCTAACTGAGTTTATAGGACGGAGGTGGAGACGATGTGATGTATTGTATTGACCTGATAGTTCGATAAATAAAAAACAACGGGAAAATTAAACGAATTAGCCCATATATAATGGCATTGAACCTCACATGACATTCAAATTTCTATATAATAATTTTAGCTGTTTTTGTTTCTGGCTCACTTGTAACTCCATCACACAAGACCTCATCCCATTATCGTTTCTGCATGACAGGGACTCATGGCCGAAAACAGCACTCAATTCATTATCCTTTCTGCAGAAAACTGTTTGCATGTGCTTCTGGAACGCAAAACCCTGCTGATACTTGAATAAGTCAAACAGCTGGAACCAAAATTACTTGCAACTGTCGCTTTACAAGTCATCTTTGTGCTGTCTCCCTAAACTAAAAGAAATGTAACCAAGAACATTGGATTCCTTGAATGAATATTTATTGGCTTTTGAAAGTTTAATTTTTGGCGAGTTTGATATCATGCATGATGTTATTTAAAAATATTTTTCTAGAATGATATTTTCAGATTTTTTTTTATTATCTTCGATATTAACACATTAAAATCATTCAAAAACATTTTAAAAAACATCAATTTAATACTTTTTTTGACGAAAAACAGTTTAAAAAACAGTTTAAAATGCAAAAACAAACACTCATTATATACAATATATAAACAAGAAAACATAGAAGAAGATAAATAAATGTAAAAAAGATACATGCTGAAACAGGTCTAAGTTGTGTAGTCAAATTATAGAATTTTCAATTCAAGATCAGCAAACCCAGCCCGTGCTCTGTGCCTTTTAAAGAGATCTTCCAGTGCGGCAACAAACTGACTGTGCACTTCAGCGAGCTGCAAAATGAATCCATGTATAAGCAACAGTTGGAGATTAATATCACTCAGTCGTTAGTCTATAGATTTAGTGAAAAGAGGAATGCAGGCAGCTTTAAGTCCCACCCTAACTGGATTTCTTTTTGTACCAGTACTAGGGCCTTAAGGTTCTGAGCTTGTTAAATTATAACAGCTTTACAATCTGCTACATTTTGTACAGCGTGTAACTAGTTTGGGACTGGGAAATGCCGGCATCTTAAATTGCAAGCTATGGATTTTTACATTACAGAGCTTTGAGCTGAGTGTCAACACTTCACATTACATTATATTCTCCAGTAATCAAACGGCATGATGGGACTATGACCATCCTTGGAACCAACTTTCACTTGATGGTATGTAAGTTTTTCTTGGCCCCTCAAATGAAATTGGGAATTTGGGGTGGCTTTGCCACTGGCCAGAGCAGGAAGTATTACTAACTAATACTGGAAGAAAAAGGAATCCACAAATGAACAATAGGCTATGGAGCTCAATGGTGCTCTTGCAAAAGCAAGAGGGGCGAGGTCTCTCCCTTATTAATCCTTCATTAATCTAAAACATAAAAGGAATTTATTGTACTTCACACTCAAACAAAATGGATATGTTCACCATTTCCAGTCACAACTGATTCATCAGATTGCAGATTTAAGTGGCACCATACCTCTTCCACAGTGGGCTGAAGATTTTGCTTAAGCTCAATAGGTCTACCAACCACGATATGCATCGGGCGTTGGAAGGGCAAGGGAGTCCTGAAAAGCAGCAAACAATTATAAATTGCAAATATGTTTTTGTTTAAATATACAGAGGAAATAATACAACAAACCCACTTCCCCAACAAAAAAAAGGAGTCATTTTGTCTTTCCCATTAAACATTAGCAGATTTTTCAGAGAAAGCTGCACCAAGTGGCAGTGGGTATAATCACGGGCCTAAACACTTAACACAAATGGAGTTTCTCTGAACATAGTTAGTATTTCCTCAAATTTTTACTTACCCAAAAATTCCCCCAAAGACAACTGGAGTGAATTTAATTGCCCTAGATATTTTCAAGAATAACTTTCCGCTGGGTTTCCACCATTTATACACTTTTGACTGCAGCAAGAATAAGAAAATTAACCATGTTATCAATGGAAAATGTGTAATTGTAAAAGGGAGAATTAAGCTATAAGATGAAAACAATGAAAACTCAGTTCTTGAAACATTAACCTCAAGCAGTATGCAAGAGGACCAATGTCTTTACAATGGACCAATCCACATAATTCCAGCATTCACTGGCAAAGTGGAGTACATAACAAGAAAATACTATACTTTGCATTTAACCAACAGGTGACAAAATGAAAAAGAAAAGAATCAATACTTGACCAAAGCAGAAAACTGGAACCAAGGGTGCACCGTTCTCCATGGCTATCTTGATAAACCCTCTTCTTGACTTGAGGAAAGCGATCTGAAAGCAAGCAGCACCCAAGATTAACAACCAAGCTATTCTTCAGGGTGAAAAAAAAACAGTCTCTTTCAGTTTGGTTTGCATATGATGTCTGTCAATTTCAGGTCCCAAACCTCAAGGATTCTACGTAAAAGGGATGTAAAAGTAATAGCTTTCCATCACCATCTAAATATGAGAAAAGGGTGGGTTAAAGAATAAGGAACAATGATAAACACACACAAACATGTAAGAACTAGATTGTAAAATATATCAACGTCCAACATATGAACCAGCAAGGATCAGGCAGGGTAGGTTGCATAAGTCCTAGATCCAAAACTTTCAAAGCCAGACAGGGGAAAAATCTACTTAGGCGCGAAAGGGAGAGAGAGAGAGAGAGCATAAAGAGAAGACCTCATTATCATGCTCCATGTAAAATGTCTCTTGTACTCCACCTGGATTTACAATGCAACTATAACCAGCTGACAGAAGGGAAGTAAAATTTTTCTTTGTCGCAGATGTAAGACCACACCATGTCCATATATGTCTCAAAAATGGCATGAGGAAAACCTGAATTTTAATTCCCATGAGTTGAGAAAGAGAAGGAAAAGCTCTAAATATTTAAAAATACAGAGAGGGGAAAATGCCTTACAGCGCTACTAGCAAGGACCTTTACTTTTGGGAGAGGCATGAAACCTGTATGATCTGCTAATGCAACGACCCCAATGGGCCAAACTGAATGTGGCTCATAACCAAAGACTGCATGAAGCACGAAAGAAGTCTCCTGTTACTTGCTGAAAAAAGCTAAAAGAAGCTATTAGAAATTTAGCACAGCTAAAAAGTTAAGATCCACAGGAAACTGTAAAATCAACTGCCTCCTGAACAACATCCTCGCAGAAAAACCCAATACCCCAGCCACTTGAATTTCAAAATCAAAAAAGTAATTTAATCTAATAAAAATCCACTCTTCTGATATCACATCTTGAATCCTATTGCCAATTTCTCAAAGATAACACAAGTCCTATTCTGACATCATTTGTTAGAGTTACAACATCCTAGTGCTATTGTCACACGTAATTCTGAAATTGGACCAAGCTGATATCAATAGGAATGAACAAGTGGGGCATCAAACCATTCAATTCTCACTTCTATTAAAAATTGGTTAATCAGTAAGCTTTAGACCAGTAACCGCTGTGGATTTATTGTCTCAACGAAGTCCTTTTTCAGATTCACTTTCATTTCAAAAATAGCAACACAAAAGTCAATTGCAAACCATCATTTTCATGTTCTGCAAACGAACACTGATGAAAAAAAATCCCACAAATAAAGTATATACCATAAGCACGATCAGGATGGAAGGCATTTATATCCTCAACATGTAAAGTCACCGGAAAATAGCAGCAAGCATATCTACATATATACCTGCATTTGTTATCAAAAGCAATTAAGATGCAATCTTTATCATACAACAAAAGAAAAAAAAAATCAAAGATTCAATCTTTCTTGAACAACAAAAGCAAAAATTCATTCCTTTTCCCTTTCAAGATAGTAAAAGTACTAACGAAAGAATAAACAAAAGGAGTAAGATAGTTTCATTACCAACAAAGGCGACGGCCCAACTTGTTATCATCGTCAATTGGAACGAAAACTAGCAACAAAAGCAATCCGAAAACACTAAAAGCCAGAACAAAAAAGAACCCATGTGTTGGTTTCCATGTTTGAAGAGAATCAAACGAAGAAAAGATAAAAAATTGAGGAAAGAAAAGGGCTGTTGATACTTACAGGAGACATTTGGAGAAAGAGAGAAAAAGGAGAGAAAAAATAACTAAAAGAACAACAAAATGGATTGAACCAAGCCATATTGCTACTGCTATCAAGCTGAGAATTATGTTTGATGAAAATAATTCTCTTGCTTTGAATGTTGTTAGCTCTCCCTGCTCTTGTTCTTCTTGCTTATGATTCTCCATGGTTTTACTGGTGATGATGGCTTAATGCGGGGCGGGTGCCTTCTGCTTCTCGAGCTTTCTATGCTTGATTTCTCCACCAGTTCTTTACCTGGCTTTAAATGTCATTTTCTTTTAAAAAAAAAAAATTAAAATTGTTTTGGTGCACAGGTGAAGAATTAATGACTCATAGCAGGTTATAAATATTCCTCCTCAGTTCTTTTCCAGCTTCTCTACTGCTATTTCTTCCATTATTATTATTATTATTATTATTATTATTCCTTGGTGAAAACTTATGACTCGATAATTTTTATTTATTTTATAATTTTTATTTGTTATTTCGTTAATGAAAAAAAATCACATAGAATTTCAAGATTGTTAAGATTTTTATTTCTTTAATGAAAAAAAATTGTCAGGATTTTCTTTTAATTTTGTTCTTTTTCTTTCATATTTAACGATACTCTCAAGGCGACTTTCACGTAGTGAGATCAAGTCCATATTTTTATATCTGATTAGAGACAAATTATGTGCACCATACCTCGAATTTAATATCTATTTTTAAAATCTAAATTATTTTAAATTTGTTATGTAATTACCTTAAAAAACACTTTCTTTTTATTCATATCTATATGTCATAATCAATTTTTATAATTAAAAAAACAGTTAATAACATTACTTTTAATTATTAAAATTAAAAAAAAATAATTAACACGCAAGTTAATTTAAAATTACTATTTATTGTCAAAGAAAAATAAAAATTGAAGACAATTATGAAGTTTTTGTATTCAATCTTGATTTACTTTGACTAATGAAAGGCAACTATTAAACGCGGTGCAAACTGCATTTTATAAAAAATTTAATTTTTTTTTGTATATTTTAGATCGTTTTGATGCGTTAATTTCAAAAATAATTTTTAAAAAATAAAAAAACATCATTTTGATACATTTCATTATGAAAAATACTTTAAAAAACAACCACAATCACACTCCCAAACAAACCTAAGCTTACACAAGTAACAAATTAACTTGAGCAGAGCTTGGTATTGATTTATCACACGTATCAATAAAACTTAAAAGATAAAAAAATAAAAAATAAAAATAAAAAATATATTAATAAAATGGGAGATGTAGATACCGATAGGTAGGAAGATCTAGAGAGTTTGATGGAATCTAGAACTTGGTTGCTTAGCTAAATTTAAGAATTTTATTATTTTTTATTATTATTTTTTTAATTTAAGAATTTATTCCTAAGGGTGGTAGTCTTTTTCGCTGAGAGTTTGGAATTAAAGCCTCAGTTTCTCCACCACAAAGCACATGCATGCTCCACGTACATTTCTGAGGTGACACTTCTGGACGGGTGGTGGATCTAGAGCCTCGTTAATTCAGACTGATTTAATTTTAAACGATT
>Ga0307514_10002025_pt1 | contig 21962 bp, 26 predicted proteins | sample 16_EM_MG_FD_203088 | JGI IMG/M metagenome (GOLD analysis project Ga0307514, IMG submission 203088) | Populus trichocarpa ectomycorrhiza microbial communities from riparian zone in the Pacific Northwest, United States - 16_EM | ecosystem: Host-associated > Plants > Roots > Unclassified | place...
GGACCCTTCGTAGCTACACTTGGTAGATTAGTCGTACCGTATATCCGAGTCTTTGTGTGTATATAAGTATTCCTGTCTACGAATACATTGTGTAGTTCTTGCCCGTTTTTGTGTGCCCAATAACGGCGAGGAAACCGTAGTGCGTAAAGCAGACCTCGAAAACGTAACGGCTCCTGTAAAAAGGGCGCGACACACAAATAAGGACCTTAAAAACGGCGTCCAAAATTACTATCCCCTCCCCCTTCGCGTATACGTTTTATCGGTTATGCTTTACAAAGGAAGGGATGGTCCAGACAAACATTGGATAAAAAAAAAGAGGTACAAGTCTCCTTCAAGTTTCAATTTATATTTCTTCAGCATCCCGCTGCATAATTTTGGATTCCATTCATTGCCTTCTCGACAATAGTATTGTCCGATCACCTTAGCATCTAGATATCTATGGCTAGTATATGCTATATCATTCTAAACACATCCATTTAAATAAAAAATATGATTCTACATTTTATATTTTACAAGTAGGCAAAGGGCATCAGGGACCATGATACCTCCATTACAAAAGATAATACTAAACACTAACTAACAGTCATTCGAGTCCTCAGCTCCTTCAACGTATTCATCAAAACCCGCATATCATCTTCTTTCGTGATCTTGAGGTCCTTAGAGACACGGCCATTGAGCAAGGCAGAATTCAAACGTAAATGGGGATATTCTGCATTCCCCTCCCTACCTGCCCAATCAAAGTCGATGAGCATCATGATGTCCCCCACACAGATGATATTGGCATCACGTAAATCGCCATGCACAAAACCTATCTTATGCAAAGCTTGAACAAGGTCAAGCAACTCCTTTGCCCACCGTTCACAATGGATAGCAACCTGGGTTGACTTAGTAATTGGGACTGCAGAGGCAACAAACTCCATTGCTATAGCGCACCACCCTCCAGGAAGGGACTCAAAACCTAAGATTGTAGGCGCTCGTCCAAGGACAGCACAAAACTGGTGCACATCAATTGAGTAATTTCGTGTGAATTTTACCAAGATAGTTGAGTTGGCATCCTGTGTACGAGCAGTGAAGAGGAGCCGAGAGGGGAGCCGGTCACCATAAAATGAGTTGATCTGGAAATCAAGAAAACCAGAATGTTGCCATTTGCGTAGTTTTGTAATGGCAGGGAAATGATAAGTCCCATCAGGAATTTCAGGTGGCAAAGATGTGACGAATTGCCGCGCATCCTGGTGAATATGTGCTAGAAGAACTGATGCAGCAGAAAAGGCCTTGTAGAGGGCCTTGCGTTCCCAGCCTTCAGTACTAGCTGCAACACACGATAGGGCAGGCGTCAAAGCAACACATCTATACTGGTGGCCCAGCAGGACAATGCCATAGAATCGAACTTCAGCACCTGATATAATGCCGTTCATGAGAACAAATGAAAAACATCACATAAGTTTCATGCTCACCAACAATAGTCAAACCAAGGGTAGGAATCCTCCATCGCCGAACTAACTCAGCAGATACAAACCTTGCATGCGACCGTGCAACATATCCTGCTATCTCAACCTGAGGGATACAACCATTGTTTGCAGGCCAGTTTTTGTACTCGGCTACGACGCTCGGAGCTCTATGCGGTCCAATGTTATGTCCATCTGTTACTGCAGAACCTATGGCTCCAGGCCAAAGCTCAGGAATCATAGTAACTCCAGTCCGCGCAGCAAAAATGGAGTTAACATGTGGTGTACCAGCGTCCCTACAATCATCTTCGTGGGTGTAGAAACAACACATGCTGTCAGCGAAAGCATCAACCCGATCTTGCAGTTCTGTCAAACATATATCGGAAAGTCCGGGGACATCCAAGTGGCCATGAAAAATATCCAGAAAGTAACCAAAGCCATCGTAGATGAGCGAAATGGGGGGCAAGTCCTCATCTCGTCCTGGACGATCATCGAGAATCCTCTGCGAGGAACGATTTTGAATCGAACGGTATTCGGAAGGTTGCGCAAGCACCGACGGTGCAAGGGTAGCAAGCTTGGATCGCTTCAGGCGCTCGACATGATCGTCTTCGGCATTTGAGCGTTTGAGTGATATCCCTAGACGAAGGGAGCCCTGTTAGTAGGCTTTACTTATGAAGCCCTGTACCACTCACCGGTAGCTGGGAGCTTGACAATCACATGAAGATGGTTGTCGGGCTGTTGATTGGGCCAATGATGGGAAACGGTCTCCCAAGGCTGCAGCAGCTGACCATTGCTTGCCTCGAGGAGGCCCAGCGAATCAACATCCGTGATATAAGGGGTGAGGTCAATGTCAACCTGTGGGGGGTCAGCGGGGGTGAGTTGACTATGTCTCACAACCGCAACGACTCCCACCTTCGAGACCGCTAGCTTTTGATGATCACGCAAAACACTTTGCAAATATCCTCGGTCTTGATGTACCGCCTTCTTTAAGTCTGAAGCATTGTCTGCGAGTGCGACTCGAATAGAAAATACAAGAGATTCTCCCTCAACGAGAACGTTGAGTTTGCGATCCATAATGGATGTAACGGAGGCTGTGCGTGGGTCATCCGGCCGTTTGCGAAGGTTTTTCAGCTTCCGAGGGATGGTACGCTCTCCCTAATATTGAACAATGAACCTTTGCCTCTCTCCTACCACTCTGCTTACCCACTCTGCTTCCCCGTGCGATAATGCCTTCATGAGTGGGAAAAATTATGTCGTTGGGTACGACTGCACGCTGAAATCTCATAAGCGCTCGAAGGAAAGGACTTCTCCTGGATAAGAGTTCTCCAATAAAGAAGGTGAACTGATAAGCTTGAAGCCACCCATAAGGAAACCATGTGTCCTTGTCTGTCCTTGTCCACTTTTTCGGATCTGAAAATGAATCAAGAATTAAGAAATTGAGATGCGATACAAGCCAGAACTAGTATATGCACGCACTGTTTGCATCAAGGTGATGAAAGTCATTATAGAAGGTCGCAACGTTCGCAGCTGCGATCCACTGTTTCACTCCCCACGCAAGAATAAGCTCTGGCACAATTAGTGCCCAGAACATCAACTTCAGTCTTCTGATCAATGATTTCCAGTTGCCTTTGAGGGGAGGAATATTCGGTGAATTCGGAGACCCATGTGCATATAAACGTTGGGCCCATATGATGCTAAAAAGTGACCTTCCCGATGCGTCACCTATTTCGATGCCTAGTAGAGTTTTGGATGCTGACTTGTTAAACAAAAATGCACAAAACAGTATATAATAAGACTACGTATACATAGTAACACATGGCTGATCCTCACGGCCTTTGATGCGTCAAAATACCAGGTGTTTAAATACATATAAGAATCATAAACAATACTTACCGAGATGAGTTCCACCTGCTGCTCCGGGTATTTCTCTCCCTCCTCAATTCATAAACTCCGGAGGGGTGATGGTGGTACGAGAAAGAAAGAAAAGGCGTGGGACTGGCCACCAAAAGTTCAGATGTCGGGTATTCCGGGCCGCGGCTTGCCGAGCCTATCATATCACTAGGAATCCTTTACACCTTACCAATAACGACCCTACAGAATTGGTCTGTAATATCGAAGCCTTGTACAAACCAGATACCTTCAAGCATTTAACCAAACGAAGGAGGGATCTCAACATCCACTCGTCTTTTCGCCAAAGAGAAAGGGGTATCAAATATTCCATATATCAGCAGGGAAAACAACCTCTGGGGCTTTGAAGGGCTGGATTGTGTCATTGTAACGTTCCTCCAATTAATAAATCAAAGTGGTATATCCATAAACAGAATCTAAATGGATTGAACCCTAAGAGTTGGAACGTATATAATCAGACATAGGTATAACAATTAGGCTCATCGTAAATATTCAGGATTGTGCCAACGGAAACCGTGGGCCCAAGGTTACCCATCTGTAGAGGGAAGTTGTATGTGAGATTAACAACAGGTGGATAAATTGACGTTGGTCCCCCAATTTCATAGAGGTGAGAAGGAGATAATTGTTGCCAGTTCCACCATATACGATCAATGTTGGCATGGTGAAGGAAAAAAGTGGGATCTAAGACAAGGAAGAGTAGTATTCAGGCTGGCGTTGCAAGTTTGGTTTGTATGAACTACTCACCACCGGGGCTAGAGAAGAAGTTGGTCATCTCCCCTCCAACCGAATTGTGGCCACCTATATGCGGCCCAAAATAAAGAGTGGGAGTCAAGAAACCCTCGAGTTCCACCCGAAATTGGTTGAAGGTTGAGATGCTAATAACTTGAGCAACGACTGATGAAGTGAGATATGGACTGAATGTGTTGTTGAGACCTCGCGTTAAACAGTGCTCCGTGGCTAAGAGACCAGGACCCGTCTTCAGCGTGTAGTTAGCAAAAGGTCCATCTTGCACGCATCCACGGAATGCCGAGGGTGTTATGATAAGCGATGTGTTTGCAGGATCAGGAGGAACGGTGTAAGTGCCAGGAACACCATCTCCACCAAATCCCGTCTCAGGATCCCAAATGGGAGACTGAGAAATCCTAGATGCGTGTGGGTGTTAGAAATGCAAAGAGAGAGAAAAAAGAAGGAATCCCACTGACAGGTTCGGTGCATCGGCGTCTAGCGACCAGTTCCAATAACTATTGGGATCAGTGGTATTGAGCTCGCTTAGGAATGAACAAAGGGCTTACGGATGGGCCCCATTGTATCCGCATTCTTCTCGTAGCGCTGTTTCGTATACCTTTAGGTACTGCCGGTGCCAGGGAAGGAATTGACCCTTACGAGAGTTTCAGGAATACGGCTATGGCGCATTGAGTGAAAGGATCACTTACTACGAAATGAATCTGGTAGGCGAGTTTAATGTGATAAGCCTGAAATTCATCGAAGCGCGTCCAAGAAGCTGGTAGAGAGGTATTCAGAGCAGGGCGTGATTGCAAACACTTGACCGCGTCGATGTAATCTTTCTTCTCGTCATTGCTCAACGCTCTCCTAGAAGGTCCGGCGTCAATGACACATGAGGGACCGACAACGACAACGACATACCATTCCTTGCGCTCGAGAAGGTGGCCACATGAACCGTGATAGGAAGCAACCCCATCCACAGACGCAGCGAGAGTCACGGCAAAAAGGTCGAGCAAGGAGAAAAAAGCGAAGACACAAAAAATCATCAGAATCATAATTATCCGATTCTGGATTTGAACCTCGGCTTAGGACAGCGCTGAGATGAAGAGGTCCCAGCATATATATTGCGAATGCATGTACAGGAGAAAAGAATCGATCTCAAACATGCAGAAGACGAGGATTGACGTAAGAGATACAAACGCATTCAATCAACAGATTTCATCACAATCCGAACGCTTCGACGGTAAGCTGGACTACGGAACGCAAAAGTCTATGGGCCCAGGCAAAGTATCCGTCCGTTTCACCAATCATCGGATCCAATTGGGGCCAAGCGGATTCAGGCCAGAAAAATATAAACGGTTTCGCGGTCAATGTCGAATTCGAGGATGGTATCGAGCGTTTCTGATATTTATGTAGTCCAGCATTTACCCGCTGTGGATCGACCTCTTTTCATTGGTTATTGACGCCAAATATAAGCAAATATCCCGTTTGCGTCGAATTTCTCTGCTTTTTTCAAACCACGACAGATGAAAAGCTGCGAGGCTCGCCACGTACAAGACAACCAGCTTCGGTTGTCCATGTTTGCGAGCGGGCTAAGGTCTGAGTATTCTAATCATTCTTGATCGGTCCTAGCGGGATCCAGCTGTAATCAGCTGCAACGGCGTATCAGAAATCCGACCAACCATTCTCATTTTTCTTTTCTTACCAAGAGAAGTAATCACCCGAAGATCGCTAGCCTTTTTGGTGCGCAGGAGGGCATGGAGTGGACTGGTCTTGGAAGTCGCCGTAATGATTGGGTGGCATATTTCTTCGAGCCAACTACACCCTTGTGGTGTATAGTTTGGATTCAGTATATGACCATCCTTTAGCTCACTTCGCAGCGCGTTTTCCGTGTTTTGTGACACGAAACGTAACTCGATTCAGACTACTCTTCGTCTGTCGTGTAATTTTTTCCGTGACGTTCACTTTCGAGTGATGATGTGCCGAGTGTCAGTTATCGAATGTTACTCCTGTGAGTTTTATACCCGTGGCAGCATCTTTTTGATACGACGCTATTCTCCAGGGTTACAGACACCTATACCGAAGTTGCTTAAGAGTGAGTAGCCAATAAAGACGTTTTCTTGTACAGGTTCTAATCTTGACACCTTTTCATTAGCTCTTATTACTATCATTTGTTCAAAGACATGAAATTTGCGGACGACGCGATAGAGTTAACCCAAGATTCCACCAAAAAAATTCACAATATGACTTCTCGTCTACTTCATTATGGGTTATCAATCTGCTGTATTTATGTCCAGATTGCTTCTTTCAATAGTTCTGTATGTGTTTATAACAGACATAATGTATTGCTTTAACGTTCTCATACTTGGTAAAATAAGGGGTAAAATAATATCATAGCAAAAAAAAAAGTACAGACTCGCAAAGTAGTAATTTATTCAGTGATTACCTTCATGTTGAGCGTGTTTGCCAACGTTTCCATGTAGACGTCCGTCTGATGTCGAAGTTTGCAGTACTCAGCTAATAGCTCGTTAAGCTCAGCCTCGCTTCGTTTAAGATGTTCTTGAATCTATTTACGAGGTTCAGCGTCAATCCATGAATAGGTGGCCGTCGTACCTTCATTTCTACGTCATTGGCTTCCTGTCGAACCTCCTCTATTTGTCTATCATTTTCTCGCCTCTCAACGACCATGTTATCGTATTCCTGCTGCAGTCGCTCGATCGTTTTCTGACTCAACGATTTTTTATCTTCGGCATGATTTTGTGCCCTTTCCAACTTCACTTTTGCATGTGAAAGCTGGTCATTCAGCCTCTAAAAGAAAGATATGTAGGGAGATCGAACATGAGAAAGGGTAGTGCGTCGTACCTCTTGACGTGTTTGTAGTTCGCTTCTTTCGATACTTTTTGTGTCCAACAGATCTCGAAGCTTAGCGAGGGCTTTCTGTGAAACTTTGAGAGACTCCATTTCGCGTTCTATCGTTAGGATCTGCTCGATGCAGCCTCGGATATCCTGTAGTTACCATTGGTAAGATGGCATTGCAAAAATTTAGCAAGAACCTGCAGTTTCAATGTTATGAAGCCCTTTAATTTTTGCCTGTAAATCGCGAGCTTTTGCTTCATGCAGTGTGACGGTTTTCTTATCCTCAATCGCACTAGCAGACATGAGTGTAATCGTTTTCCGAATCCTTTCAGGTGATTGGACGATACGTCCTCTTGCTCTGCTAATGGAGTCTTCCATGCTCTTAACCTCACCATTGAGGACTTCCTGTCGGGCGGTGAAGTCAACGACAAAGAATTTAATCGAGACTATAGAAAAGATACCTTTCTCTTGAGTATTGCGTTTCTCTCCGCCTTGTACTGCTCTACATCACGAACAGCCTTCCCTTGGGCGTCCTTTGTCGCGAACATGGTGTTTGTCAGGGCTGCATTCTCAGCGTTGAGCTTCTCCAGAACGGGTTTCTCTTTCTCAATTCTGGACCTGAAAAAAATCGAAGATAAATATATGAATGAAGAGCGGATAACATACTTTATTTCGTCTATTTTCTCTTTGACGTCGCTTAGTTGCTCCGCTATGTTATCCCTTTGTATAATGATAGCATCTGAACGTTCACGCAAGTCCTTCAAAAAGGGATCGCAGTATTGCTCTGTGAATTTCACGAAATTGATGAATGCAGAGAGTAATTTTGTTGTCCGTTCTCGTTCCGGGTTGGAAATATCCCTCGAGTTGAAGTCTTCGACTCTAGCGGCTTTGGCGAATCGAGTTCTGAAATCATGAGCAGTATATCAGTAATCAATACGACAGGCTTACAGATGATAAAGAACGATATTACTCGTCATGGCGGAGATGTACAGATCCTGACTCTTGTAATTGGACACGGTTCGAGAGAATAACTAATATTACGAACCTTTTCCTCCACTTGTGAGTTATCGATTGCAACCTGTACGGGCTCTCTGAGGTGATCATAGCTTAAACCGGTGACCTGTTCCAGACAAGCACAGTAGACACCCTCTACGAAATCCGATGTTGGATTTCTAAGTTGTTCCGGACTGACAGAGATGCCCCAGCCCGCCAGTGCGTTTATAATATCCGGTGTCGACATTTGAGGGAAGATTCCCTTCCCCATATTGTACTGTGGAGGATGAGGATGGTAGCAAATAGTCGGAGGACGCGATTAAGGACGCGTCGTGCACGTGACTGACGCGTCTAGCATAACTCCGTTTGATTATTGATACCCTCAACGCTTGTATTCACTCTGGCAACACAAGGTTATGTCGGTTTCAACTGCTAGAGAGAAATGTTCGTCCACATTATCTCTCAAAGCCGTCGGAACAGTAAAGGTACGCACGGGGACACTAAAAGGTGTCAACTTCCCTCACATTTTTTTTGCGTTCTAGGCATCAAAATTTAAGCCTACAGGTACGGCTACTCCATCAATGAGGCAGGATGGCGGTAATTGGTGTACAAGTCTTTTTACTACTCTTGCTGAAGTATTCCCTTTCAGTACGTCGCCCTGCTCTTCAATCGTTTGCTACTCCTGGTTTTCAATCGAATGCTACAAAGAATAAAGCACGGAGCGATGTCGTTTGTGTATCGAGTGACTCTACATCCCCCACTTCTAGCCTCAAACGTGATTCGTCGGATCTGTCACTAATTGGCGAAACAGTACCCCACATATCGAAACGGCAGAAAAAGGTCCCATTTGAGGAGAAGGAAAATATCTTCACAACCTCAAACAAGGTTAACAGGGTTACAAGGGAGCATTTTGCTCCACAGAACACAGATCGAGAAGTCTCCGGAAATAAGAAATCTTCTGACTTGTCCTCGGACCTCGTGTCTGTGAGTACAACGTTTCGTTTCACCTTCGCAGTTAAGTTTGTTGATTCCTTTCTTTATTAGTTGTCCTCAGAAGCCCTCCAACGCCTAAAACTGTTTGCCCTTTCCGAACGCATCAGGATTGGGGACGAATGTCTTGCGTACCATCAGAGTGGGGACATGACGAAGGACATTGTCCTTTTGGAGGCACAAAGGTCGGTTAACTTTGATTGATATTTGAAAGAAATAATACCATATATTTGCAGGGATCTGGTCCTCGAGCGTCTTGCAGCAATAGAGACACGCACAAAGGACCTGCGAATTTCTAGAGAGATCAATGTTCAAAGTCCAACCCTTTCATCACCTCTACCTACTCACCAGAGTGCAAAGCAAGCCATCTGTTCCTCCTCTGAAGCCAACCGGGGGGGCAGCGTCGTGGCAGCGAATGGGTCGGCCTCCAAATTGGCATCTCTAGCAGCATCCCCAACGGATGGTCCCATGAGTGACGATGCATACTGGGGAGGACTGGATGATATGACCTTGGAGGAACAAATGCCCGCCTCTAGTTCTACTGTAACACCTTCAATGGACATGAATACACCATCGACGCCGATTCCTGATGGGCTTACCGTATCGCCTTACTACGCCGAGGTTATGCAGAAGCTCAAAGGAGTTTTTAAACTTCCAAGTTTCCGGAAAAATCAGCTGGAGGCCGTTATTGCCACACTCGAAGGAAGGGACGTCTTTGTGTTGATGCCTACTGGAGGGGGGAAAAGCCTTTGCTACCAACTGCCGGCTATTTGCAACACTGGAAAGACGCAAGGTGTCACTATCGTAATATCCCCTCTTATTGCCCTCATGAGGGACCAGGTGCAGAGCTTGCAAAATAAATGCATTGCCGCCCTATTGTCTAATTCAGAAACGGGATCAGAGGACTGGAAAAATTTGATCGTCTCGGATCACAAACCTAGTTTATGGTATATCACTCCGGAAAAGTTGCGAGACAGCCCAAAAGTCACGAGTATTCTTGACCGCCTCTATCAACAAAAGCAGTTGGCAAGATTTGTGGTCGACGAAGCGCATTGCATCTCAACTTGGGGGCAAGACTTTCGTGATGCTGTAAGAGTTTCTTCGAAAATTCTGTGCAACTCGATTAATCCTTTTTCTAGTATACAGAATTAGGGGCGCTACGCGAACGTTATGAATCCGTTCCTATCATGGCGTTGACCGCAACAGCAAATAAACGAACGCGAGCAGATATTGTTTCCCAACTCAAATTACGACCGGATCACGCGTATTTTTTTCAATCGTTCAATCGCACGAACCTTCGATACATGGTTCGAAGGAAAAAAGGCAATATAGTGAACGAGATTGCTACCATGTTGAATGCGGAATATCGCGGCAAGTCTGGTATTATCTACTGCCACAGTCGGAAGTCATGCGAGTCTGTCGCCCAAAGTTTACGGGATAAGGGCATGACAGCCTCACATTTTCATGCTCTTATGTCGCCTGCAGAGAAGGAGCAGGCAGCGCGCGATTGGCAAGCAGGCAGGGTACCCGTTTTGGCCGCTACTGTGTGTTCATTCTATACTCTCTTGCCGATTCTCTCACTGAAGATTGATATCAGATTGCATTTGGAATGGGCATCGATAAACCAGATGGTGTGACACACTTTCCAACCTTTTTGTACTGTTAATAACAGTTGAATTTTAGTGCGATATGTCATTCATTATGACATGCCCAAAACTTTGTCCGGGTTTGTCAATAGAACAGAATTGAAACTGCTTGCAATTCATCACTTTACTAGGTACTATCAAGAGACTGGACGCGCGGGACGAGATGGCAAACCTGCAGACTGCATCATGTGTGAGAGAAGTACCTTCATCTGCTGCACCTCTTCTGATCGAATTATAGTTTTTTCCGTAAAGGATATGGCTAGCCTCATCCACCAGATTAGGAACGATGAATCCTCCCAGGAGAGTAAGGAAAGGCAAATATTAGCTGTTCGAGAAGTTTATCAGTACTGCGATAACACGTCAGAATGTCGTCGAGTGCAGATTCTCCAACACTTTGATGAGCGTTTCGATAAGGAGGATTGCGCCAAGGGATGTGATACATGCAAGGAAGACCGCGAGACTGTATCGACGGATGTGACGGCTCGTGCCCTCACTGCATTACGCTTGATCCAGACCATCAACCAGGAACGGAGAGAGAAAGTGACGAAGAATCAGCTCACAGCCATCGTGCGTGGCAGCAATAGCAGTGATATAAGGACAAAGGGACATGAGACACTGCCAGGATACGGGTCTTGCAAGGATTTGGATCGAGATCTACTCGAGCTTATGTTCAATCGCCTTGAGTTTCTCGAAGTCCTCGCATCTGTCTCCGAGAAGAACATGCGCAATTTCCATAACACCTATATCGTGGTATGTCTTTTCTTTGTCCATTCCAAAACGTCTGGGGCTGAAAATGCTATGTGCAATCAGTTGGGTCCTCAAGCGCGCATGTTTATGCAACGACGTGAACCATTCTTTGTGGATTGGCACCCGAAAGACAAAGGTTCTAAACAGCGGAAGAAGACTGCAAATACCGGAGAGTCGATCAGCGCACCTCCTCGATTAAAGAAGGGAAAGCAGAAGGCTGTCGTTGAGGAAGATCCCATCGACTTCTTCGATGACCTTTATGATATGGATGACGCTCCTGAAGCCTCCTTGGCCGAAAGTACCTTTTCACGGCCTTTGGAGACGCGTACGATTTCTGCGCCATGTATCTCGGCTTCGACCTCTGGCAACAATACACATTCTTCAAGTACAGCCACGTCCGGAAGAGACGTGGAAGAGAATGGCGACTCTGCAGAGACATTATATAAGAAAATGCTTGCCCTTCGCAATGAGGTGCGCACTCGTTACATTTTCATGACCTCCCCATGATGACTCTGTTTGAAGATCAAAGTGAAGGAAGGTTTTGACGACGAGTCTGATGTCTTCGATGATTCTGTCTTGCAATACCTGAGTCTCTTGTGTCCGACAGGTATGCTATTCAAATACGATTGCAGGAGGGATACTGAAAGCACCTTGGGAAGATTATAACTCCTTCAAGCGAGAATTGACAAACAGTTTAGACGCAGATGTTCCAGATCTTGAGGAACTAGTTAACCTAAAATGGGACCAGTATGGTCAAAGGTTCTTACAACTATGTATCGGGCAAAAGACTGTCAACTTAAGGTCTTTAACCAATTACCTTTCTTTTTCCCCTTGCGAGAGCTGAACATTGCAATAGGTCCAAACCGTCTGAACGTTACGACAAGTCCAAACCATCAGGGCAAGTTTTTAGTCCGGCCGTGCTTCATTCAAAGTTTGATTACCAACCACCTGCAACCACCTCCAAAACAACTAGGACGCCATCAGCCACATCTCGTCCCAAATTCAAACCATCCTGATTATTCTTGAAGGCTGTATCATTATTCTGTTCATATAACTACGTCGCAGCTCACATGTCTCTCGGTCTTGTTCAATAGTCGATACATTTTATTTTTTGTCCTTCATTCGTTGTACATATTGTTTTGGTCCTTTACAACTTTTCATATCAACTCCAAATTCATACAAGATAGCTGTGTTGATCCCAACCCCCATTTGTAAATACGAAGACCAAACTCCAACCTTTTGCACATCCTTGACGAATTCGATCATGTACAACGGCCACAAAAATGAAATCATGGACAACTCGGAGGCGCCGAAGCAGGTCCCATAAGTTGTGCGGACACTAATTTTCGTCATCTCCGAATGATGGTTTCAATACGTTTTGTGTGTTCCCAGCTCTCAACCGTAACTTCAGGTTCATGAAACGAGAGTGAAACCAACCTGTCCAGACATTGTCAATATCTGGAACGTTGCTCGAACCAGTGATATCACCTTGATACAAGCATACGCCGAATGAGATCATCGGATGTATACCCATTTGCCCCAATATTGTTAGATCGTTCTTTCACGAAATCTTCTTCGATGTGCTTGAAATCGAGTTAGATGATGTCAAACTGGTGTTGTAGTTCTTCGGCTTACCTTTCCTGTCTCCTCTCCAACGGCGACATTGCCTACTTTAGCACCGCCAACGAGACGACGAAACAAGGTAAGCTTTTCTGATGGAGGAAGAAAAACATCTGTTAGCGGTCGGTACAGACGTCTCCTCGCCTCTTCATTCGGAGTCGTAGAAGTCTTGGGGTTAAGCGAAATGTTGAGATCCGTCTGAATGAGTCTGTATTAAGCCCAGCAGAATGTTCTAGATGCTTGGGACATGCCTTGAAAAATGTGCTCTGTTTACCGATCGTCATAACTATAAAATTGACATCTGTTTCGAACTGAAAGCCGGAAAATGGAAAGAGGTAATCCAATACTTGTGTCTCCATCATTTTCTGTGCCGCACGGATGTTCATAACGCCTACAAAATTTCATAGGATCTGTTGCCAAGAAGTGAAAAGGCAGAAGTACCTTTGCTGGAAATCTCTCCCTCCGTTACATTGCCTTCGTTAAACACTGCGACGGCGCCTTTAGGATGCTGCAGCCAACCGCTATGAAGGTCTTCGTCTTTGGATTCTGGACAAAAGGATGTCTTGTTAAGAGCGCTCAAAGATAATGGGAGTGTTGTGACGAGTGGGAATATCAGAGATAACACATGATGTAAGGTTGGTGTGGTATTGGCCTCCAAGGACGACGGAAACCCGGACAGTGTCAAAGATAATGGTAAGACCGGAGGGTTTCTCGATTGACTATAGGCGCGTAAGCCCGATTTGATATTGCAGAACGATGTCCTTACACTCTTGAAATGGCAGCTAAGAGGACCCACTCAGCAGCGACTAGATCACCTTCCAAGGCTTCATCGGCGATCCAATGGATGAGTTCTCCCCGCAACTGCCTTACACTGGAAAGAATAGATGTATCTGGGAAAACCCTTGGCAACACAGTGGTTGACAAGGATTTTGCAAACAGAACATGTAGCGTAGGGACGCTCAAATGCTCAGACGAGTCGAGGTTTGAGTGAAAACTGCGCTGGTTTAGTTTACGAGCGACTTTGGAAAATTCATCAATGACATACGACTCTGACATAAGTATTCCAACAAAACATGCAAGGTCCGTCACTCGGAGAGGACGAGACAACGCTTCGTCGTATATCTATAATGTGTAAAAACGACGGGAATTAACCAGCGATTGGAGGTTACCTTGAGCTGAACGCCCACATGAGGAACCTCGGGAATAGGGTATTTATGAGGCAGGATCGCACGAAAGCTGGCCGGTCTCAAGGAAGTACTGCTGGGACACCATGGACTCAATCCTGGGATAGAAACAGCCCAGAACACGCTACATTCCCTTAAATTGTTGTACTGGACATTTTCACCCTGAGAGGCAGAAGAGAGACCCCATCCACCGCAATCTCCGTCGGAAGTCTTTGCCAGATATAGTTCAGGAGAAAGCGAAGTATCTTGAACCATAGCGCTGAAAGCGACGAATGAACCGTCTACGAAAGACTCAGGGGGATTGTCAAGATTAAGAACGGGTATCTGTTGAACTGTAGTCGGATTCTAGCAACACAAAGAAGACTAACGCTATTGAAAGCATTTTCCGAGAAATACTGCTGCTGAAAGTGAGCAGTAACTACAGCGGGGAATTTGTTTATGTCAATATCTTGATTACGGCGGTGGAGGTGTCGAATAGCTGAGAGCATAGTCACTGGCTTACGTTATCCGAGGTGTGTGCGGTGCCAGACATTGCCGAGTGCCAAGGACTGTGTCTTCTCCTCTTCTCCCATCATGGGGCTCTTTAACAGAAAGGCTAATAAAGGCTTGGATTCATCTGAATCGGACAATAAGAAGGAGAAGGGCGGCTGGAAACGCCCTGCAAGTATGTCTATGCTCAGTGTCTCGCTTTTATTGTATCTGACAATCAACACAGATACCGCCTTCAAGCAGCAGCGGCTCAAAGCATGGCAGCCGATTCTTACACCGAAGACAGTCCTTCCGACTCTGTTCATTATTGGCATTATTTTCGCTCCAATTGGTGGTTTGCTCATCTGGGGTTCATCTCTCGTTACTGAGATCACTTTCGATTACACCAACTGCGAAAAGCTGACTCCTTCGACGGCAAACGGCAGTCTTGACTTTATCGATATGCCCTCAGACAAGTATACATACCGCCTCAATGCTAAGGATGAGAAGCACGCCAATCCCAAAAGGCCACGTTATGCTTTCCTCAATAATACCAATAACAGTACCGTCACCGATTTCTCTGCCAAGATGCAATGTGTCGTCGAGTTCGACCTTCCAGCAGACCTTGAACCTACTGTTCTGCTTTATTATAAGCTTACAAACTTCTATCAAAACCATCGGCGTTACGTCAAGAGTCTTGATACAAGTCAGTTGAAGGGAAAGGGTGTTAGTTATACCACATTGGAGAAGGGTGATTGCAAACCGCTAGCATCTATAAACAACACTGCTATCTACCCTTGCGGCTTAATTGCAAATTCGATATTCAATGGTTAGTTCCAACGCTTTGCTGCAGTCGTGATTACTTATCGTTTGAACTAGACACATTCTCCACCCTTACGCTCTTGAATCCTTCTGATACATCGCAACCGTCTCTGTCCTACACATTTTCATCCAAAGGCATTGCATGGCCGGGTGAAGCCAAGAAATATGCCACGACTCCAGTTGGCCCTGGCGGCTATTCAAGCCTTTCCGATATCGTTCCTCCCCCTAATTGGCGGCTGCGGTACCCCGACGGATACACAGATCAAAGCCCCCCTCCAAACCTCAAGGACGATGAGCATTTTCAAAATTGGATGCGGACGGCCGGCTTGCCTACCTTTACGAAGTTATATGGAAGGAATGATGCAGAAAAGATGCAACAAGGCACTTACCAGGTCGTTATCGGACTAAGTGAGCCTTCACTTCACTTCACCTCTCTTGCTGTTGACCAAGCTTCCGTCAGATTTCCCCGTCCTTCCCTATAAGGGTACCAAATCTTTCGTCATCTCAACTGTGTCATGGATAGGTGGGAAGAACCCATTCTTGGGTTGGGCGTATGTCGCAGCCGCAGGTGTCTTTGTGCTTCTTGCCATTCTCGGAACAGCTCGCCATCTCATCAAACCAAGGTAAGTTTATTCTTAGAATTCTTCCATTTGATTTTCTTAAAAGATCCATAGACGTCTGGGAGATATGTCGCTATTGTCATGGAATCGTTGATGTCGACTTTATGGGTATCTTGTATATTTATTAGTAGGACACTAACGATTGTTTTCGACTGCATGCTAATAATTCTGTAATTAATGCTAGGGTGTCGGTGCAAATAGATATCTTGAATGCGGCTATGATTCTCGCGCATCAGTACTCGCGCCGGCGACTACGCTTTCAACGCTACCCTGTTCTCCCGATGTGTAACCTATTCCTTGGCATCTAATGACTACCGTGCCAGCGGGTTCCTCTTCAATTTCAAATTTTGCCTCAGTGAGTTCTTCAGCTAACCAAATAGCCGTCCTGCGTTTGCGTCAGTCCTATCCAAAAAGTAACTCTTAGAATATCCACCTTGTATGTAGACTAAGACCGTTTGTTCCGCATCTAATCTCAGATTCCCCTTCTGCGAGTGCCATGAAAATAATAATTTGGTCTTGAGTCCACTGTAGTGAATGTGAGTTGGAAATTCAATTTGTGGTGGTAGGAATGGACCTCATCTACACAACCACCTGCATCTATTCCTTTGATGAGATCTGTTGCAGCCTCTGCGCCTACGGCTTCGGGCTCTTTCCCCTTGACCCCTACTGCACTGCCCCCGATGATACCTCCGCCTTCTAATTCTGCCCAAAGCACAATTCCACTGCCAGCGCCTCTTGTAAGGTTATTCGGTTCACGTTGATTTTGAATAGATATAGGAACTTCACGACGTTCTTCCTGCAATTCAGGACTTACGCTGATATTCGCCGAGAATCGACCCCCGAGGAATCCTGATTCTGCGAGCCTCGAAATGGCGCCCGCAACCATGCCATTACCCACTGCCTTCGGCAATCCGGCATAATGAGCAATGCCAGCGATCCATTTCACTTTGCCTCTATTCATCAGGCTAAAACTTCGTAACTTTTGTTTGCCAGAAAACGGGATGACACTGAGATCAACTTCTCCCCCGCCTTTGGGGTGGTACCCCCTCTTCTTAATGTGAAGCGATACATTTTCCAGACCGAAATGTCTCTGGAGAAACGGCAGGAAGACATTCTTAGTGTAGTCCACTTGAGGAGCCATCATGGCGTTTGTACCACCGAGCAAGGTGAGCGTGGATGCAGGCACAGGCTCAGGCGAAAATAGAAGCAAAGGTAGTGCAATCTGGATGAGCAATGTTATAGATCCAGCAGTGACAGAATCGGCACGGTAGTGATTCGGTAATTCGATACGTCCCGGAACGAACTCGATTTCAGATGATCCATTCTGAGCACCTGCTAAGCGACCACAGCTTATTTGAGCAGCTAATTCCAAACCTTGCGCACAGGATAAGCAAAACTTGTTATGAGAAAGAACATGTAATGTCCAAACCTGTTCTATGTTGATTTTTTAGCCCTGGAGGTGTCCGGTTATTCCGAATTTTGTGTATTGAGACGGATTTCGAAAGCAGGGCTGAAAGGGAAACCGCATTGCGCAGAATCTGCCCTCCACCTTCTAGGACACTACCATCGATGAGTTTAGAAGTCATGGTTCTGAACATGAGTCATTATAGGTCAGTACTGGAAGAGTCGGCGAAAGCGGAAGCAAACAACGCGCAAGTCGCGCGTGTGGAACCAATACCATGATCACTCGCCGGCTCCTTTCGTCCACTGCATCTGGCTCAAAATTCTCCTTGCCCCAAAATATTAAACAACTCCTTGCACCGAGAAATACCATTGAGCAGAGCGGGTCAACGACTGTTTCAGGATGGATAAGATCCATTCGCAAGCAAAAAAACTTGTCGTTTGCCGTCATCACGGATGGAAGTACGCCAAAAGGTCTACAGGCAGTCCTATTCAAAGGACGGGACGATGAAATATTACGAAGGTCAATCCCAATTATTTTCGAGAGCGTAAATGGCATCAAACTGAATTTACATAGATTGACGAATGGTGCTGCCGTACGACTCACCGGCCAGCTCGTTTCGTCCCCTGGATCAGGCCAATCCCATGAACTTTTGGTCGATGAGAAGACTGGTGGTCAAGTCGAGATAGTTGGCGAATGTGACCCAGAAGTGCGTTAAAAATGAAAAATACCACTTCACAATGTACATTCTATTGACAGCGGTTGCAATTCAGTTCTATCCCATACAAAAGAAATCTCTAACACCTGAATATTTGCGCGATCATGCACACCTACGAGCACGGGCATCCAACATAGGTTCCATGCTGAGATTACGCGACGTTCTAGGGCGTCGGATTAATTCATGGTTTGAGGTGAGAAAAGCTTTTTGAAACTGCCTTTTCCTGAATTTCTTCTAGTCCCATGGCTTTTCCTATGTGAATACGCCTATTATCACAGCAAACGATGCCGAAGGTGCAGGCGAAGCTTTCCGGCTTGCACCTACAAAGCCTTCTCACCCCGCAGCAGCATTGACTAAAGACTCGGCTTCACCGACTTCTCCCCCCGACCGTTCACCCTCTGAATTCTTCTCCACCTCTGCGTTCCTTACCGTCTCTCACCAATTACACCTTGAGGCCCTTGCTACGGCTCTTTCACGTGTATATACCCTTTCGCCTTGCTTCAGAGCCGAACCGTCTGATACGGGACGCCATCTCGCCGAATTCTGGATGCTAGAAGCTGAATGGGCGTTCCCAGGTCAGGATGGTGTTCATGGAATTTGTAACCTTACCGAAGCGTTGCTACGCGACACTGTCTCGGGATTACTCCTTGCTGAGGATGTCGAGCTTTTGTTGAAAGGTTCAAGCGAGCAAAAGCGTAGGTCGCTGGAGGATGCGTTTTCTTCGTCTGCTGCATGGACTCGTTTGTCGTACACGGAAGCAATAAATGAGCTGGACAATGCACGGACGTCATCCAGAATCATGTTTAACTACACACCGTCCTGGGGTCGTCCTCTCCAAAGTGAGCACGAAAAGTGGCTTGCAGAGACCCTCATTGGAGGGCCTGTATTCGTAACAGACTACCCGGCGTCTTTGAAACCTTTCTACATGCGTGACAATCTGGATGAGAAGACTGTGGCCTGTTTTGATTTGCTCATTCCACACGTTGGTGAATTGATTGGGGGCAGCGTTCGAGAGGAAAGTGTAGATGTCCTTGAAAGGAAAATGCGAGAGGCTGGGCTTATCAGTGGTCAAGATGTTGCGTCAGGGAAAGAAAGCAGCTACTCGTGGTATCTTGATCTACGCAAGTATGGTGGTGCACCGCATGCAGGCTTTGGTATGGGATTTGAAAGGTTGGTAAGCTGGGTATCAGGCATTGATAATGTGAGGGAATGTATCCCGATGCCTCGTTGGGCAGGACGAATGTTGCTATAGCGTACAACCTCTCTATCTTATTCATATTCTATATTAGAGTCCTCTCCCTTTTCATGAATATAGTGGGAAGACACGGATTGCTATTGATTAATGTATGCGTTCTTTACAAGCACTATTCAAGAGTTATGATATGTTCTTGGTACTGTACCTGTACTGCTCTGGCCTAGTGACCAGAATCGGTCAGTCTTATTCGGACAGGCTTGGCTTTGATAACCCGAGTTGTTAGAAGGGGGAAGAAAAGTCATCACTTAGAATATGTAGATCGAAAATACAAAAATTGAATACACAATCATGAATCCAGTGCCTTCCTACCGTTGTTGCATTCAAAGAAAGAAGGGGGGTATACTTTGTCGACAAGAAAGGGAACCATAAACATACGTATAATGCATGAGCTAGGTCGTGAAGAATGGATGAAGGAGAAGAAATAATCCTCTAAAAATCTAGTAACCACGTCCACCGATGCTGCTCTGCACCGCATATGAATTCTGTTCAACGCATTGAGCTGGAAAAATGGAAAAAAGAAACGCTGGAACACATACTCTGCTGCGCTCCACACCCAGGAAACTCGTCTTTTCTACCCGAGGAGGTGGATTATGATGCAACTGCTGCCGAACGGTCTTCATGCCAATCGTATGCAGCACACTGAGCATAAGCTCTTGTTCGCGACGGTACCGTCTTGTCGACTCTTGCATCAAGCGCTATGTGACAACGGTCAAATTACTTAACGGATACGAGACACGAATATCACCTTCTGTCGAGCAAGATCCTCCTCTAGAACCTTGATCTGCGAACGGAAACTCGCCTCTGCTTCCTCAAATGTCCCAGACTGTTGAAAAAAGAAGAATATTTTTTTTGAACACCAAAACAAATATAACACAAGACGCAGAGAGAGATTCACCGAAACACTCGGGGCACTATTAGCAAATTGTTCCTTGAACAACTTGTCTTGTGACTTGATAAACTGCTTCGCCTTGGCAAGTTTTTCCTGTGCAGTCTTGTACAGATCTTTAAGAGTGATATTCTCTTCGTGCATTGCGAGGAGCCGCTGCTTAACGTCCTCAGGTAGGTCTTTGCCTGCGAGAGTTGCGCGGAGATCACTGTGTACGGTAAACAGTTTTACTCTTGAAGACAAAAGGAATCACATACCCAAGATCCCGTTCCCTCTGCAAAAGCTTCTCCCTGTGTCCAATCCCCTCACTCTGTAAATTGACTTTCTCGAGCAACAGCCCATTAACCTGTTCAAGCTGCATCCTGTTCTTCTCAGACAACTCCTTATTCTGTTTCTTTAACCTATCGATGTCCACTTCAAGACTAGCCTTGTCTTCGTTTACAGATTCTCGCAGATTAGCGAGAATGTCGAGTTGATCTTTGTTTACAAGAGTCACTAAAATGGCAAATTGGTGTTTCCGTAAATAGAAATACAATGCCATAAATGGAAAGAAAGTAGCTTACGATCCGACTTGGCAATTGTTAGCTCCCGAGTGACCGTATCAAACTTGACCTCCAACTCTGTGTGTTTCCTCTTGAGCTGTTCATAATGTTCGACCGTCTCATTCAAACGTTGCCTCAACGCGATCGCCACCTCCCTGTAAGAAAAAATAGCTCAACAAAGTCATCATCCAAAGTCAAAAGAAGTTACTTACGCATCACCCACGCCCTTACTTCCATTCCGAATCTCTTCCAAATCCCTCGTGAGAATTAATTTTTCCCTATGTGCAGCGAGGTAATCCAGTTCATATCTCGCCTTCATCCGATTCGCGTCCTCGAGAAGGTTTTCAAGCACTAAGATCCGGCTCGCATCAGCTTCGTTCTTCTTCACACTCGCTAGCTCCCGCTGGAGTCTACGGATCTGGAGCTTGAGATCCGTCATGGTAGTACCAGTGATAGCATCGTCGAGTTCGCCTCCTAATCCCTGAGGGACACCCTCTTCATCATATACTTCCGCCTGCCCAGCACTGACACTGAGCTCAGAAAGAAGTGCCACGCTCTCGTTAGGAGGGCCAACACCAGGACTCTTCACCTCCGCCCTTTCAATCACCCTCGACCTCGCTGTCGTGCTCAGCTCCAATTCCCTCACGCGCTCTTGGTAGAGTTCCAGCGCCTCGGCGTCCTTTGCCCTCTCCGTCATCACCACCTTCAGTCTATTTCTCGTTTCATCAAGCTCAAAAGCCAACCTCTCCATCTCCTGGCTCTTAGCAGAACCTTTTGCTTCTAGGTCGAAGATCTGCGTTTTATACGACTCCATGAGAGGTTTAAATGCCGATACTTTGCGGTACTCCTCTTCGAGCGCCGCGTTCTTATCCACGAGCGAGGCGTTTTGTTTTTCCAGTGCTTTGACGTGTTGGCGGAGGTCGGCTCCTTCTTGAAGTTTTTTCTTGTATTTTTCCATCACGTTTTCGGTCTTCTGGAGTTTGTCAGCGGCGTGTCGATACCTGCGAACGAATAGAAGGATAAAATCCGACAGTAAAGGGAAGACATACTCATCGACTTGGTCTTTCAATTTGACTGCCTCGTCTGCCTTGCCTTGCAACTCGTCTACCTTGCGTGTTAACTCAGTTAACAGACCCG
>Ga0307514_10002026_pt1 | contig 21959 bp, 25 predicted proteins | sample 16_EM_MG_FD_203088 | JGI IMG/M metagenome (GOLD analysis project Ga0307514, IMG submission 203088) | Populus trichocarpa ectomycorrhiza microbial communities from riparian zone in the Pacific Northwest, United States - 16_EM | ecosystem: Host-associated > Plants > Roots > Unclassified | place...
CTGGGTGGGGTAAGGTTGTTAAACATGACCATGGTGTCGAGGGATCACGATCCCTTGTCCATGTGAGCAAGCGGAAAATATATGAGAGCAGCATTAGTACTTACCTAGCTATGCATGATATGGTAGACAAGCAGTTGGGTTGCTTTTATGTGATGCTGCAGCTCGACTCGCGGTACTCGTTAACGCGTGGACCCGAGTATGTTGTAATATGCTAAGTAATGAAGGGTTAGTGGAGAGTGCATCGAAGTCAACTTACTTGTACATATGTATAGTCTCGCCAGGAACTATGAGGTAGGAAACTGACAGGAGGCCTGTACCTGGCCGTGGATGTAGATCATCAGCCTGAGCGTATAAAGTTGGAGTTCGAATGGTGTGATTGAGCCGATTGGTAGATGGGGGCGGATGATTTTCTGGCGTTGCCAGGTCAGAGAGAGCGCCCATGTCTCAAATATCGGGTCCTTGCGCCGTAACCACACAGCACAACCGAGGGTGAGCCGAGCCAACCAGGACTTCAGTTAAGCACCTCATTCCATTTATGACCCCGAGCTCATGAAGGCGAGGCAAGTGTTAGTACCTCAGATAGTAGCGCTCGAGTTGCTCCGCCTGCTCTGTGACCAGTCCCTTAGCCATAGCGGCGACGACGGCAACTTGATGCCCAACCTGAAAGAATAGGCAAAAGAGTAGCTCAGATCACACGTATAACGCAGTAACCCCAGTATCAGACAGACCATTGCTTCGGCAGAATAACTTCAACATACCTCCCTTGAAACATGCCTAACCAGACTACCTGTAACTAACAACTGCGAATAGGCCCTATGGCTAGGGCGCAATATCATGGTCCCTGTCAGGTTCTTCCAATCAGTCCCCCACACCATTTTAATTACTCTCTGGTTACATGCTGTACCAAGTAAGACCTAGAGCTGGCAGATGCTAGAGTACCAAAGTTACGCTCACACTTGCGCAAGCCGTCAATTATTCCTTGCAAACCAGGTACTGCTCTACAGTATTTAGTCCTGATCGTGGCTAACGCCCGTGCCAGTGAGCATGGATTGCTATGCTAGCCTCATGCCAAGACCTTGAACCTGACGTCTCTCTTATTACATAAGCTTTGCCAAGCGCCTTTTTTTTATTGCTCTACGGATAACCGAATGCAAATAGCACGAATTCTGTGCAACCAAAGTACGATTATCGATGTGTAACATGTCTCTATAGAGTACAGCCGTGGTAAATAAGTGCTCGGACAGTGGCGTTCCTGAGACAATGAAGTTGTGTACAGTACTCTACAAAGCATGGAACACGATAAGTTCTCCAGTCCAACAGAGGGTGTTCGAATTTCATAGCACATGTATAAAATAGTCATTGAACACAACTCCATTGTCTCATCCGTTTACCTTTACCATCGCTGTACGTTCGAGGGTTAAGTGGCATACCGATTTGGGGCACCATAAGCCGAATTCACGTGTCGGCATCGCGCCAAGGAGTTCTACTAATACCCACCTAGCAGTAGCGAGTCTAAATACAGCTATGGAAAGAGTAGACCCCTCGGCCTTGAGAAGGTTGAGTGGTTGTAGCCTGGTTCACTTTTTTAAGCTTTCTCGATTCAAAAGAGGTCCCGATGCCCGCTCCCTAGTCTTTGATGTCTGATCAATCCCGACACTAATGCATCCAAATGTTCTGCCCGCCTAAGGTTGTGGCAAAAATGTGATTACAGCGGAGGCCTTTTTCCTCTATGCAGGGTTGAGGTGAGGGTTGGCCGACCTTTGCGAAAACGAAGGGGCGTAGTCTGCTACCTAGAGTATATAGGGACTAATTTTGGTTAGTTCATGCTGGTTTACCGTAAAGACTGGAGTTACCATTCGGTACAGTCCTCCTCCACTGCCTAGGAAGCCCCTACTCCATCTCCTGTAGTTGTCATACAAGCTAGCTCAATGCCGATTACATGCAGAGTTTAATTGAAAGGGAAGCAGTCTTGTAAGCGGCAGATGTGACGGAAGAAACCAAGCTCAAGGGATCAGGGATTATGTCCTTTACCCAGTTGGATCATCCTGAGTACAAGGGGGGTACATACAGACCAGATTTCACGGTGATTACAAAAGCAAAGCAATGCAAGTGCTACCCACTCAATTGACTGACTAGGCTTGATTACCAGGTTCACAGGCAATATAACATCCTTGACCAATTTTGTCTTACCTCGAGGACTAGCAATATTCGAATTCGCACTCGTTGTTCGGTACATTGGCGGGTAGGCACGTGTGTACAAACCACTAGTGCAGAACTACGGCAGACTAAATAAATACAAGCCCAGAATATCTTAGACAGACTAATCTTAGACCACGTTTTTGAGGTATGCGCGTTACTGGTACCGTATTCTGGTTCGGGGCAAAAAAGACTCGGGCGGGTCAAGTTAGTTTGTCACGTGCTAGACGACGCAACTTATAATTTGCGCCGGCAAGCCTTCCTTCAAGCTTAATACGTAGTCTACGGAGAGTGTTAGTAGGTTGTTTAGTACTCTACGGCCCTTCAGTCAAATGGACTTGAGTACCGTATTAAGAACCCTCCTTTTGCAGACTGAATGTACGCCGACCCCGGTCAGGTTCCTAATGCTTGAAACGTTTCAGCGCTTTTGTCTAGATACACATAAATCTCCTGGCGGGGACCACCTCTCTTTATGCCCTCTCTCCAGCACATGCCCTCCTTCTAGCGGTCAATGCTTCGGACCTGAAAAATCTCTACCCTAGAGTGCTCACTCCAGTGGTCACATTAACGAAATTTGCTCTTTCTATCTGTGAGTTTACAACCATCTACATATGTCCCCATATTGAATTGCGTCCCGGGTGGCCCTGAGGCTTACACCTCCGGCACTAATAGGGACAGTCATAAGAATGTCAAGGCTGGTGTCGCGGATTTAAGCGGGACAAACTAGTACCTTTAGCGAGCATTATTCAGGAACGGTATGAAGGGGATAAAGTCCAGCGGTGAGTTCTGGGAATGTGCATTGAGACGGCCCTCGCAGAGGATGACTTCGACACTGCATATTCCCAACGAAGTCACGGCTAAAGAGTCATTCGATCTCACAGGAGGATGGCAGTGGTGACCAGCACGACAAAAGCGCATGGAAGGCATGTTTTCAGGCCGACCACTACCGTTCCCATCGACCCTCTCATCGTGGGGATGCACTGCAGAGACTGGAGATGTAAATGGAGTTACTTGCCAAGGCACTTAGAAGCTGTCCTGCAGTAGCATTCTCCCCGAATGGATGAGGAAGGAAGAGGGGGTGGCATAACTACTGCTAAACGAGGCAGTAGAGGATGAAGCCCATGCGGTGGCAGCACTTCGGGGATCTTCAATAAAGCCTAGTATGATAGGCGGTCTTCCTGGTGGATGGAATTCGAGTGCATCCTTACAACACAGTAGACAGGAAAACAGGATGCCTGGTACTATGGTAAGGGAAGCTGATGACCCCGTGGGTCTATTTGCCGCGGCAGCAGGTGCTGCAAAAGCGTTGAGCCAGTGTTCGGCCTTTAGGCATACCAAGGTCTAATACAGGCCCAAAAGAGCAAAGAAGACCAATGGTGGGGACCCCGTCTTCACCGCCCAGTACGGGTGGATCTCACAGAGGCAAAAGCGTAGACATTTTAGCAAGTGGGTTCGCAATTGGGCTTGGGTGGGTGCCTGGTGCAAAGCCTACTGCAGGTAATGGAAAGTAGAATAGTGGGAGCATGGTGAACCGGGAGGCACGTTTATTTTATTGAATGAGGGATAATTATATACATGGTTTTTATTAAGTGAGGATTGATTGTGTGCCATGGTATCGATTTGAACTTACAATAATGCCCTGCTGTCAGCGCCCCCTTTTGTGTGTGAGAACCATGTCCGCTCCAATCTTCCTCTAGATTTTCGAATAAGCTGACGATCTTGCTCACCATGAATATTTACATCACGGTCATGAACTTGGTCACAAGTAATACCTCTGCAGCAACCTTGGCTTGAACCCTACCCGAATTTGGAAGGCATCATGTCACTTTTTATTTCTTTTTCCTTATCATTCCTTGTACTAGGTACATACATATGATTGATAACTGTCCCTCCTTTATTCAATCATCCATACCTCTCGAGCACGACCCCTCACCTTGGAGCGTAGTGGAGGTGGGGCGTGCGCTGCATGCATAATGCATACCTTACTCAGTGCGTTGACACAGTGTGACTATGAATATCAATCCGTAGTGTGGTGTGGCCCAATATGGGTCAGTTGCGTAGTGGTGGTGTAAATGTAACGAGTACATACATATGTACATATTTTCTTTTCTGAATACCCTCGTTTATTGACATGCGGTTGCTGGTTTGTGTGTGCTGCACATAACACACGCAGTCTTAGGTACCCTGGTCTGTGAGTGATTGACCGAGTAGGTAGATCCCTGCCAACCAACGGTGAGCAGTAGTCCTGGCCAAAACATCAGACTTTACTTACCACTTGTAGTTTTACGTTCCTTTTACCGACAAAGCGGCCAATTGCCTTTTTTTCTAATATTCAGTGAGTACTGTACCTTTTGTGTATTATAGATTGCGGTTGAGCTTGCCCCGGAGCTATCTTGTTTCGAACCACCTAGGTATCCTGGTTGTGCAAGTAATCGGCAGTGGCCGGGAACATGGGTGGGTTCTGAATTCAACCCCAAGATGGAGAAGGGGCCAGCGCGTTTCCCCCAGTTAGAAAGCTGTGGTACCGATTCACTCCAACCTGTGGGTGGGTGCTAAGTACACCAGGTAGGTACCAAGTACCTAAAGTACCTAAAGTACCTAACGTAACGTACATAAACATACCCTACATATCCTAAGACTAATTAGATTCTGGGTGATGCCCACAATGTAATCGTGGTCCCTGCACGAGAGACTCGTGCCCGCTCCGTCTGCACATTTATGTACATGCTATATATCTTCATACTACAGCTACTCTGGGATAAGTAACTCTACTCCTACCTATGCTGGGTTCCCTAACTATTGCTTTTTCTATTTACTTTTGTGATATAATATACATACATTGTCGCTCTTCACAAACCAGCTTGGGATGGGTGAATAACATTTTATTGATTTATTAATTGTTGGGTGGAAAACCTTGGTTGGCCTTCGCATATAGATAGCTTTTTATGAACTCAAGCTGATTCAACAAACCCTTACTTATGTGGGTGCGGTAGTCTGAGGGGGGGGGGGTTTACTCGGGTGTCCCATGAATTGTCGCACGCTGCATGCAAGCTGCACACCAGAATCTTGATGTCTGTATTGCTGAAAAATCATATCTGCAGCGTGCATGTAACATGCGACAATTCATCGCTGTACCGAGTAGGTAGGAGAAGTCCATCATTATTATATTAAATGGCACTCTTGAGCTCGCTTAATATCTTACATTTCTGCCGGCAGTCATAATTGTTCCAGAACGGTACTTGATTTTTTTTTTTTTCTCACTGCTTCTGGAAGATTAACAAGGGGGATTGACTATTAATCATATATATTGAATGAATTGTATGGTCACGCACCTATGTAGAGTACAGTACCTATATACGAATCAGGGTACGTAGAAGGCTATCTCATAGTTTAGTGACAACACAATCCGGGGAAGCGGGGAGTCAGCAGACCCGGAGTCAAACATTCTTGCCCACCCTTATCTCTGACCCTTACCAGCCAAATAAAAGACGGAGGGCCGAATCCGCGACCCATTACCTACATCAGGGTTCCCTGTCAGCCAATAACCACCTTCCTGAGACATATGACATATAAGACACTGGGTAAAACAATTACATCTGATCTGGACGTTGTTTTTTCAGGGGATCTTGCTGGAAAAAGTGACAACATGTTGGTGGTGTGTATGAAGGAGCCTAGCGTTATAAACATGGGGAAGTCACTTGAGACAATTTGGCTTACCTCTTCATGTTGGTTTTTTCTTATACGTATACGACTCGACTCAGATGATATGATCTTATGAATAAAGAATGTACCGATGCATATCAGCCACAACCACAACCAGCCATTCGCGTTTCACCGGCAGTCCTGAGAGAGGTATAGAGGGTAATTTTCCCTGCTCAGGAAGGGAAAAAGGTGTTTCAGGCGATATGCTGTATGTAGATGTCCACCTTTGGTATTCTCCACCCAAGTTCTTCGAGTGTCTTTCTGCCATACTTCCAGTGATTCTCCTCCCTATCAGTCGGAATGGCCTCTTTATCAGGAGACCAGATCAAATGCTCTGGAGTGTAGCCACACAACCTAGCTACCGTACCAGCACCCATATACAGCTATGTTATGATTGATTATGCAACGTATGGAAAATTCAACAGGTATTTTGGAGTTCACATTTTTAGCCAAACTGGCACAATTGTGAAAATCCCCCATAATCAATTCAATATGGATACTAGTTCATAGTGTTTGGGACAACAATAACGCTAAGTGTAAACTTGAATCCCAGACACTTCCCATGATATTGTTGAGGTTTATATGTGATATTTAAAGTGGGTAGGTAGAGTCAGGGAAGGTAAGGTAGTAGGGTAAGAAAAAATCTTAATAGGACACACCTTGTGTGAGATGGAATAAAGAAAAACGCCCCAAACCCAACATATATAAGAAAGAGATCTTTGTGAATGAGCAAGCCATACTAAGCAACCCAAATGCTTCAATGACACCCTGTGATTCCCCCAAGTATTATGATTCTTTCTCTTAACAAACAAACGCACGAGTATGATAGTAAATAAGTAGCGGAGAAAAAAAGTACGACAGCAAGTAAAGTGGCCTGAGCTACTAGTACTACACAGCAATACCCCAGCATAGGGTAGGGGAGGTAGAGAATTGAATATGACACAAATCTTTTAACGCCCATAAAACGACCGAGAAAAAAAATTTGTTTAGACCTCTGAGGACACGGCAAACGATGCCCTAGGAGCTTTCCCCCGCATGGGAGGCAGCAGCGGGGGCGCCTCTCCTGACCGTGGCGACGTCGACGTTCCAACTCCACTATCCTGAGAATTGAACCCACCAAATATCGATTGTGGAAGAGGCATGCTCGCAGCTGACGAGGTATACTGCACATCCTCCATCGAAGGCGCCGGCGTCGGAGTATCAGGTACAGAATCCTCCCCCCTAGCAGACACTGACCTCCTCGACATACTACCACCCCCCACCACTTTAGCAGTATCGGTAAGGTTCGACCGGGTCCTCCCCCTGGTTGTTTTGCCCATTTTCCCTCTTCCAACGCCAGACACCCGAGCAGGGGTGACGGCAGGAGACATAGTTCTTTTGCGGCTAGCTTTTACGGTTGAAGCGAATCCCGCACTCGTGCGCCCTCCCCTTCGAGGGTAACTCCCTGGCAGGGGTGGGTAAATCTCAAATCGGGTTGGTGGAATCTCAAACGCATCCTCTTCATCCTCTTCGTCGCCATCGCCGCCGCTTCCTTCCTCATCAGAAGGTACTGTTTTGTGCAAGGGTGAGGTATGATGGGAGGGGGTTGGCGAATGAAGCTCGTGCCCAAGTTTGATGAGGTATGGCGACTTCCCAGAGAATGTAACTTGCGTTTCTGAAGGAGTTTCCTTGTCATTGGTGGTGGTGGTTGAGGACTCTGGTGGGGGTGCGGTTTCACCAAGCGTTGGAGCCGAGGCAGGTTGTGTATCCTCCATCTTCATATCTAAACCCCCGCCTCCGCCACCTGTATCACTACCTTTCCCTTCTATTTCTGGGCTCTTGCCATTGCCTTTGCCCTGTGTGGTTTCATCGGTACCTGCATCGATCAGCGCCGGGTCTTTCGATTCAGCCTGAATTAGATCTACATTTTCGGCTTCTACCGAAGCCTCCATCTCGGCGTCTTCCCGGGGAGCAACAGTGGAAACAGCCGGGCCTAGCGCTTCCTCCCGTCCCATGATGAATGGTGTCCAGACAAGGGCCTTGGGGTTGAGCTTGACATAAGCTTTTGCTTCCCACTTGTCGATATGCATCTGGAATGCGGCATAGTCTAACCGGAGCCCATAGGCGCCAGTAACTGGATCTCTGACAATAGCGCGTAGCCCTTCAAGAGCAGAGATGATGTCATCGGCTGTCATTCCGGTACGATTAGAAATTTCTTCCACAGAAAGCGGCTTTTTCTGATTTCGCAATACATAACAGAGAACCAATCGCCAGTAATTCCTGTACGAAACCAAGCCCATGTCGGATAGAGGCTTCTCCGGGGATCCAGTCCTGCCTTCGGCGCGGGTCAGTAGGTAAGAGAAGTCGATAAGCAGGTTCCCATATCCTTTCCTCTGATGTATTGGGAGAGTCAAAATACAAGAGACGTTGTATGGGCTGGTGGATCGTTTTTCCTACAGAGCATAAGTCAGTGAATAAACAAACCGTAACACCAAGCTTCCTGTGCACCTGCCTTGGAGAAATAACCCACAAAATGGCACCCAAACTCATCGTACTCTGTCATAACATAAAACAAAAACGGTTCCACATCGTAATACAGCGTCTTTGACCCCAAGAACAATTTCGCAAGCAAACATAGATTTTGGCAGTAGATGAAATTTTTTCTTCCATCGACTTCAAAGACTGATATCGAGCCATCGCGATAAATTTCATCCCCTGGTGGGTGCTTGGCTGGGCATTTCATCTAACGGCCCTATCAGCATACAATTATACTCACAGGAATGGTCTGATCAACAAACCTTATGCCTCCAACTGACATACTCCGAATTCATATACTTCAGGCAAAACTCACAAATATATAGAGTTTTGTTCTGGCTATATTCCTCCGGATATGGTGCAGCATACCACGTATCGATCTCGTAGCTCCCAAAATGTATGTTTTTTATTTTGCTAGCTGTGCCTGTTATTCTCGGATTTGACGAGCTGGTCTCATTCGGCTCGGCACTTGCTCCGTTGGTCAGTGCCAGACCTGTCGAATTGGCATTTGATGTTATGGTAAAGCGTAATCGTGATGCTCGTTCATCTTCTACGTCTTGCTTCGCTTTGTCAAATCTTGACCGGTCAATTGCGCTTGGTAGCGTCTTTGTCGTATCGGCTTCGGCCTCAGATAAAATGCCACCATATGGCTTGGCCTGACTTTCATCCTCCACCATACTATTCATGTGAGCGATGAAAGGTGTCACCAGATTGGGATTATTTGCCATAGGTGCTGGTGTAGTTGGGCCTGTTGGTTGACTGACTGCCCTTCGGCGGACAGATCTTGGGGGTGCACTAGTACTCTCTCCTGTAAGAGCCGCAGCAAGTTTCTTAGAGTTAAGTCCCGTGATATGAAGCATACACCGCCTAGATGTTTGCTTGATGCGGATATTAACTCCTGGAGCGCCAACCTTCTTCAGCCTAGGACGCCCACGTGGTCGACCAGTTCCTTTCGGAGCAGGGTTCACAGGCCCACCATCTGGTTTCCTGGATGCCGATATACCTCCTCTTCGGCGGGAAACCTTTTTGGGCGGCTGGGGATCGAGAGCGAAGTCGTCCAGTTCATCAGATTTCCGCTTCCTCGAAGATATTGATCTCCCAGTGTCGTCATCCTCGTCTTTAGCCACATCTTCATTGTCGGCACCATTTAAGCCAGAAGCTGCCGTTGAATTCTGATTTGGGCGATCCGGTTCTGAGCCATCTGAGCCATCCTCTGTGATTGGTTGCGACCGTTGCCGGGGATCAGAACTTAAGGATTCTGCAGGTTCTCCTTCCGCAAAATTCTTCTCGCATGATGGACATTTCCAATCCACGAATTCTGGAGCAAGCCCCAAAAGTCAGCGTATGTCCAAATTCGTTATAGTACGCAAGTTAAATTCGAGACGAGACCGGTTGTCATTTTAATGAATGTAATTGATGCGGGGGGATGTGGAAAAAAATATATCCCTTAATGCACACCCATATATATATAAATAATATGTATAGCAATTGCAGTATAGCCAGACATATATGATGTGGTGCTGCACATACCTTCTTGACCATCCGCAGCTGTCGCATCCCCGTTCTCATCAAATAACGCCTTGGCCGTTCGTGCACATTGGCGATGGGCAATTGCTATTCCACGCAACAAAAAATTCGCAGTTAGCGGCACGGTTCCCAAACGCATCTTGAACCCCCGACACACCAGATGCACCAATGCATGATTCGAGCATTTGGGCCGCCCGTGACTCCACACCGTCTAACAACCGCCCGCAGTGCAACGCAATGCAACAGTAATATGGAAGAAGCTTAACTAAGAGCCGCACGCACATGGACATCCAGACTCCGTACACTCCAGGCAGGACTCGTATTCGTCGCTCGGGTCGTGTTCCTCATCCTGATTGCAAAATCTATTAAACGCAGAACCAATACCAAACATCGCATTAGCGCCCCTCCTTGTCCATCCAATGAATAATCCTTCACTTTTCTTTCGGCATCGCGGGGGTGTGCGATGATGCAATGTGATACAACGGAATTTTCTGGAAAATAAATAAAAAGAGCACAGTCTTGGGTATCTTCAAAACATAAAAATATTGGGAAAAAAATAAGAACTATGAGGAGTCAATGACTTACGTGCAAAAAACACGCGTGGAAGCTTCAATATCCTCATCTTCTGAGCTTGAATTGGGCCCACCCCATTCACCTTCCTCCTCTTCCTCTTCCTCATCTGAGCCTGATATTTTATCCTCTGTGTCTGATATATTGTCCTCGTCAAGCTCCATCCCGTCTTCCTCCTCGTCACCCGCTATTTCATTTCCATCGCGCTATTACCGCACATATAAATCAGTCAAACGCCCACTGAATTTATATATTCAAATTGCCAAACACACACCTTTTTCTTCAACCCCCGCCTCCACCTCCTGCGATCAGTCGGAGGGCTTGCGCTCGCCGACGCAGACATAGGCTCTCTTCTGGGCCCCTACAACCCCAAACAAGGCGTGCAGATATTATATTGCGCGAGCCTCAGAGATTCTGCTGATAAAAATGCGAGTTTGTCTACACTGCAGGAAACGTTGGAAATGTTCCGCCCAGGGGGTTGTTGGTCGGGGGGGGCGGATATGCGCGGGTTGCTCAATCGTTGGGTATCGACAACACCAGCGGGTAGATGCACTGGCAAACTTTCTCAATCGTGGATAGTGCCGCCTTGTCTGGTCACACGGTTTGATCCCAACCACGCTCGGCTGTGTCACCAGAACGCGGTCGTATCTTCGCTGTTTTGCCAAACGCCAGTCTTTTGGAAAACGGTTCGTGCAAACTCGGTAGCGACTGGATGGGCTAGGACACGGCAGACTTTTGTTGTCAGTCGAGGGTCTGTGGGTGAAGCTGAAATCCAGTATTCTTCGTGCGTGTGGTCAATAAACTCGTGAAGCCGTTCGCATACAAGCACTCGTTCTGCCCCCTGTTGCCAAAGTGAGGGATGCGGTTGGAGGTGATCACCTAACCCGTTTGCCAAGCATCCGCACAAGCATGCCGGGGGTGCTGTGAGCTGCGTGCAGGTACGTGTAGATGTGAGCCTGGCGAGCCGCCCATTAGCCACTGACCTCCCGGCACCACCACCGTGTATGCAGGCAATGCAGCTGACAACAGCCACTGTGTGAATGCACCCTGGCATATTTTTCAGGACCTCAGAAACGCACTCTTACCGCCATGCCCGTCCCCTTCGAAGCTCTTCTCCCCTACGGGATCATGCTGGTCATGTTTGGGGCCACTGGTGCCGGGTTGTCCGCCTTCAGGAACTACAACAATGAGGGAAAGGCAGCCAGACGCAGTCTAGACATATGGGACAGAGTATGTATCACTCCCAACCTCCTAACCTAGTCAGTCCACTAACTCCAATTTCTAGTTGAGTACTTCCCCCGTTCAGGCTGAGTAGCCTTGCAACTGATTTACGGGTAATAGTGATGGAGCGAGACGCTCGCCTGACAGGTTCGCTACGAGGACAGAGAGATGACCCGAAGGCTCCACCGGGATTCGAAACGAGCAGTGTATGGAAGGTACCTTCCGCACACCGTGGAACCCCAATTTACCCAGCATGACTAAATTATGCAATTGCAGATTGAGGAACGGATACTTTAAGTTGTAGTATATGGGAGGGGAGCCCCCACTGCATGATGGGAGGTATTACTTGTTATCTCGAGCCTGGTGGGATGGCCTCAGTTGAAACATTGTTTATTTTGCTGAGTAAGACGCTTGTTTTTTTTCGCCTGTCACCTTGCGAATTCTTAGAACCAGCAATGATCATTTATATGATATTTATATGATATTTTAATCCCAATCTACTCATATGAAAACAACAAAGTGTATGCACTCCACTACCGAAACCGACTCATAGCCCCCCATCAATCCCCAAAACACAATCCACAAGCTCCATCATCCATTAATATCCCGCTTTATTCTTCAGCGGCCTCTGCTTCATCCACCCCAATTAAATTCACCTCCTCTTCTTTCTCCAGCGCTAGATATTCATCCCACCCAGGGAACAAATGCTCATCCTCTCCAGGCACCGCAACCATATCCGCTACCTTCTTATTCTTCTCCCCTAATTCACTCTTCCACTTTTTGGTCACTGCCTGAGCCAAACTTGGTTTATACGTCTTTGCCAACAGCGCAGCCTCAGGTGCCCTTCCAGTTTTGGTTAGTAAATTCACGCATGCTCCCACATCTCCAATTTGCCATAAGCAGGAGAATGCAATATTGTTCTGTCCCGCTTCATCAGCTGTTTTCGCAAGCTCCTTCAGACCCTCAACATCGCCTGTGGCAGTTCGAAGAAGCAGGAGAGAGCCAAGATCTTTTCCGGCCTTGAAGCACTCTTCTGCGAGGGTGATATTCCATGAAGCGAGCGCGGCATCGCCAACAGTCTTCCATTTATGCTCGGCATCCGTCTCCCGAGCCATCTCCAATGCAATATCAAGATCTCCCAGTGCAAGAGCTAGATCAAATCGATGTTCTGGGTCTGTAGCAATCCCCAGAGCAAGCTCTTTGTAGCCCTGCCCTTCAAGGAACCTTGAGATCTTATTCCTTTGATCTAATGGGACTGCTTCAAGTAGCTCTGCTGCAGCCTCCATGTCACCTCTTAGCACAACTGTCTGATACTCAACCACGGATAGTGATAAGGCAAAAGAGACAATGTTGACATCCTTATCAGCGAGGTAGAGACGACCATCCCTTGGAATGTAGCCAAGCAGATACATGGAGGCATCGAAGTGAGAAATGGTGTAGGTCTGATCCCCAACTAGGTAGTTTAGACGGTTGGTGGAGTTTGTGTAAATGAAACAATCGCCAACCCATTGACCGGTGCGGACGCTGTACGAATCTGTCAGAGGCAGGAAATTCGCCATAGGTAGCCAAACCGGGCTTACACTTCACTGATCTCTGTCACAAGCTCAAAGGCTGCTTCAACTCCATCGTCCTCAGCGGTTCCAGTAGTTTGAATCACTGCGGCATATTCATCTCTGTTGAACCGTAACACATAGAAGGAGTCATCACAAGCAAGCGTGACAAGTTCTCCACTTTCTGACCAGTGAATCTGTAGAAATGCCTTGTAAATATCTCTGTCCTTGATTGTACAGAGTCTGATGCTGAGGTGCTCACATTATTCGGAACAACGTCTACCCTTCGAACCATCACACCTGTGTCCCAGTCAAACAGACCCACGACTCCCGATCCTCTTACACCCAACAATACACCACCCATTATCCCTTCTGCGGCAAAGCCCACATTCAATCCATCAAGCTTTTCCTTGAAATTCTTGAATATCTTCACGCTTGTGCTACTCTCTCTAATGGCGTAGTCGTTGCTGTTATCCTTGCTCCCCCAGGCAAAGTCGAGGGCTTGTCCAAATGCCTTATTCCTCCACGCCAGGGCTGTGTAGATAATGTATTCTCCATCACCGCAAACAGAAACGAAGCGCCCATTAGCGGAGTGCTGCAGCGACTGAGGGTAGATTTCGCAAGATCCAAGATCTTTCGTAGGGAGGACCAGAGGTTCATTATCTTTCACAGAGGCGTCTGTTTCTGTGGTGAGAACAGTATTAAGGGCCTAGGATCAGAACTAACTTACCACCTGGCTTAATCACGGTCGTCAAAACCTCATTATGCTTCGCCCAAACAACCTTTCCGCTGGTATCCATACTGACTGCAGGCTCCTCCCTACCCATCCTCACCACAACGCATCCTTCGTCAAAACCCATAGCCAGTGCATTCTTACCCCTTTGATACGCAACACACCATGCCCTCTCCAAACCATAGCTCAGGGTCTGCTCCAGTCTATAGGTATTCGCATGCCAAATCTTCACAGTTCCATCTTCTGATCCTGAAATGATGACAGGTAGCTCAGGGTGGTAACAAGCGAACGATACATTGCTTGTATGCCCCTCCAATGTGACAATCAAAGATTTCGTCGTGTAATCCCAGATTTTCACAGTCCTGTCATCTGAGGTGGTAAGAATATAGGGCTTATCTGCTGCTGGGTAGTAGTCTACATGGTTGACACCCTTAGTATCGTGTGCTTCTAGTGTAAGATTCGCAGTTCCACTTCCACCGAGACTCCAAATCTTCACCGTCCTGTCCAAACAAGCACTTGCAAAAGTGTTGGTATCCTTTGGATTAATAGCCAAACTCATAACATAGTGGCTGTGCCCTTCAAAAGTCTGTACACACTTCCACCCCCTTTCCCAATCCCACAACTTGATTGTCATATCATCACTGGCAGTCAAAACAAATGGCTGAGTTTGGTGAACGACAATTGCACGAATATAGTCGGGGTGTGCTTCAAACGCAGTGATCTTCTCCGCCGTGTTGTAGTTGTATACTCGTAAGTGGAAATCATCTGATCCTACGACAAGCCAATTTTTCCGGGCGATGAACCGACCAGCTCGTACGGGTACATCGGTAACTTCGAAGGTTTTGATAATTGCCTGTAACCGTTGGATTAGATTTTCCGTTAAGACTGCGTAGAGAATAAGGAGCTACCTGAGTCTCATATGACCAAATGTGGACATGTCCTATAGCTCCTGTCAGATGAATTCTTAAAATCTGGATAGATGTCTGCACCACTCCGCAAACAGTCCACTCCGAGGGAGCTCATGAGTATCCATACCGCTATAGAGTGTTGTCAATACCTAAAACCTCGCCATTAGCTTCAGCCGACCCCTCTGGGGTAGAAGCGGGATACTACCCATGGTTCAGTAGGATGGAAATCAATCCCCTTGACTCGATCTGACCGAGCAAACAATTGTCTCTACAAAGTACCCCGCCAGCTATGTCAATAAAGGCTCCAATCGGAGCTTCCTGGGTCATGTCAATTTAAAACACACCTTAACGTCCAACCGCATGATGAAATCTGCTATCTGCAATCGAGAACTGTGGGGCGGCTGTTGGGTGGAGGGCCAGGGAGTTTCTCAAGCCCCAGGTAGTAAAATGTAACTGGGTGTCACGGGGAAGTGGGCAGTATAACAAATTGAGAGGACAGATGGAGATCTAAAGTGGCTAGTCTTGGCAACAACCAGACTAGGCAACAACAAACATTACCCACTCCCAAATAAGATTAAACTCATGCAATGAGAGCAACTATATGCTATATTGAAAATAAATCACTGAACATAAGCACCAAATTGGTGCTTGAAAAATGATATGCCGGATTTTTCTCTCCATCCCTCCCCATTTCGTGCCCACAAGATCATGTACATCCCATTCATGGTTATTTGCGGTAGGTCGGGTTGGTTCATTGGCCCCGCCCCTCATCCACAATGCTACAGAGCTTTGCTCCAGTCTCGGGATCGATTTCTTGACCATCCCGGCCAATGAAAACAGGCTGGTCTTCATTCATCCGATTGTGCAGTGGGGCGAGATGGTAAAAACCAACATCACAGATGGTGATCCATCGGATATAAAACGCCCCAGAAGATTGCCAAAGCAAGCCCTTAGTCCATGGAGGCATTTCTGCTGTCCCAGGGGCGGATTCCATCCGTGCCTTTACCTTTTACATTTAGCACTCTTTCGAAAAATGCAGAGAGGGACATGAAACACTGGCCGAGAGAGTACGTACGTAGCCTTGAAACTTGCCACTTTTATTCACTGAAAATATCAAAATGACATCTCGTGCCGTATTGAATGCTTCATTAAATATCTCTGCATTTTTCTCTTGGGTAGCCCAGATGCCCTGTTCACAAAATGTTAGGTGACAATAAACCTGTATGGGGCCAGTAGTGCTGATATACGTCTCTTTGAGCATGTATGACATTGTCATGATTAAAGCTCTTAACAATAAAATATCTAGTGTCTGTTGGAGGGTTGATTTCGGTCAGCATAAAGAGAGACAATTATAGACAACATTATATGCTAACCAGTACTTATTGCTCCAGAAGAGTTATCAACATCCATTTGATCTGAGCCCAAGTTACTTCTGATGGCCGGTAGTTTTTCCCTACGTTCACCTCTGTTATACCAATCCCTTCCATGATCACCACCTCCGCGGCCAAACCCCGACTTTCTCCTAGAATCGTCGAAGGAGCCCCGCCGATACCCGAAGTTTCCACGCCCAGGGGACCTGAAGCCGTCATCATATTCATATGCAAATTGAGGCCGGTGATCATCGCCCATATGCTGATATCTCGCTGAATTATTATACCCACCTCTGCCTCTATAAAAGCTCTTTTCCACCCTTGGTGAGGAATCAGGAGAACCCCCGCGTCGGTCGATTTTTTCATACGGTTTTTTTCCTGACCTAAATGAAGGATTACCACCCTGATCATCCTCTGCTGAGCGACCTTTCAACGGTCCACCCTCCTTAAAAGCAGCCCTTCGTTGCTCATTTTCGTGAAATCTGGTAGGACTAGGGGACCTAGCTGCGAGCTTTTCTTGAATCTCGCGGACCGGTGTGCTTGGCCTCCCTGGACGTCTAAACTGAGGTGAAGGGGCTTCATCCTGTTCTTTTAAGTCTGGAACTCTGCGGCTTGGGCCGCCTTCTGTGGGATCCGGACGACTACCTCGGTACTCAAAATGTTCACCTTCTGGACGAGGAGAAGAGTTCCGTGGATGCGTCTCATATGCAGTTCGAGAAGATTTTTCTGGGCGGCGCCCCTCATTTTGCTCTTCTTGTGGAATTCTTCTCTTCAAACCCACACTTTCAGGAGGTGGAGAAGGAATTCGGTAACCTTCATTATACCGAGCGGGTGGTAGACGATCATCTGGACGTCCCGACGGCGGCGGAGGCCGGGTTGGGTACACACCCATGCGGGGTGCGACTCGTAGTGGAATATCAGGGTTCCCCCCCTCTGCACGCCTCGGCAGCCGCGGGGGCGGCATCAAGTTCGACGCACTCACAACCCGCCTATCTACCGGGGAGGGTATTTCATCCCCTCTGGTAGTCACAGAAGCAGCTGCAACTCTCATAGCATAAAGTCTATCCAACTCGCGCTCCCTGTGACGGCGTAGGGCTGTTTGTCGGTAATCAACATCATGAAATCCAGTAATTTCTAACCACTCAGCTAAATCCTTGTAATAAGGATCATATTCAGGTTGCCGTGCCAGATGTTCCTCCCCCCGAATTGGTAGATAGCGTATAGCATTATATGGAGGATACTCTGGAGGATAGGTATAATCCTCGGTGGATAAGAGGGCACGAGTTGGTGGAGGCAATTGTGGTAGCCTCTGGGATGAATAAAACTGATCCCTAGCCTCTTCCTCCCGATTGCCGTCACTTCTGTAAATATCTTCCCTGTATTCCTCCTTGGTATTGGTACGCGAGGGCTGCTTCTCTGGCTGGCGGCGAAGCTCGTCACTCGGTCTTTTATACTCACGATCAGTCATTTCCGTGCGGTCCTCCCAATAGCGTGGCCGGCGATCGACTGCAGAGCCTGGCTGCTCAAATACGCCATCTCCATCCTTGGGACGCCTGCCAGAGTGGTAGGGTTGTTGTCGAATTGGTGCAGAATATGGACCAGACCTCTCTTTTCGCCAATAATCATCATCTTCTTCACCAGACTTATCATGACGATATGATGGCCTCCCAGAAGATGTTTGCGACACTGGTGTTGAGGTTTGTAGAGGGGGAAGTTTTGTTAACTCCTGCCTAGCATTGGATTGCCCCGAGGCAGCTACTGACGTTTCTGGCTGGCTTTCGGAGGGGAGGTATTGCATACCCTTTTCTGCCTCCAGTTCTTTCCTTCGGGTGTTCTTGTCAGTCGCATATACCTCCTTTGGACTCCTTTGTTTTTTGTCAGCAATATTGGGTATCGGCCTTGGCGTATTAACGTTTGGTATCGGCTCCGTATTGTTTGTTGTATTCACAGTATTCACAGTATTCGGCTCTTCCTTCGCTGTAGGGCTATCTTCACAATTTACAGCTTTCGTAAGAGATATTCTTCTTTCTTCAGCGCCAGAGGAAGATGCCTGAACCTCTGCTAACATAGCGGCGACCGCGGCATCCCTTTCTTCTCTTTCTTGGTCAGCCTTGGGTAACGGAGGGTTCAGATGCCTTTCCAGGGCTGATAAGGCCGAGGGTTCCTCAAAGTTTAGCGTAGACCTTACTTGGACTGCGGCAACATCAAGCCCTGCAGTAGGTTTGGCTTTTTGTGGACTAACGGTTGCCGCCGTATCCTTCTCTTTTGCTTCTGCCTGGGCTTTCTTCTTCTGCTGCATTGAAGCTAACGCTCTTTCCCGTAACTGTTCTTGTGTGAAATTAGGAGCCGGGGAAGGTGTACTTGTAGTTGCCGTTGAAGTTGAAGGTCCTTCTAACTGTAGATTCTTTTTAGCGATTTGAGCATCCATATCCCCTTCTTGTCTTATGATAGGCTGATTCTGCTGGAGGTCGGCTTGTTTAAACTCGGGTTCGTCAAATGTGGTATCAGTAGCAGGTGCGGTGATTAATTTAGCACTACCAGTATTCCGACTCATGAGGGTTCCACCATATGTCTCTTCCTGTAATTGAGGCTCAGTAAGCATCGATACCACCGATTCCTGGCTCCGTATATTTTGCTTGTGTACCTTGTTCTGTCCTTTTTTTCCCTGTTTTGATGGATTGCTGTTTCCAGGTTTGTTAACACTTCCCTCGTTCCCATTATTATGGGTAAACTTCCTTGCGGTGGCTCCCGATATCCGCTCTTCCAGCGTCCGGTTATCTACATAAACTCTGTCCTCAAAATTTCTCGGTGTTGGTCTGTCGTCGTAGTTCATTGGTTCCTCCCTTCGGTTCCGTGGGTATTGCTTCCCACTAGTACCACGGGAGTGTTCAGAAAATCCACCAATTCGCTCATCAAGACTCCCTCGGGCACCTTCCCCTTGTGTGAAGTATCTGCCATTCCTCTGTGGGAAGTCCATTCTATCACTTGTAGCTGCAGGTCTATAAAAGGAGTAATCCTGATGGTTTGGTAGCTCCAGTCGGTCTTTCAAAGGCAAGTGTATCCGATCACCAAGAGTCCTATTGTTACAATTCGCCCCAGATTCCTCCTGTCGGAAAGAGTCTTTAGGTCGATATGATGCGTCAGATTGTTGTCCTCGTCTCGGATGATTTTGCTGAGACATAATGGGAGTAACGAAAGGATGGTATGTTGGGTGTATTGAACGGGTATAGATCGGACAGTGCTTACAGCTAGTGCTGGCAATGGATCTGTCAAAAACCAAGTAGATAGCTTAATTCAGCTCCACAGCAGTTGGGACCCCGAGCTCTCTTCAGCTTGGGGAAGTAGAGATAGCAAAAGCGATGCGTGTCGGGCAGGTTCCCTGCTCGTATTATACCAGGTTCGTTTGATCGTTTGATTGTCGATGAGGCTGTAAACCTGACTGTGGTAGAAGAATGAGTGTTGCCTTGCAGATATTGGCATCAATTACTCCGTCCCTCAATTAGCCATCTGAATGCTATATATACCGTGACTGGGTGGATTGAGGTTGGGGAGAAAGTTGGGGAGAAAGTTGGGGAGAAGGTTGGGTATTTCTCGGGTATCTTTTCAGGGGAAAGGGAAAGCAAATACGGGAGAGAGGGCGTGCACTGTTGACCTAGCCGCTGCAAATATTCCTAGCGATCTGCGGCGGAAGAGCGTGAACTTGGGCCTAGGACTATATAATACAGGGCTGCCACCTAGCGAGTTGGGATGGCATGGCAACCGCCAAAATTCGGCATGTTAATAGATACTTGATATGAAGATGAAGAATTCAAACCCAAACTTCATTCACGCCAGGTAAAATTTGTGGAATATGAGGCCCAGTCACAAATACAACATATTATCACCCGAAAAAACTGCTTGTAAACTCAAGATTCACTCAATCCAATCTACAATCGGAAGAGCAGAGATGTGATGCACGCCACAGCCTCAGGTGCATCGTACTTCAAGTGTATAACTTGAAATCTGGATTCGAGTGGGTATCCCAACGCAACAAGTTCACAACTCTGAATGACAGCAAAACTCATCGCAATCTCTAGAACCCAAAATAAGCGCAAGGCATCCATGGAACAAATCAGAGGTTCTACAATGTCATATTCACATTCTTCCCTCATTTATGCTACCTTTTTTGCTGCTGTCGGCCGGCTGCTACAGTCAGTGTTGCCGTTACTGAAGTATGTCGCTGAGGCCCAACTTACATATCACCCTTACTTCTAACGCCCCGTTCATCTCTTCTTCTACTGAGAAGCTCCTCCCTAAGACCCTTCTCGATATCCTTCTTCCGCTTCAGGCCCCAGTTCAGTAAAATAGGTAAGAAAACCCACACGTCAAAATCAGGCCACAGGTCGTCAACGAAAATAATATCGGTGTCCTGGTGACATTGCCACAGCATAAAATCGCTTAACCTTTGCACTCCTGAGGTTCTTATCAATAAATCCAAAGGGGGGGAGCCATGGGTGAAAAGATGATCCTCAATAGTTTGCTCGCATATTGACTCAATATCGCTGTATGGGGGAGTTGGAGGCGAAAGATGGTTTGTAGTAGCTGAGGTGGAGGTGTGTGTAGAGGCTGAGTTATCAGATGCATCGCTGAGGGAGAGAGAAGACGGTGGAGAAGCATTGTTTGGAGCACTCGTTGATAACGAAACTATATTTCGTATTGACGTGGTGATTTCGTCCCGTGATGTGTAGGGGAAACAGATGTTCAAAATAGCACTGTGAATATGTTAGCCCAGAAAATATTCGGGAAAAGAACGAACAATGTATCACGTTCGCCATACTTTGTATTGTGTTTTGTCATCTCTGTTGCTTTATTTATAGCCTCTAGAACATCTGGGCTCAACATACTCGTCTGTCCAAGTACTCTGATGCATGCGCCATGCCGGTCCATGAAGTCTCCATGTTGACTGAGCTGACTGAGCTTTGTTTTCGCAATATCCATCAATGCATCAACTTCATATTTCGATCTCTTGAAATTTTCAATTGAAAAAGCATAGACGGTCACGACTTTCACGTTGGATGTATAGCATATTTCTAGGATCTAAAACCACCAACAGATTAGCTTGCAGCCCCATGGGCAATATAAGGGAGTGGGGTTATACTTCAGCCATAGCTTCATATCCCAAGCTGTGTCCCTCTGCCGTCTCAAGATGGCTTTTTCGAGCATACCGTCTATTTCCATCCATCACAAAAGCAACATGCTGTGGCACTGGGCCCTGTTTAATAGAGTTTATGAGGATAGATTGGATGAGAGATAGACCCCACTCTATCGGAGGGGACGAGAGGAGCCATTTCCGAGTCGAAGTAGCATTATGATTCCCAAGTGTAGGCATTCTGGTGACTCCCTTTCTTGTATGAGTGACTGTGGCTGCGTATAAACTCACAATAGGGAAAAACGATCTCGGGAATATCAAGACCAAGTATCTGTAGTCGTCCAGTTATGGTGATGGGCATCAGCTGCTTGGCAACCATATTGGCATAGTATGCACCTCAGCCTTTCCTTGTTACGGTTACAGTAGTCAGGGAATGGGAAGCGCTTCAAGCTCAACAGCAGGGGTGTACCACCTTACCTATTACAGTATCGCAGTGGCAAGGGTATTAATCTTACTACACTCAATATGAACAAGCAGATT